>WNGB01019490.1_pt1 | contig 17879 bp, 15 predicted proteins | sample 5400681 | NCBI WGS metagenome assembly WNGB01 (sample SAMN13153367, study PRJNA577476) | soil metagenome | isolation source: 115 cm soil or saprolite under grassland replicate 2 | place: USA:California | collected 2016-06-15 | reverse complement strand
GGCTGGCGAGCGATCAAAATCGCCCCGCGACGGCGCGGCGTGGAGATCCTGAACGCGCGGAAAGGATATTTCGCCTCGTGAATTGGAATTGGGGTCAGGTCTGTGATTTTTGTTTTTTTCTACGTCCAGTAGGAGCAGTAAGCACGAAGAGCCATGACATTCCGTTTGCAACCGCTTTTCCCTACAAGCAGAAGAAAAAATCAAAAATCACAGACCTGACCCCACTGATGTTCTTTTTGGCCGTCTCGGCCGCCGCGCAGACCCGAATCGCCTCCGATTTCGAACTGCAGCAGATGGAGCGGCAGATCGCGCAATCGCGGGACTTCGTCTCCCAGCTCTCCGGCCACTTGAACCTCGGCGACCTTCGCCTCACGCGCAACGAGACAGCGCTCGCGCGCGCCGAATACGCGAAGGCGCTGGAGATCTCATCCAAGGAGCGGCTCGCGGCGCGCCGTTCATCGGATCTGACTCGCTACGCCACCGCAACGTCGTATGCAGCGCTCGCACAGGCGAAGCTCGGCGATCCGGTCGACGCATTCGCGTTGTCGGAAGAGGCGATGCGATACCGCAGCGATTCGGCGAAGAGTTGGAATCTGTACGCGAGCACGATGTCGGCGCTCGGAAAACCGGCGAAGGCGGCGAGCGCGTCGCGCAATGCGGTGGCCATCGCCTCGCGCGAGAACGATCCGCTCGATCTGGCGATTGACAAGTATTCGCTCGCCTCCTCACTGCTGGAGCTGAATCAGACTTCCGAGGCCGAGCGGCTGCTCCGTGACGTGGTGAGCTCGCTGCGATCGAGTACCTTCGAATCCCTGAGGAGGCAGGTCGCGCGTGCCGAATCGTTCGAGATTTACTCCACCGCGCGCGGAGATGTCCCCGCGTACATTTCCATTCGCAACCGATCGCAACTCCGTCTCGCGCGGCTGTACGAGGATCGCGGTGACAGCAGCCGAGCGCGCGAGCAATACGCGAATGTGCTGACGGATCGCAGTGACGATCCGACCGCCCTCGCCGCGATGGCGCGCCTGGCGTCGACCGCTGAAGAGCGCGAGCGTTACTTCAAGCAGGCGTTCGATGCCAATCCGTTTTCGTTGTCGCTGATCCGCGACTATCAGCGATTTCTCGGTGTAGGGCCGCCGCCCCCGGCGGCCGCAGCAGAAACGGCAGGCGATCAGGTCCGGCTCGCGCTCCAGCAGATGCAGCGCGAGCGGTATCCAGCAGCTATAGCAATCATTACTACAGTTGAACAGCAGTTTCCGAACAACGACACCCTGAAGCTCCTGCTCCGTGAAATCGAGCAGAAGCGCAGCGGCGCCGTCGGCGATTGGCGCGGAATCATCGCCGCGTTCAACGAGAATCGACTCACGCCCGAGCAGCGCGCGGAATTCGATCAGAAGACCTTCACGAGCATCGTCGTGTTCGACCAGGGTCCGCCATTCGAGACGGGCAAGATCGACGACGTACCATTTCGCTTCCCCGAGCCGGTGAATTTCCAGGGCGCGTTTGAGGCGAAAGTCCCGCTGCGCCTCACGTACCGCATTCTCGGCGCGACGCAGCAGAATGGCGCCGACGCGCTGCTGCTCGAGCCGTTGCGGCTGGAGGCCACACCATGAATGCGCTTCTGCTTGCCGTCGTGATTGCCGCGACGAACCGCGGCGTGCTCGTCGCGCAGAGCGGATCGCTCGCACTTTACGATCGCGCGGCGTCACACATTCTCTGGAACAGCGAGGGAGTGCCAACGCCGGCGCGCATCGTCACCTCTAATGATCAGGCTGCGGTCATTGACTCGCTGGCGAATCAAATCCGCATCATCGACATCAGCAGCGGTCGCGGAACGACGATGCAAACCGGTGAGACGCCGATCGATGGCATCTTCGCCAATCGCCAGATCTATCTCCTCGAGCGCGATGCTCGAGCCCTCGAACGGATCGGCACGGACGGCACGAGGACGTCCGTCACTGTTGCCGCCGATCCGGCCTTCTTGCGGGAGGCGAATGGCCGCCTTTACGTCTACAGCCGTGCGGCCGGCGTGCTACAGGAGATCACGACAAATCCGTTTGCCATTCGCCGCTCAGTCAGCGTGCTGCCGTTCGCGTCCGATCTCGAAGTCGACGGCAGAAATGCCTATCTCGTCTATCCGCGCGGAGCGAAAATCGCGACGATTTCCATTGCCACGATGAAAGCGTCAGGAGATATCGCTGTCGGCGCGGTGCCGGTCGATCTCGCGTTCGCGCAGCGCTCGCTTGCCGTCGCCGATCCTTCGGCGAAGCGCGTCTGGATGGTGGAAGGTCGCGAGTCGTTCGCGCACGCCTTCGCCCGCGGATTTCTTCGCGGCCTCCTCGGTTTGGGCCTCTCGCCGCGCAATGCCGATTTCCCGACCGGCATCGACCGGGTGATCGTCGAGCGATCGCGGCTGTACGCTTACGACTCGAGCACAGGAACGCTTTACCACTCTACAAAAATCATCGCTAAGTCCAGTGGTCCTCAGGCGTTTAGCATCGGTCCAGGAGGTGTTTGGGTTTGGGACGACGCGGTACGCCAGGCCGTGCCCCCGCCCGAAGAGGCGAGCGCCGCTCCTGCCTATGTCCCGCCACCGAAGAAGCGTTGGGAAGGAAAAGCTCTCGGCGCGATCGCGTTTGCCGCTCTATTGATCATCGCTTTTGTCGTCGGCACGTTGATTCACGGGTTTGAGCCGAGCGAGGTGAAAGCCGCACAGGCGAAAAATGCGGCGGCCAATACGCAGCCGGTCTCGACGAAGCCGTCACCGCGCAGCAACGTCATTCTCGTCCCGGTGACCGGATCCGACGCATTGGCGGAGATCGAGCAGCCGATCACCACTGCGCCGGCGCAAGCTCCCGGTGAACAGCCGAATGACGCGACCGCGTTGCCTGCGGATCAATACGCAGCCGCTGCCGCACGTGCGAAGGCGATGCGCGAGGCGGAAGCGAAAACCAGGAACTCGATGATCGATCCAAGGGCGTTGACCGGGAGTGCCTATGAGGCCTCGGCCCGCCCAGCGACAGCTCCGAAGGCCTCTCCGCCTCGCACGTCGGCGTATCTCGAATACAAGCCATTACCGCGCATTCCGGTTGATCACGACATCACCGCACGTTTGAACCTCACGGTCGATCCCGAAGGTCACGTGACGGACATCGACGTCAATGAGCCCGTTCCCAACATGCCGAAAGTGATCGCTTCGGTTCAAAACTGGCGATTCAAACCGGCGACGGAGAATGGCGTCCCCGTGACATCGCACGTCTCGGTGAATATAACGTTCCGTGCACATGAGTAAGGCAGTCTGCGCCGCGTGCCATCATGCAATCGATGACGCGGCGAGGGTGTGTCCGTACTGCGGATCGGATCCGCGGACCGGAGAAAAAAACATCGACACGCAGGCTCTCTTGCAGGAGGTCTTCCAGCCGCGGCGCGTCATGTCGCCGGCTGAAGGCGTGCTGGAGTATGCCCGACAACGGCAGGGCATCGTCATCGCTCTCGGCGTTCTCATCGTCCTCCTCATCCTCGCTGGTCTTCATGAATTCGTGGTGCGGCGCAATGCCACCGCCGTTTCCGACGCGGCCGCGGTGCCGCTGACCGACGTGGCCGATCTCAGTAATCAGGCGCAGGAAACGAAGCCGCTGCCGATGCCTGAGCTGCAGTTCCAGTACGACGGCAATCCGAAGGCGATGCGCACATACATCGTCGAACCGGGCGCGGTGCCGCCAAGTGCGGGGCCGGCGCCCTCGCCGGCCAACGCCGCCGGCGGCAGCGGCGCTACACCGCAACAGTGACCATCGCTATCGCAGTGGTCCTCGTCGCCACGGTGGTCGGGCTGCTGATGTACATGCTTGCGCAGAAGCCGGTGACCAGTGTGCAGCAGCTCATCCAGCAGGGCCGCTACTCCGAGGCGGTGGCCGCCGCAGGTGAGGATTGGATCCATCGCGCTGAAGCGCTCAAGTTGTTAGGGCGGTTCGATGAGGCGATTGATGCCTATCGCCAGTCTGAAGATCCCGCCGCTCGCGAGGGAATCGCACTCTCCCTCGCCCATCGCGATCGCGACCTCGCCGAAGCCCAGCGGTTGATGGAGGAGCAGATCGCGCTCTATCCCCAGATCCAGGAGTTTCAGGCCCTCGGCCTGGCATACATTCTTCTGCGCGCCGGCAAACGCGACGACGCGCTGCGCGTCTTTCGCGACAATCTCGAGCTGCTCGAAACCCGCTTTCGCGACGACTACACCGATCCCGATCCTCTGCTCGCGGAGACGCTGTTCCTGTATGCGGAGTTGTCCGATGCCGCAGGCGATCGCGATCGCGCGGCGGCGTTGCGCGCGAAAGCGGCGGCCTGGGCGCCGGGAAGCGTGTGGTCAGGTGTCTTCAGCCGGCCGACCGGCTAAAGCCGATCCGCACACGCGAGCCGGTGAAACTTGCCGCGAATGCGCTGCATGTTGATCGGCGCTGCGCACGGATGCACGCGATTCGTCAGCAGCACCATGATGCGATCGCGATCGGGATCGACCCACAACGAAGTGCCGGTGAACCCCGTGTGGCCGAACGCGCGCGGAGAAAGCATCTTTGTCGCCTCGCTGCCCGTCGGCAGTTGCCAGCCGAGACCGCGCGCGTCATCGAGGCCGGGGGTGTGATTCCGAGTCGCATCATCGACCACGGCCCGCGGCAGAATCTCCGCCTTCACCCACGCCTGCGCCATGCGAAACACCGCGCGCGCAGTGGCGAATAGGCCGGCGTTCCCCGCAGTGCCGCCGGCGAAGAATGAATTGCCGTCGTGCGTCTCGCCCCAGATCAATCCTTCGCGCGCGAGCGGACGATTGGCCATCTTCGCCTCGTGCCGTTGTCCCCACTCGGTGGCTGCGATGCGCGGCCGCAGCCAAGTCGGCGGGTTGAACATCGCATCATCGATTTTCAAAGGAACGGAGACTCGCTGATTCAGTGCGTACCAGAGCAAGATGAAATTGAGATCGGAGTAGACGACCTTCGCCCCGCGCTGGTACTCAGGTCCTTCTTTAAGAATCGTCTGCAGGTAATCGGCTGCATATGCGTACAGCGGAAGCCAGGCGCGCAAACCGGAGGTGTGCGTGAGGAGCTCGCGATACGTGAAACCGTGGTATTTATCGTCTATATTTTTAACGGATTGCAAAATCAACGGTGTGGTGATCAGCGGTTTCGTCAGCGACGCGCAGTCGTAGATGGTGTCGAGCGTGGCTGGAATCCTGAGCGGCACCGCCACCGCATTCCCCACTGCGCCCTCGGCTGTGATTCCGCGGGATGTGCCTACCGCGTAAACGCCAGATGCAAAGCTGCCAAGATCAACTTCGTCGCGGAGAAAGCGATCGATCGCTTCGGCACTCGGCACCCGGCACTTTCCTGATCGCACTGGAACATGTGCTGCGGGCATGTGTCAACGCGATTTTTTCTTGATTGCCGTGTTACTCTCGATTCGCTCGATGCTGAAACTCGAAAAGCTCGAAATCAACGGTTTCAAATCCTTCTACGATCCTGCACAACTGACCTTCCCCGTCGCGCTGACCGCAGTGGTTGGTCCGAACGGCTGCGGGAAGTCGAACATCTGCGACGCGATCCTGTGGGTTCTCGGCGAGAACCGCGCGTCGCACATCCGCGGCGAGACCATGGACGATGTGATCTTCCAGGGCTCAGCGCGGCGCCGCCCGCTGTCGATGGGCGAAGTCACCCTCACGTTGAAAAGCGATAACGGCCATCCCGCCTCGGATCACGGATTGATCACCCTGCATCGCCGTGTGTTCCGCACCGGCGAGTCGGAGTTCCGCCTCAACGGAAAACGCGTGCGGATGAAGGACATCGCCGACATCCTGATGGACACCGGCCTCGGCATCCGCAACTACTCGGTGATGGAGCAGGGAAAAATCGATCTGATCCTCTCCAACAAGCCGCAGGACCGCCGGCGGCTGATCGAGGAAGCGGCGGGAATCACCAAGTACAAAACGAAGCGCCGGGCCGCGGAGCTGAAGCTCGACGAAACGCAGGCGAATCTGCTGCGCATCGACGACACGCTCGCCGAAGTGACGCGAAATTTGAATTCGCTGAAACGCCAGGCCGGCAAAGCGCGACGGCACAAGGAAGTCTCCGAGCAGCTCTCCACCGCGAAACGCGCGCTGTACAAAGGCCGGATCGTCGCCGCGCAGGCCGAGCAAAACGCTGCGGGAGAGGCCGTCGCTTCGGCGCAGGCGAGCGAGAGCGAGCTCGCTGCGCAGCTCGGAACCGATGAAGCGGCGCTGGCGGAGAATCGAACTCTCCTCGCAACACAATCATCGCGAGCGTCATCGGTTCGCGAAGAGATCGCCGCGGTCACCGGCGACGTGGAGCGCCTCCGCTCCTTCCTGCAGCAATCCGAATCGACTCTGACCGATCTGCGCACGCGCATCGATGCTGCACGCGCGCAGGTCGCGGAAATCGAAGTGGATGCCGCCGATCAGCAGGCGCAGCTCGATGAGAAAACCACCGCGCTCCAGACAGCGAGGACGGAGCGCAACCGGCTCCACGAGATCGCCGGCCAGCTCGAGCGCGATCGCCAGGACCAGTCGGACCAAGTACGCGGCCACGAAAAAGCTCTCGCCGATGCGCGCGAGATGCTGATGCGCACCATCGCCAAACTCGCCGAGTCGCGCAATCAGGTGCATCAGATCGAAGTGGCCGTCGAAAAGTGCGAGTTCTACCTCGGCAAGTTGACCGATGCCGCACGCAAAGCGACGCAAAGCCGCGACGGCGCGCGAATGACGATGAGCGAGTGGAACGCCGCAGTTCGCAACGCCGAAGCGGCGCTCGTCGCCGCGCAGCACGTGTCGCGCGACGCGGCTGCAACTCGCGACGAGCTGACTGCGCGTCGGGATGCGATGCGCCAGTCGCTCGCCAGCGCGCGCGATCGCGTGTCGCAGATGTCGTATCAAATCGATTCGCTGCGGACGCTGCTCGCGTCGCTCGAAGCTCAGGACGAGGACGTCCGCCGCGCGATTCTCGAGCTCATCCCCAATGCAGCGTCGGCATCGGAGTCCGTCCGCGCCGCGGAAGGATTCGAAGCAGCGCTCGACACGCTGCTTCGTGAAGTGTCGAAGGCCACCGTCGTCGACGACGCGCGGACGGCATTCGAAGCGATCAAGCGTCTGCGCGAACGGGGCGCGGGACGGGGGGCATTTCTCACCGTCGACCACTCGGCCCCTCATCCGTCCTCCGGACACCTTCTCCCCGCAGGCGGGGAGAAGGACTTCGAGGGCCCTCGCCCCGCGCAGCGGGGAGAGGGTGGCCGAAGGCCGGGTGAGGGGCATGGCGACGCTATCTATGCCGTCGTCGGCGAAGGCGACGTCGCCGATGCGGTGAGAAGCGCGATTCCCGCGGCGTACATCGTGGGCGATCTGCAGCAGGCGATCGAGCGCGCGAAAGAGCGGCCGAACGCCACGTTCGTCACCCTCGACGGCGACATCGTTCGCGGTCCGCTACTCATCGGCGGCAAGACGGAAGGTGCGACGCCGGGCGTGTTCTCGATCAAACGGCAGCTCTCGGATCTCCAGGCCCTCCTGGGCACCGAAGAGACGCGGGCGACCGGACTCGCCGCCGATCTGCAGCGAGTGGAAGACGAGCTTCACGCGGCGGACGACGCACGGATCATCGCCGAAGAGCGCGCGCGTGAGGCGGAGTCCCTGCTGCGCGATCGGCGCGGGAGCCGCGAGCACGCGCTACTGGAGCTCGATCGCTTCGAGCGCGAACTGGCGGTCACATCGGAAGAGCAGACGCTGTACGTCGAGGAAAAAGAGCAGCTCGTCGCGCGGCGCGATACCGCGATCGCGGAGTTGCGCGCCCTCGAGCAGCGCGAGGACGACACACACGAGAAAATCCGTACGCACGAAGAGCAACTCGCTGCCGCACGCTTGGAATTCGAAAGCATGACCGACGTCGCCTCGCGCGCTCGCGTTGACGTCGAGGCGGCCAGCGGAGCGGTGAATGCCGCACAGCGCGAGCACGAGAACCTCTCGCGCGTGGTCATCGCCCTCGGCTCGCGCGCAACGCAGTTGCAGCAGGAAATCGAATCGCTGCAACGAAAGAATCACGAGACCGAAGCCGCCGCCGAAGAGGCGCGCCGCCAACTGGACATCGCGCTGACGCGCCTCTACGACCTCGGTGAGCTGCGCGTGGCGCTCGAAGCGGAAGTCGCGGATCTCGAAAATCGCGTCCAGCAGTTGGAAACGCGCGCGGTTGCGTCGCGCGAGCTGTGGAACACCGCGAAAGATGCTCTTTTCGAGGCCGAGCGCCGACGCGATCGCGCCAACGCCGCGTTCGATCTCTTGCGCGAACAGATCGCGCTCGATCTTCACGCCGGAATCGACGCCCTGGCCGAGGTCGAGCCGCCGGTCGACGATGATGCGCGCGCGAGCCTGGAAGCGGAAGTCGTACGCCTGACCGAGCATCTCGAGCGCATCGGGCCGGTGAACGTCCTGGCGATCGACGAGCATCAGGAGCTCGAGCAGCGCGAGTCATTCCTGCGCACTCAGCGCGACGATCTCGTGCAGGCGATCGAGTCGCTGCGCGGCACGATCCGCAAGATCAATCTCACGTCGCGGGAGATGTTTCGCGACGCATTCAACGCCGTCAATCAGTCGTTCGGCGAGATCTTCGCGTCGCTGTTCGGCGGCGGAACGGCGAAGATGCAGCTCCTCGACGAAGACGACATTCTCGAAAGCGGCATCGAGCTGATCGCCCAGCCGCCCGGGAAGAAGAATCAGTCCATCGCGCTGCTCTCCGGCGGTGAACGCGCGCTCACCGCGCTCGCGTTGCTATTCGCGATCTTTCGCTACAAGCCGAGTCCTTTCTGCATCCTCGACGAAGTCGATGGTCCTCTCGACGAGGTCAACAACGATCGCCTCGTTCGGCTGGTTCGGGAAATGTCGCACAGCACGCAGTTCATCATGATCACGCACTCGCGGCGGACGATGGAAGCCGCCGACGTGCTGTACGGCGTGACGATGGAAGAGGCGGGCTGCTCGCGGCTGGTCAGCGTGAACTTCGCGGAGCTGGAAGCGACAGCGTAACACCGGTTCATGCTCGCGGCTGAGATGTCGTCAAGATCGATCCGAATCGCCGCTGCCACGTTTGCCATTCTGACGCTCGAGCTCGCGTTGATCCGATGGACCTCGCAGCAAATCCGGGTATTTGCCTATTTCAATAACCTCACCCTCATTGCCGCATTTCTTGGAATGGGACTCGGCGTCGCACTCGGTGAGAAAAAGCCGCACATTCAGCACTGGACTTTGCCGGCTCTGCTCGTTCTTTCGGCAATCCTTGGCTCTTCCGAAGAGTTGCGCATCGTCTACATCCACTTTCCGGACATATCGCTCGTCCTTTGGGGCTCAGAAACATGGCTGAACGCCACAGCTTTCGCGCTCAGCGTCACACTCGTCCTACTGCTCTTTTTGCTCGTGCTTGCGGTTTTCATTTGCGCGGGAGCGATCGTCGGCGATCTCTTCGCGCGACTTCCGCCTTTGCGCGCGTATTCGGCGGACTTGATCGGGTCATTCTTCGGTGTGGTCGCGATGACTGTTGCCGCGGCAGTCGGCTCGCCACCCCCGGTGTGGTTCGCGATCGCGGCCGCTCCGTTTCTTTTTTTCTCGCGCCGGCTCGTATCACTCATCAGCTTTGTCGGGATTCTCGTGTTGAGCTGGCATTCCATCGGTGCAGCGAGGTACTCGCCCTATTACCGCATCGATATCACGCAGGACCGCGATTATGCCGGCTCGCCGATCGAGGTATCTGTCAATCGCGATTTTCACCAGATGATGCACAACCTGTCGCCCAGCCGGATTCAGGGACCGAACGTTTCACCGGCCGATCGAAGCGCTCTGCAGAGGTTGGCCGCTGCGTACCGGATCCCGTTCCTGTTGACGCCAAAACGCAATGACGCGCTCATCGTCGGCGCGGGGACGGGCAATGACGTCGCTGCGGCGCTGCGCAGCGGCTTTCAGCATGTCGTCTCGGTGGACATCGATCCGTTGATCATTGCTATCGGCAAGCAAGGACATCCCGAACGACCGTACGCCGATCCTCGTGCGGTCACGGTGGTGAACGATGCCCGCGCTTATTTCGAACAAAACGCCGGCAGCCGATTTGACGTGGTGTGTTTTGGCCTTCTCGATTCACACGCGATGTTCTCGGCAATGTCCTCTCTGCGACTGGAGAATTACGTCTACACGGTCGAGTCCATCCGCTCCGCGTGGAAGCTGGTCAAACCCGGCGGCGTCCTCACCGTGAGTTTTTCGACGTATGCCGGAGATTGGATTTCGGACCGGCTCTACGCAACGATCGGGGATGCCACGGGCGTTCCGCCGATCATCATCGCCCTGCCGATGCATTCCGCAAGAATGTTCGTCGTGGGGAAACAGATCTCGTTAGGAGCTGTGCTCCACAGAATTCCGTTTCCGAAATTCGGCCCTACCCCGCAAGTCACGTCGATCCGTGTGCCGACGGATGATTGGCCGTTCCTCTACATCCGACCAGGCGTTTATCCCGCAGTCTATGTCGGTGTGATTGGAGGTCTGCTGCTGATCGGGACGATCGCATCGCTGGTTGTTTTCGGAAGGGACATGGCAGCCGGTCGATTTGATGCACCTCTTTTTCTGATGGGTGCAGCATTTCTCCTGATCGAGACTCGCGGGATCGTGGATCTCTCACTGCTTTTCGGCTCGACCTGGATCGTGAATTCTTCGGTGATCGCCGGAATCCTCTTGATGGCCTATGTGGCAAATCTTTATGTAACGAAGCGACGACCGCAGCGCCTGTTGCCGTATTTCATATTCTTGTGGGCCGCTCTTCTACTCAACTACTTCGTTCGGCCGAGCGTTCTGCTCGATCTAACGCTTCCCGCGCGTGGAGCGATTGGTGGTCTACTGAACGCTCTGCCGGTGTTTTTTGCGGGAATCATTTTCTCCAGGCTCTTCTCCCAATCCGCCCATCCCAGCGCATCACTCGGTTCGAATCTGCTGGGTGCCGTCGTCGGCGGCTGCCTCGAATATTTATCGATGGCCATCGGTCTGAAGTCACTCTCGCTCGTCGCGCTCGGTCTTTATCTCGGCGCCTTGCTGCTTCTGCGAACACATCGCTTCAGCGGCAACTTCTTTTCCAATCGCTGCAGAGCAGCACGCCCACCAACGCAAATAAGCCGATCGTGTGGCCGCTGAGAAATGAGCTGGCCGAGAGGCGGGCTGCTCGCGGCTGGTCAGCGTGAACTTCGCGGAGCTGGAAGCGACAGCGTAGCCGCGGCGATGATCCCGATGGCAGCGGACGCCGCCACATCCGAAGCCCAGTGCCGGAACGCGAGCACACGCGACACGGCCACGGACAACGCCAGCAGCGCAGCGATGATCCGCATGGTCTTCGATTCGCTATTGAGGATGAGAACCCCAGCCAGCGCAAACGCGCCGACCGTGTGGCCGCTTGGAAACGAGCTGGCCGATGCCCGCGCGTGGTGGAATGGACCCAGCCACAGTTCGGGGCGGGTCCGGCCGACCGCGAATTTCACGATCTGCACGATCACTCCACCCGCCGCGCCGGCGAGCGCCATCCGAATCGCGTAGCCGAGCCAGCGACGCTCGCCATACGCGAGGCCGGCGAGCAGAAAGAATCCGATGACCATCACCGGATTCATTCCGCCGCCGAAGCGATTGGCATAGCGGATCCAATCCTGCACGTCTCCGGAGGCGATGCGCTCCGACCATGCCGTGACCGGCGCATCGACGTAAATCCAGATCGCCACCACACCGAGAGCCGAGACCGCGAACGCGACCGCCGTGCTCATGCCGATTCGCAGACGTGTGTCGCGAAACTCGAGGGCGATCGAGCGAAAGTCGTGCGCATCCTGCAGCAGCGCGAGCGCAAAGAGTCCGGTCACAAACCAGAAAACGACGTCCCACGCCGGCGCTTCGCGTCCGAGAAAAGACAGATCATCGATCGCCAGAGGCGCGTGGCAACAAAGCTGGTTGACCGCGACGACCGACGATGGCCAGAACACCGACAGGATCAGCAGTGCGACGAACGCCGCAGAGGCAAGCCGGCGCTTAGCGTCGGTAGACATCGAACCATTTTCCGATCATTTGCAACTGATCGACACGGCGATAGGCGCGCAGCGTTGCCGCGATTTCATTCGCATGCGCGCGACTGGTGGCGATGATGACCGGCTGCCCGACATGATTCGCATCGACATAGCGCACGCGCTCGAGCTCGCGCGGAAAATCGCGGCTCCACAAATAGGGACACGTGTAGAGCGCGACCGATTCCGGCGCGACGTGCTGCTTCTCGATCGCCGCAATCAAACGGCGTGTCGAACCGATGTCGTTAATCATCGGCATTAACGTGACCGCGGCGTAGATCAGCGGGATCAGAGGAACGACTCCCACAGCGATCGTGGAGAGAATCTCCGATCTCCACGTGATCAACGCCAGCGCCGCTGTCACCGCAAGAATGATCAGCAACGGCTTCGCCTCGGGAGGAACTCGCTGAACGAAAATCACCGGCACGATGAAGAGAGCGAGAGTCAGCCGATTGGCCTGGAGGACAGCGGCCCTCCGCTGTCCGGACAGCCGTGGGCGGCTGTCCTCCACCGAATCGGCGATCATCAGCGCTACCGGCGGGATCATGGCCATCATGTACACGTCGAGCTTACTGCTCATGAGCGAATACGGAACGAGCACCGCGAGAATCCAATTGATGTAGAAGCGATTTGCGCCGCGCAGCGCCGCGACAGCCACGAAAAACCACGGAAAGAGAATTCCGGGCATGTGTAGCAGATAAAACCAGGGAGGGGCGTTGTGCACCCACGTCGAGATCGCGCGGCCGATGGTCTGCTTCACGATGACTTCATGTGTGTACGCGGAGCCGCCCATCAGCATCGCGGGGATGAACCAAAGCAACGGAATCGCGGCCATGGCGAGGATCGCCGGCACGACGCCGCGTGGCCGGCGGCGCAAACGCCACCACTCCAGCAGAAACAAAACGATTCCGATCACCGGCGCCATCGGTCCTTTGATCAGCGTGGCGATTCCGAATGCCACCCCGGCGGCGAGCAGTCTTTCCCGCTGCAGCATCCAGACGCCGAGGACGATGAAGGCGGTGAAGGAGAGGTCCATGCGTGCCGTCTGCGCCGATCCCCAAATCATCAGAGAGGTGGCACAGACGAATGTGGCAATCGGTCCGCCCATCTTCCACATCAGACAGAGGAGGAAGAGAAACGCAATCAGCGACGGCAGCACAAAGGCCCACGTTGAATCCACGCCGAGCGGAATGGTCACTATGTTGACTATCCAAAAATGCAGCGGCGGCTTGTGCGTGAAGGGCGCGCCGCTCAGCGTCGGCAGAAAAACCGAGCCGGTGGCCCGCATTTCGCGCACCACCTGGCCGTACTTGGTCTCGTCTCCGACGAAAAGATCGCGTTGAAACGGTGTGATCCACGTCGACAGAATCGCGGCGGCGAGTGCGGCAATAATGAAGCGCGATGGCGGGCTCAACCTGTTGATTGTACGCTAGTTACGATCGTCACTAAATATTGAGAGTTGCTCGCTTTTCGGGTGCTAGAATCGCGTCATGCAGGTACGTTCGAAGGAGGATGAGACGGATGTCGAATCGTATCCAAGACATTCAACGGGTTCTCAGCACCGAGGATGAAGAATTTCGCCATTGGCTGGAAGAGCACCATGCATGCGAATCGCGCCTCACCGAACTCGCTTCCAAGCCTCAGGTGACCGTAGAAGAGGAGGTCGAAGAGAAGACGTTGAAGAAACGGAAGCTCCTTCTGAAAGACCAAATGGCAGCCCGCATCCGATCGTACGAAACCAGCAACGTAGCGTAAAGGCAGAAGGCAGAAAGCAGAAGTAAGAGGTGCCGAGTGGCTTGGGCCGAGTCGTCGGCTCAGTCAGCTCTTCTGCTTTCTGCCTTCTGCCTTCGTTTTTGCATAAGATCATCGCGTGCTGAAAATCCGGTTCGCGCCCGAGGGATGGCTCTTCATCATCCCGGCGATCATCCTTACCGCCGCGGCGCTGCTCCTTCAGTGGTGGACCGCGGCGATCGTTTTTGGATTCCTGACGCTGTTTCTCTTCAATTTTTTCCGCGATCCGCATCGCATCGGATCGGAGCGGCACATCGACGTCCTCTCGCCCGCCGACGGCACCGTCGTACAAATCAAGGACATTGCCGACGGCGAAGTATGGCCCGGCCTGACAAGGCAGGTCAGCATTTTCATGTCCGTTTTCGACGTGCACGTCAATCGCGCGCCGATCACCGGGCGCATCGTGCACTACCGCTACAACCTGGGAAAGAAGATCGCCGCCTTCGCGGAGAAATCATCGCTGGAGAACGAGCAGAATCTCGTGGTCATCGATGATGGACGCGGAGGGGTGATCGCCTTCAAGCAGATCGCCGGCCTCCTCGCGAGACGAATCGTCTTCGACAAAAGCGAAGGCGACGAGGTGGTCCGCGGCGAGCGCGTGGGCATGATCAAGTTCGGCTCGCGAGTCGATCTTTTTTTTCCGGCGAGCGCCGTGGTCAAAGTGAAAATGCGCGAGAAGGTCAAAGTCGGCTTGACGGTCGTCGGCGAGATCGAGGAGCGCGCATGAAGCGCCCCGACGTGCGGAAGAATCTTCGCCGCGGCGTGTATGTGATTCCGACGTCGTTCACGGTCCTCAATCTCTTTTTCGGCTTTCGATCCATCGTCAACAGCACCCGCGGAATCGAGGCCATCGTCGAAGGCCGCACCGATCTGACGATCCATTTCTTCGAAGTGGCCTGCCTGTCGCTTTTCTTCGCCGCGATCTTCGACACATTCGACGGCCTCGTCGCGCGGCAGCTCGCGGCGACCAGCGAGTTCGGAAAGGAGTACGACTCGCTCGCCGACGTGGTGACCTTCGGCGTCGCGCCCGCCGTCCTCGTCTACGCCTGGGGTCTCCAGCTCCTCGGAAACCTCGGCGGCGCGATCGCCTTCCTGTTTCTCGTCAGCGTCTCGCTGCGCCTCGCGCGATTCAATGTGATGACCGGCAAAACGGACTATCGCTACTTCGTCGGCCTGCCGAGTCCCGCCGGCGCGCTCACGCTCGCTTCGATCATCTACTACGCTCCTGCGCCCATTCGCGATGAGCGATTCGCGATGATCATGCTGCTGGTGACGGCAGCGGTGGCATTCGCGATGGTGTCCCCGATCCGCTATCGCAGCCAGAAAGGGTTGAACCTGCAGAAGGAGCGCTCGCTCATGTACATCGTCGTGCTCGCGCTCATCCTGGGCATCTTCACCAAGTGGCCGCGCGAGTTTCTCTTCATCGGCGCGATTTGCTATTTCGCATCGGGGCCGCTGCTCCGGCTGTGGTCCATCGCCTTCCCATCGCGGAAGACGCCGGAGGAGCTTTTGGGAGCGGTACAGGCGCCGTGAAGTCGAGCGCCGGTCATCGTATCGGAATCGTGAACCCGCTGACGCTCGTCGGCAGCGAGATCAAGACCATTCTGCGCGAGCGATCATTCCCCTTCGCCAAAGTCGCGCTGCTCGACAGCACGGGCAAAGCGAGCGGAGCACTCACCGACATGGACGACGAACCGGCGGTGGTCACTGCGATTTCAGACGACGAGCTGGAAGATCTCGATCTCGTCTTCTTCTGCGGTCAGGCGTCGGGCAACCGCGAATGGATCGATCGTTTCAAAGAGGATCAATTTGTGGTCATCGACGTATCGCAGCCGTCGACGATCGAGCACGGAAAGCTTGCTGTCGCGGGAATCAATCTCGACGAGATCACCGCAAAGGACACCCTGATCATCTCGCCGCATCCGGTGGCGATTCCGATCGCACTGATCGTGCATCAGATCCAAACGCTCAGCGCGATCGAGCTCTGCGCTGCAACTGTGGTCCAGCCGGCATCGGAATTCGAACAAATCGGCGTCGAGGAGCTCGCGCACCAGACGATCAGCGTTTTGAATGTTCGAAGCGTTCCGAAAGAAGTCTTCGATCGCCAGCTCGCATTCAATTTATATCCGGCGCTGGAACACAACGAGGAGTTCATCGTCGAGCAGATTCACCATCTCACCGAACCCGACATGCAGCTCGCGTTGCTGGTCACGCAAGGCACGATCTTTCACAGCCACACCTTTTCGCTATTCATCAAAACGCGTGACATTCTCAGCGTCGATCAGATCGCGTCGCGGCTGCGCGACAATCCGGCGATCGTTCTGCCCGAAGCCGACGAGTCGTTCGGCACGATCGACGCAGCGGGAAAAGATGAGGTGCTGGTGGCCGAGGTGCGGCGCGATCCGACGATCGGCGGCGGCTTCTGGATGTGGGCCGTCTGCGATAATCTCCGCCGCAGCTCGGCGCTCAATGCGGTGCTCGTGGCCGAGAAAGTTCTCTTCGGCAATAAAAAGGTGAATTGATGCAGGATTTTTACGAACCCAAAGTGGGCGATGTCGCGCCCAATTTTCAACTGCCCTCGACGCGCGGCAAAGACATGACGCTCGAGGAGCTTCACGGGAAAGACGTGATCCTCTACTTTTATCCCAAGGACGACACACCCGGCTGCACGGCAGAGGCATGCGCGTTTCGCGATCGCGAAGGCGACCTCACCAAGACCGGAGCGGTGATCCTCGGCGTCTCCACCGATCCGCTGCCGAGTCATCAGAAATTCCACGACAAATACAAGCTCAACTTTCCGCTGCTGTCAGACCAGACCGCCGACGTGGCGAAGATGTATGGCGCCTGGAAAGAGAAGAACCTCTCTGGCCGGCGGACGTGGGGCGTCGCCCGGATGACGTACTGGATCGGGCCGGACGGGCGGATCAAGAAAGTCTACAAGAAGGTCGACGCGCCGAAGCACGCAGAAGAAATCCTCGCCGACATGCAGTCCGCGCGCGCGAAAAAATAAAGTGTCGGACCGCGATCGAGAAGATCAATCTGAAATTCATCGACGGCAATCTCAACCTTGAAACAGATTGAGATTTGCCTCATCGCGGCGTTGGCCGCATGCCGCAGCGGCCCGCAAACGCTCGCTCCTCGGAACGTCGCTGAGATTTCGCCGAGCAGCGGAAATGTGTCCGCGAAGCTCGTGCCGGACCCAGGCTCGCCCGAACTCCGGCTCGCTCCCGGCGAAGAGTACGTCGCGCCGCAGCTCATGCCGGGAAATCCGAATCCGAAGTATGCGCCCGAACTCGTCGGCCTGCATCTGCCGCCGCACGTGGTGTCAATCCGCGTCAGGTTCGGCGAGGACGCGCGGCCTGAGGACATTGGACCGAGTCCCGTCGGCGAAACGAGTCACGACAAATACGAGCCGGCGTTTGAAGCTGCCGTACGCAATGCGGTGGAACGCTGGAAATGCTGGCCCGCGCGCATCCGCAAATTTCGCGACGGCCCGGATCTCGACGGCGACGGCAAACCGGATTACCGCATCCTCGTTTCACAGCGCATGCTGAAAACGTTCTTCGACGTCTCGTTTACGTTCGAGGTGGTGAACGGGCAGCCGGTGGTCAGGTCTGGGCAGTGATTCAGCGCGTCGATCCTGATTCGAGCCGTTCGACGCGAGCCTGAAGATCGGAGACCACTTCCTCCAAGGTTCGCAAGCGTCGGTCCAGTTCCGCGTGCGAAAACTTGATCATCGCCTGCGTATCGGCGAAGCCACGTGCCATTTTGCTGTCCAGCCCATCCACTTTCGCGTCGACTCCGTTGATCTTCCCGTCCAGCGCATCCACTTTCGCATCGACTCGATTGATCTTCTCGTCCAGCGCGTCCACTTTCGTGTCGACTCGATTGATCTTCCCATCCAGCGCGTCCACTTTCGTGTCGACTCGATTGATCTTCCCGTCCAGCGCGTCCACTTTCGTGTCGACTCG
>WNGB01006081.1_pt1 | contig 17879 bp, 12 predicted proteins | sample 5400681 | NCBI WGS metagenome assembly WNGB01 (sample SAMN13153367, study PRJNA577476) | soil metagenome | isolation source: 115 cm soil or saprolite under grassland replicate 2 | place: USA:California | collected 2016-06-15 | reverse complement strand
TTACCCTTTGGGCTAAGCTCGACACCGTACGTCGGCGGCCCCTCCGAGACAACAGCTACGCCGAGCGGTTCGAGTGCCTTGAGGAAGAACGCTTTGCTCGCTGCATAGTCGCTGACTCCGAATTTGACGTGGTCAAACATGAGTTCTCCTGAAGTGTGTGGGCCTGCGCGAGGCCTAACGAGAATTAGACGAAAATTTTCGTCTAACTCGGGCAATCTTGCGCAGATTACACATCGTAGTACATCGCGAATTCGTATGGATGGGGTCTCAAACGAAGCGCGTCGTATTCTTTTTGTTTCATGTCGATCCAGTTGGCGATGAAGTCTTCGTTGAAGACGTCGCCGCGTAACAGGAAGGAATGATCGGCCTGGAGCGCTTCGATCGCGCCGCGTAGTGAATCGGGGACGCTGGCTACCTGCGCCAGCTCTTCCGGGGGCAGCTCGTATAGGTTTTTGTCGAGCGGATCACCGGGATCCACGCGGTTTTGGATTCCATCCAGACCCGCGAGAAGCATCGCTGAGAAGGCGAGATATGGATTTGCAGCAGCATCCGGCGTGCGAAATTCGATGCGCTTTGCTTTCGGACTTGGCGAGTAGGTCGGAATTCGAATCGCGGCGGAGCGATTACGCGCGGAGTAGGCGAGATTGACCGGCGCCTCAAATCCTGGAACGAGCCGCTTATAGCTGTTGGTCGTTGGATTTGTCAGGCAGGTTAGCGCAGGTGCGTGTTTCAAAATTCCGCCGATGAAAAACAACGCCAGCTCCGACAGGCCGGCGTAACCGTTGCCGGCAAAGAGTGGTTTTTCGTCTTTCCAAAGCGAGATGTGCGTGTGCATGCCGCTGCCGTTGTCCCCGAAGATTGGTTTTGGCATGAACGTGACCGTTTTGTTGTGCCGCTTGGCGACGTTGCGCAGGATGTATTTGTAATACTGCATGCTGTCGCCCATGCGTTTTAACGGTGCGAACCGGATGTCGATCTCAGCCTGGCCGGCGGTCGCGACTTCATGGTGTTGGCGCTCGATCGCGACGCCTGCTTTCTCCAGCTCCAAACACATTTCGTTGCGAATGTCTTGTAGCGAATCCATCGGCGAGACTGGAAAATAACCTTCCTTCGCCCGAATCTTGTACCCGAGGTTTGGAAACTCTTCGCGCCCGCTGTTCCAATGTCCTTCGGCGCTATCGACAACGTATGACGACGCGTTGCCGGTATTCGCAAATCGCACATCGTCGAAAATGAAAAATTCTGCTTCCGGTCCAATGAATGCGGTGTCCGCGATGCCGGTCGATTTGAGATAAGCCTCCGCTTTTTCTGCAACACCGCGCGGGTCGCGATCGTACGGTTGGCGAGTGATTGGATCGACAATGGTGCAAATCAAACTCAGCGTCGGTTCGGCGTTGAAAACATCGATCCACGCAGTCGTCGCATCCGGAATGACCAACATGTCCGAGGCGTTGATTACGCGCCAACCGCGAATGCTCGATCCATCAAAGCCGAGGCCATCGGTGAAAATCTCCTCATTGTATTCTGTGAGGGTGGTCGTGAAATGCTGCCAGGTGCCGAGCAAATCCGTGAACTTGAAGTCAATCAACTTCACGTTGCCGTCTTTGATCATTTTGCTGACATCGGATGGAGTTTTGTCTTTGGCCATATTCAGAGTTGTTAGTTGATGGTTGAGAGTTGGTGGAAAAGGCAAATGACGAAATCCGAATGTCGAATGCCGAAGGAATGACTAAATGACGAAAGCTACACGCAGCTGGATTTCGTCATTCGAAGTTCGTCATTGTTTCGTCATTCGTCATTCGAGCTTCGTCATTAAATTCACACTGCTTTTTCCCCGATCTCTTCGGTGCGGATGCGCACGGCGTGTTCCACCGGAAGCACGAAAACCTTTCCATCCCCGATCTTGCCTGTTTTGGCGGCAGCCACCACCACGCTGACGGCTTTTTCCACCATATCGTCTGCCATTACTACTTCCACTTTCACTTTGGGCAGGAAATCGACCGTATATTCGCTCCCGCGATAAATTTCCGTGTGTCCCTTTTGCCGGCCGAAACCCTTGACTTCCGTGACGGTCATCCCTTCGATTCCAAGCTCGGCCAGTGCCTCTTTGACCTCCTCGAGCTTGAACGGTTTGATGATGGCTTCCAGTTTTTTCATCTCAAAGTAAACTCCGCACCGCGCGGACTCTTGCAATCGAAAGCTAAACGCAGCACGCGCTCTCTTAGCAACAACATGAAAGCGATGCAAGCATCGTTTTCATGTTCGTTAAAATCGTCGAAGCGTTAAAGCGTTGAAGCGGCTCCGGCCTGCCTGACAAATCCCCTTCACCTCCGAAAGGCTTCGCGAGCTGGCGTTTCAACCTTTCAACGCTTCAACACTGCGCACGAAGGCAAATTTGCCAAAGATTTTTTTTGGCGCTTATACTGAAACTGCAAACAAATGCCTCGCGACTCTTTCGTTCACCTGCATCTGCACACTGAATATTCGCTGCTGGATGGCGCCATCCGGATGAAAGAGCTGATGAAAAAAGCGGCTGAATTCAAAATGCCGGCAGTCGCGATTACCGATCACGGTAATTTGTTCGGGGCGATTGAGTTTTATCAGGAAGCGCAGCGCGCTGGAGTGAAACCAATCATCGGTTGCGAAGCCTATATCGCCCCAGGATCTCATAAAGACCGGCCGGGATCGCGGCGCGAAGCAGCTTATCATTTCACTTTGTTGGCGGAAAACGAGACTGGCTACCGAAATCTCGTGAAGTTGATCACGGCCGCGCACCTCGAAGGGTTCCATTACGCGCCAAGGATTGATAAGGAACTTCTCGCAGCGCGATCGGAGGGTCTGATTGGGCTGAGCGGCTGTCTCGCGGGTGAAATCAACTCCGCAATTCAGGCAAACAACATCGAGAAGGCGAAGCAGAGCGCAGCCGAATACCGGGATATTCTCGGCGCGGACAATTTTTTTATCGAATTGCACGATCACGGGATGGAAGAACAGCGCAAATGCATGACAGCGCTTCCGCAAATTGCGCGGGACATTGGCGTGGGACTGGTTGCCGCAAACGATGTTCACTTTCTGCGCCGGAGCGATCATCAGGCGCACGACGTCATGCTTTGCATCGGCACTGGCAAAATGGTGCAGGACGAAAACCGGATGCGTTACGTGCCGGAGCTGTATTTCAAATCTCCGGCCGAGATGCGCGAGCTGTTCAGCGATTTTCCCGAAGCGATTGCGAATACGCTCAAAATTGGCGAACGCTGCCATCTCGATCTCGAGTTTGGGAGCTCCAAGTATCCGGAGTATCCGGCGCCGCCGGGAAAAACGCGCGAAGAATATCTGCGCGAGCTTTGTTACGAAGGTTTGCGGCGGCGCTACGGCGAACGCGCGGCGAACGATCCAGAGCTAATCACACGGCTCGATTACGAGTTAGGCGTTTTCGAAAAAACCGGCTTCGTCAGCTACTTGCTCATTGTTTGGGATTTCATTCATTTTGCCAAAGAGAAAGGCATTCCTGTCGGACCTGGACGTGGCTCTGCTGCCGGTTCAATGGTGACTTACGTTCTCGGGATCACCGATATCGATCCGCTCCAATACGGATTGCTTTTCGAACGTTTCTTGAATCCGGACCGTGTTTCGCCGCCGGATATCGACGTTGATTTTTGCGAAGCACGGCGCGGAGAGGTCCTCGAGTACGTGCGGCAGAAATATGGTGAACGCCGCGTCGCGCAGATCATCACGTTTGGCAAACTCAAGGCGAAGAGTGTGGTGCGCGACGTGGGTCGGGTAATGGGCTTGAGTTATCGCGATGCGGATCGCGTCGCAAAGATGATTCCAAACGAGCTGAATATCACGCTCGATTCAGCCGTGGAAAAAAATCCGGAACTAAAGCGAGCGGTGGCCACCGAGCCGCCGACACGGCAGCTTTTTGAGTACGCGAAAATTCTCGAAGGCTTGTCGCGCAATGCAGGCGTGCACGCAGCAGGAGTGGTGATCGCGGACCGCGACTTGTCTGACTACATCCCGCTCTGTCGCGACGTGAAAGGCAACGACGTGATCAGTCAGTACGCCATGGGACCGCTCAATGACCTGGGCCTCCTGAAGATGGATTTCCTGGGATTGAAAACACTGACAGTCATTGAGGATACACTGGCCCTGATTCACCAGGGCGAACCAAACTTTTCGCTCAAGGATATTCCACTCGACGATTCAGCGGCATTTTCGCTCTATAACCGCGGCGAAACGATCGGTCTTTTCCAGATGGAATCCGGAGGAATGACCAGTCTGTCGAAGCAGTTCGATGTCAAGAAGCTCGACGACATTATCGCGTTGATTGCGCTTTACCGGCCCGGCCCGATGGAACTCATCCCCGAATACGTGAAAGCGAAAAAGGGCATCACGCCGATCAAATATCTGCATCCGCTCCTCGAAGGTATCTGCGCCGACACGTACGGCGTGATGATTTACCAGGAACAGGTGATGGCTGCGGCAAGCAAACTCGCCGGTTACTCACTCGCGCAAGCCGATCTTCTCCGCCGCGCCATGGGCAAGAAAGACAAGGAGAAGATGGCGAAAGAGAGAAAAAATTTCATCGAAGGCTGCGCACGCACAAACAAGATTCCGGAAAAGAAAGCGAACGCCATTTTCGATTTGCTCGAAAAATTTGCGGGTTACGGATTCAACAAGAGCCACAGTGCTGCCTATGGCGTGATCAGCTATCAAACCGCGTATCTGAAGGCGCATTACCCGGTGGAATTCATGGCGGGCCTGCTGAGCAACGAAATCAATAACACGGAAAAAATATCGGTTTTCGTGGGCGAATGCAAAAGAATGGGCGTTTCCATCCTGCCACCGGATGTCAATAAGAGCGGTTTGAAATTTATTCCGGAGACTGTAGCCGCGGGCGCTGACCACGGCAGCGCAGCGGATTCACAATCAGCCGGGGTCAGCGACCCCGGCTACAGCAGCGGCACGGAAACATCGAACCCAGCCGCAGCCGGCGGCAGTGGCTACAACGCCATTCGTTACGGCCTTGCCGCTATCAAACACGTCGGTGAGGCCGCCATGGAAACGGCAATTCGCGAACGCGAACAGCGAGGTGATTTCACTTCACTTGAGGAATTCTGCGCGCGGCTGGATTCGCGCGTTGCCAACCGCAAAATGCTTGAGAGCCTTATCAAGGCCGGCGCATTTGATTTCCTGGGCCGCGACCGTTCCGAACTTTTTAGCTGTATTGATGACGCGGTCATGGCATCCGCTGCAGCGCAGCGCGACCGGATGGCAGGTCAAGTTTCACTCTTTGATGAAGCAACGGCTCCTACCGGATCAAGAAAAAGGCCGACCGCTCCATGGAGCGAGCACGAAAAACTTTCCTACGAGAAAGAGCTGCTCGGTTTTTATGTTAGCGGCCATCCACTCGACGCGTATGCGGCCGTTTTCGCGGTGAAAAACTATCGATCGATTGCTTCATTAGGCGCTTTGGATGATCGCGCGCCGTTCAAGATTGCCGGTGCGATTGTGGCGGTTGAGAAAAAATTCACAAGAAAAGAGGGCAAACCATTCGCAGTGGTTTGGATCGAAGACCGTGCGGATATGCTGGAAGTAGTGGTATGGAATGAAGTTTATCTGAAAGCCTCAGCGGCCCTGGAGGCGGGTCGTGTTATCGAAATTAAAGGGACGCTGGACAAGCGCGACGAGATTCCTCGCGCCGTGGCGCAGGAAATCAGAACGCTTTCGCCTCGAAAGCCAAATGGAGCGACTGAAGGATCGACAGACAATGAATCGGCAGTGCTCTTGCAATTTTCTCCCGCTACAACCCGGGATGAATTACGCGAAGTGCGCAGGATTCTTGCCAGTTCGCCGGGCCGGCGACCCGTTCGATTGCTGTTCGATCGCCCAAACGGCAACGCACTGCGTCTGGACGCGGGCGCAGGGTTTAGTGTGAACCTCACACGCGACCTCGAAGAAAAACTTTCGCGCTGGCTGGTGCCCGCGGAATCGTAGCGAGATACTGGGCCTTCCAATTCCGACGCCTGTCTTACTGACGTCCGTTTGTTCGTTTTTTTGGGCGAGGCGTTGCAACAGGGCGTGCTTCCGGCCGCGGAAGGGCTGCCAGTACTAATTTTGATCGTTCCGGTCCAGCACCTGGGAAACACAATGGAAATTTGCGGCTCACGCCGTTGGGATCTGGAGTGTAAAAGGATTGGGCAATGGAGCGGTCTTTCAAACCAATGGTCCAGTTCGGTCGAAAGAGCCCTCCACAAAATTCCAACTCCGCTACAGCTGGCGCGAGAGTGAAGGGCACCGACGTCAATTCGATCTTCTCCATGCAACCGATTGGGTACTGAGTCAGATCGAAGATCGGCATCGCTCCATTTACCTTGATCGTCACATTGTTCGTATCCTGAAAATCGATCTCTCCACGAAGTGAAAGATCAGCGTCCTTCGTGGCAACGTTGAGAAACTCTATCGACGCGCGATTTCCTCCAAAGGCAATGCGGCCGCTTGCTTCAGTGAGATTGATGGGACTTCCTCCCTCACCGGACAACTTTCCGTCCAGCAGCTGGATGTCGCCATCGATGTGGGGATGTTGCAACGTTTCGGAAAGCGAAATGTTTCCGCTCAGAATGCCGTCGCGGAAAATTTGTGGGTGAAACAGCCGAGGCGCGTTTGAGAGGAAAATTGATGGAAAGTTGAGTGTAATGTTTAGCGGAGATACCCGAAAAGCGTTCCAATCCGTCCCGGTTCGCAAAGGAAAATTGGCTGTGAAACTCACCGGGTTGGAATTGGGCATATGGATCACACCGCGTACATCCCACTTGCTGGAATCGATGGTTGCCTGAACGTCAGCCGGGATTGGGTTTGCTTTTTCACCTACTCCGCGCGGAACCGAGAGGTAATCGAGCAGGTTATTCAATCTGGTTTCGAGCGTGCCTGAATAGTTGTGCTCGTGCGACAGATCGATTTTGCCCTGTCCGCTGAGGGAATCGTTTTTGTGCGTCATCGCCAATTGTTCGATCTCCAGGTCGGTCGCTTTCAAATTCAGTTTCGCGCTCAAGTTGTCGATGGCGATCTTGAAGAGTGTTAGCGATGCGCCCTCTACCATGAGATGGCCGCCAAATTTTCGATCACGGGTGTCCATCGCTCCATCAATCGTGATTTTGCCCGCAAAGTCGCCGGCGTTCGCGCCAAACAGAGCAGCGAAATCGCCCAGCTGATCGATCGATGCGGAAATGTTGCCGCGAAAATCCGGACTGAGCCAGCCGGATGCGCTTGTGGGAAATGCAGCTTCACCGCTTAAATTGAACTGGTTTGCTTGTTGTTTTATATAGATCTGCTGCAGTTGAATCCGCCGGTTGTACAATGCTGCGCCGAGCATGATCGCCTCGGCCGTGCGATTGCGCCAGGTAAGCCCGGTCAGTTCGCTCCAGAGCGATGCGGTCACCCGGTCCGGTTCGGCAAAGTTTCCGCGAAAAGTGAAGTTACCAGCGTGGAGCAAGCCGCTAACGCGATCGGCGAATCCGAATGCTTCCGAAGTTTGCTCGAGAGAAATGTCCGTAGCGCCGCCAGCAATTTTCCAGTTGGAATGTTGAGAGCGCCATTCGTGCGAAATGTTTCCGCGAATTTTTCCGCCGAACGCGTCAGTATCGAACTGCAATCCCACGCGTTGGTTCCCCAGACGCGACAAGTCCGCCGTAGCGGACTGCAGGTCGAGACCGTGTGTTAAAGTGAGTCCGGCGATTGTCAGATGATCAGCTTCCCAATGCGTTGCACCGTGTAATTGCGAAAACGTCTGGTGAAACCACGGTGACGCGATCATCACCTCGGCAGCAGTAAAACGACCTGCTTCGGTCTGATTCGCAGATAGAAATCCGTTTCGCAGCAAAACAAGTGTCGCCCCGTTTTCAACCCGCACCTCCGAGTCAGTGACGGTCAGATTCTCTGGAAGCATTCGGTGCAATGTCGCCCAGCCACGGCGGGTTATTGCTCGCACGGTTGGATTAGTCCGGCGAACTTCCCCATGCAATTCCCGGATCGACAGATTGCGAATGGCACGACCTCGTCTGTGGAGGAGGATATGTTTGAAATTTAATTCGAAGAGCGCATCCGTGATTGTAAGATCGACGCGGAGCGTGTCATCGAGCGCGTTTCTCAGGCGAAGTTGGTGGATCACAACGGGACGCAGAAACGGTGCATCGATCTTGTCGATGTTAACAGTGAAGCCCTCCTGTCGCGCCCGCCACCAAATCCACCAACGAACACCGTGTGAGACGGCAGATGGCGTAAACCAGGCCGCCAGCAACGCTGCGAACAGAAGCAATAGACTAGCGAGCAGAAATCGATTTTTCAGGGGCATTTAGATTGCTGTAGGAATGACAAAGCACTCGCCTTCGCTCGAGGCTGTGGCGTACCAAGGGAATGACGAATAGCTGCGCCGTATTAAATCGTTGAACAGTTGAACCGTAAATCCGATGTAACGAATCACGCGCTTTTGTCGTCATTCGAGCTTCGACACTCATTCGTCATTGTTTATTCATTGGCCTTCATTTGCGATGCCACCTTTGAAAATCAAATGCACTGGTTGCGGCGCGTGTACGCGCTGCTCGATTTGCTGCTGCAACGCGCGCTCGGCATCGGCGGGCAAGTCGCTTTCTGCTGCTTTTTCGCGTGCAAGCTGAGGCAGGATCGATAATTCGCTTTGCATATCCTGTCCTGAAATGCGGTTCCACAATCCATTTTCAAACGCGAGGACTTCCACCTGATCCTGTTCGATACCAAGTACCCGGGCGTGCGGCAGATGGACGATGATTTCATTCGGGCGGATATCGATCGACAGGTTGTGCTGTAAATCGAAGCCGGCTTTGGCGGTGAATGTGCCATGCAACTTTACGCGCTTCGAACTGCCCACCCAGGTATGGAGGAACTCGTGTTCAACTTCGATGCGCCGTGACAAAACAACCAGTTCGCTGACGGGCGTCGTCTGTTCCATGTAGACACGGTTGTTAATCGTGATGCGCGGCTGCAAATGCGCGATGTCGATAAAAGCGGCGCGCAAATCCTTACCCAGCTTCTCGAGCTGGGCGGTGCTTTGCTGCGCTGTGCGGGCTGGCCAGGTTTCGATGCGCCAAAAAATGATTACCACAACAGCAGCAATGGTGAGCGCGATTAGAGTGAATGCGAGCGGCCAGCAGATTCGTCCTGATCTTGAAACAGAATGACAACGCACGAATGACGAATGCCGAATTAATGACCAATGACAAATAGCGAATAAATGGCGGCCTTAATTCTTTTATTCTTCGTGTGTCATCTTTTCGTCATCTTTCGGATTTTACCCCAAAAAAATTACCGCCCCCCACACCCGATAGGCGTGAAGGGCGGCTGTTCCCCCCAGAACAATCGTGAAAAACTTCGAGGCTAGTAAACGAGCTTCCAGCAGATCGCAACAAATTTTATCTGAAAAATTAATACAGACTCCGCGGCCTCAGAATTTTGAACGAAAATGAATGACGAAGCACCCGCCTTCGTCCAGCTACGGCGCGGCAGGCGAACGTCGAATGACGAAACCCGAAAAGACGCGATTCGGATTTCGTCATTTTCCAAGACGCGTTTTGCTTCGCCGCGCCGCGACATTGTCGCCGACCCGAGCTTGCGGAAGCGCCTGTCGCAGTTTCTAGTTTTCGGATGCGTGATTTTGAAGATGAGCCAATCTCGCGAAACCTTGCTGGTTCGTTGCTGGTCGCTCATCCGAGTATGCTCGATCCGAATTTCCGGCGCACCGTGCTTTTCATTTCCGAGCATGACCCAGGCGAGGGCGCTCTCGGCGTCATCATCAATCGGCCGCTGGACAGACAGGTAGCGGATCTGGTGACTGAGACGCCGCCAGCGGACCTTGCTGAAGTGCCCGTCTTTCTCGGCGGACCTGTTGGGAAAAATCAGCTGATGTTTGCGGCGTTTGAATGGCACCAGAGCGGAGGCCTCAAACTCAATCACAAAGTCGGTTCAAAAGAAACAAGCGACGCGGTAGACCAAACGAAAATCATTACAGTTTGCGCGTTCGTGGGCTATGCGGGTTGGGGAGCGGGGCAACTTGAAAGCGAGATGAAACAGAAAGCGTGGCTTCTTCAAAAGGCCAATCCCTCGGTACTTAAACTTGATCGCCTTCCGAACCTGTGGTTCGACATTATGCGCGGCCTTGGACCGTGGTATAAAATGCTGGCTGCGGCGCCAGACGACCCGTCGCTGAACTGATAAAGCGTGAGAGGTGAGATGTGAGAAGTAATTTGGCTTGATTCCTTCTTCTCACTAATCACTAATCACTTCTCACTTTCCACATGATCATTGGTGTTCCGAAAGAAATTAAAGAGCAGGAGCAACGCGTCGCCCTGCTGCCATCGGCTGTGAGTCAGCTCACCCGGCGCGGTCATTCAGTCGTTGTGCAAAAGAACGCCGGGATTGGCTCGGGTTATCCGGACGACGATTACATCAAAGCCGGCGCTGAGATTGTCGATCAAGCGAAAGAAGTTTTCGCGCGCGCTGACATGGTCGTGAAAGTGAAAGAGCCGCTTGAGGCGGAGTTTCCATTGTTGCGCAAGGGACAAATCCTCTTCACGTATCTTCACCTGGCGGCGAGTAAATCTCTTACCGAGGCGTTGCTGAAGTCGGGCGTGACCGCGGTGGCGTATGAGACAATTCAGATCAATCATCGTTTGCCACTGCTTGAGCCGATGAGCGAGATCGCAGGTCGCATGTCAGCGGTGATGGGCGCGAATTTTCTCGCCAAATACAATGGCGGCAGCGGAGTTTTGTTGGGCGGTGTGCCGGGAGTTCTGCCTGGAAGCGTCGTCGTTGTGGGCGGCGGGACTTCTGGTGTGAATGCAGCGCGTATGGCCACGGGCCTGGGCGCAGAAGTAACGATCCTCGATGTCGATTTGGAACGTTTGCGCTATCTCGATCTCGCAATGGAAAACGCCAATACGCTCTATTCAAGCGAGGCGAACCTGTACGACTTGATGGCAGATTGCGATTTGCTAATTGGCGCTGTGCTGTTGCCTGGAGCGAAGGCGCCGAAGTTAATCACTCGCCAGATGCTGCGAGAAATGAAGCCGGGCAGTGTGCTCGTGGATATTTCCATCGATCAGGGCGGCTGCGCGGAAACATCGCGACCCACTACGCACCTTGATCCGGTTTACGTCGAGGAAGGTGTTACGCATTATTGCGTGGCAAACATGCCCGCGGCGTACGCGCGCACGGCCACTCAGGCGCTTACAAACGTCACGTTTCGTTATGTGGAATTGCTCGCCGACCTCGGTCTCGAAGGCGCCTGTAAAAAACAACCGGCTCTCATTGGTGGCATTAACACCCGCGACGGGCGACTTACTTGTAAGGCGGTGGCGGATGCGCACGGCCTCAAATACGAGGCCCCGCTTTAATCGGCGTTGATCAGGCATTTGCTGTTAAAATGGGAATCGAATGCGGTCAAAAACTGCCTTGCTCCGATTAATCTGTTAAAGCAATATGCCTCTTCCAATTAACATTATGAAAAAATACATCTGCATTCTGGCCAGTGCCGCGCTCCTTGCGGCGTGCGAGCAAAAGACCGAGACAACCGAACCCGCGGCAAGCCCAGCAGCCACGAGTCCTCCAACGACGACATCTGAAGCAACCAGTCCGGCTTCGACTACGGAATCTGCCCCTGCGACTTCGGAATCCGCGGCCGGAACAACGGAGTCTCCCGCTGAGGCCTCGCCTACTCCTTAAACTTCTGGCTTTCTTTTTCGCGAAGTCTTCTCCCGAAATCCTCTGGGAGAAGACTTTTGCTGTACAGATGCGCGTCCGTAATTGGAGGGGCGAGTTCCGCGAGCCCCAGATTGGCTTCACAGAGCTCCGCCCTCCAACATTTTTCGGTCTATGATAGCGGATCAATAACCGATATGAAGCGGGAGAGTTCCCTTTCATTTCCAAAGCAGCGCCGATTGACGCGCGCCTCAGAATACGAGCGTGTAAGACGAGACGGCTTGGTGCGGCGCGGCAAACTGCTAATGCTTAGCGCGGCGAGCATCGATAATTCCGGTCTGTCTCGCGTTGGCTTTATTACCTCTCGTCGCCTCGGAAGCGCAGTAGCTCGCAATTGTGTCCGGCGGCGTTTGCGGGAGATTGTTCGCCGGCACCAGCATGATTTGCGACAAGACGTTTGGATTGTGCTTGTTGCAAGGCGGGACGCTGCGAAGGCGAGCTATCGCGCTTTGGAAGATGAATGGTTGCGTCTCGCGAGCCGCGCTTCTATCCTGCTGTGATGGTCTGGTTGCTTCGTTTTGTAATTCGCGTTTATCAATGCACGCTTTCGCCGCTCCTCGGTTTGCTTTGCGGACCTGATTCGGGTTGCCGATTTTCGCCGACGTGCTCGGCATATTTTCTGGAAGCGGTAGAGACACACGGCATCGGCCGCGGAAGCTGGCTCGGGTTAAAACGCCTCGCGCGATGTCAACCATGGGGCGGATGTGGTTATGATCCGGTCCCGACGCCGAGCGACGGACGTCAGGCTAGCAGTCTGACCCGGTTGGCACGCTGCCAGCCTGTCGAGTCAGCCAAGTTCGCCACCGCGAATCCGTGCCGCCGTACGGCGGGCGGACTGGCTGACCTGCGACGTTGCGTGTGATCGGGCGAAACCGAATTTGTTATGGATCGAACTGCGTGGATTGTCGTTATTCTTTGCGTAGTCGGACTCGTCCTGTGGCAGATTTACGCGGCGAAACAGATGTCGCCGCGGCCCGCGCCGATTAACGCCGCGTCAGGGCAAGCGTCGCCCACTGCAACCCCGAAAGTTTTTGAAGCTTCCCCGCCGCCGGCTGTTCCGGAGGCCACGCCGAAGAGCACCGAGCCGGTTCCGAGCTTTGCCGAGAAGTTCGAAACACTGCGAAATTCAGATGTCGAGCTTCGCCTAACGAATCGCGGGGGTGGCATCAAGGAAGCCGTTCTTCTGAGGCAGATCGCTGAGAAAGAGCAGCGCGTTGTCCTAAATTCGGCGCAAAGCGCGCCAATCGGCGCAATCATTGAGCAGCCATCAGCACCAACGCTTCCTGAGTTTACTGCATCGACCGAATCAAATTCGGTTGTGCAATTTGAGCGGACAACAGCCGAACAAGTCGCCATTCGGAAAAAGTTCTTCTTCGAAAAATCCCCGGAGAACAAAGACAACTACGTGATTGAAATGGATGTCGATCTCGAGAACCGGGGGACCAAACCATATCAAAGCGCTGGTTATTTTGTGGCGCTTGGGTCGGCAACTCCTATTCATCCCAAGGATTATCCGTCGTACACGCGGCTTGTCTGGTGCATCGATGGAAGGGCAAAAGGAATCGACGTTGGCTGGTTTGGTAGCAGCGGCGGATTTCTCGGCGTGGGCCAGCGCGCGGCGCGACCTTATTACCAGGAGAATGTTGCCGGCGCAGAGTGGGTTGCGGTGAGCAATCAATTTTTTACCACGCTGATGGCACCGCTCACTGCCAAGGCCACTGGCGTGTGGGGTCGGAGTTTCGATATCGAACGATCGCCGGACCAGAAGCTACTCGGTATCGAAGGAGCCATGGGCATGCCGGGATTTCAGTTGCAACCCGGGCAAACGTACAGCGCGCGTTTTGAAATCTATGCCGGTCCGAAACTTTACCATCGTCTCGCGCAGCTTCCGCATAATGAAGCCGAGGTGATGGACTTCGGGATGTTCAAGATCGTGTGCCAGTTTTTGCTCAACTTCATGAACCTGCTCAACAGCTGGCTGCATGACTACGGCCTCGCCATTCTGGCTCTCACCACGATTATCAAGCTTACGCTCTGGCCGATTCAAAACCGGGCGAACCGCTCAATGCGCCAGATGGCGGCGCTCTCGCCGAAAATGCAGGAGTTGAGGGACAAGTACAAAGACGATCCGACGCGGATGAACCAGGAGTTGATGAAGCTTTACAAGCAGTACGGAATTAATCCGGTCGGAGGCTGTTTGCCGATGATGATTCAAATCCCGATCTTTTTCGGGCTTTTCAAAATGCTGGGGCAGGCGGTGGAATTGCGAAACGCAAAATTTCTCTGGGTAAAGGATCTTTCCCAACCGGACACGATTGCGCACCTGCCGTTGCTGGGCTGGCCGGTCAATATCATTCCGCTCTGCATGGCTGCTACGCAGATCTGGCTCATGGCGATGACGCCAAAGACGGGCGATCCCACGCAGCGCCGGATCATGATGTTCACCCCGCTGATCTTTTTATTTATCTGCTACAATTTTGCCGCGGCTCTGGCATTGTATTACACCGCACAGAATCTTTTCAGTATCTTGCAATTCTATCAGAATAAACGACAACCCATGCCAACACTGGAAAAAGTTGCGCCGACCGGAAAACGGAAACGATGATGACGCCAAAGGATCTGCTCGACACCATTCTGGGTTATCTCGGTTTCGTTGTGCAAATCGAGGAGACCAGGAATGAGGGTGGCAACGCGACGCTGCAGATTTATACGGAGGAAAGCGGTCGCCTGATTGGGCGCAACGGCGAAACGCTCGAGGCCATTCAGTTTTTGATTAACCGGCTGATGCAAGCCAGGGACAACGATGCTGAGAAAGTAATTGTGGATTGCGAGCATTACCGCTCCATGCGGGAAGATCGCATCGTGCAACGGGTTCGAGAATTGGCCGAACGTGTGCGCATTAGCGGCCGTTCGCTTCAGCTCGAGCCGATGAATTCCTATGAACGTCGTCTCGTTCACAATGCTTTTAAAGACGATCCGGATGTAGCGACGTGGAGTCCGTCCGATTCAGCGCGCATTAAGCAAATCACGCTGGTCAAGCGCCAACCCAAAAAAGAACAAGGAACGGCGATCTCCAGTCCGCAGAGACAGAATGCGGCGGGCTAGCGACCGTCGCCCGTGGTTTGGATGCCATCCCTGAGCGAAGCGAAGGCTCTCTTTCTCTGAGTCGCAGCTTACTTTAGTCACGCTCATTAGGTGCCATAGTAAGCCGGCTTCGCATACCAATCGCAGCATATCGGGAGTGAATTTAACCCGGGGCGCGGAAGAAAAATCTTGTAATTATCTGGTAGCGAACGGCTGAAAATCTGGGAAGGGTAATCGCCATAATATGAAAACACTTACGCTCGCGGCATTTACCTTTTGCGTCATCGTTCTCGGATCTGGTGGGATTGCTTCCGCACAAAACGATTTGAATCTGCCTGATGTAAGTCAGGCTGCCGAGGTCAAACAGCGCATTGCCTTGACGGACATTACCGTCAATTACCATCGTCCGTTGGTGAACGGACGAAAGATTTGGGGCGGCGTGGTTCCGTACGGCAAAGTTTGGCGCGCGGGTGCAAATGAAAACACGACGATTGAATTCAGCGATCCGGTTTGGGTAGAGGGCAAACCGCTGGCCAAAGGAACTTATGGTCTGCATATGATCCCGAACCAGGATTCGTGCACGGTAATCTTTTCAAAAACCAACACAGGGTGGGGAAGCTACAGTTATAAACAGGACGAAGATGCCTTGCGCGTGGATATAAAACCGAGGCCGCTGGCTGAGCAGAAAGAGGCGCTTGAATTCGAGTTTGAAGATTTGAAACCAGATTCGACGGCGGTGACACTGAAGTGGGAAAAGTTAGGTGTTCCTTTCACGGTATCGATCAAAGACGCGGACCAGACGCTGCAGAACATCCGGGCTCAACTGAAGGGACGTGGTCAGTTTACCTGGCAGGCCTTGGATGAAGGGGCGCAATTTTGTTTAACCAGAAAAATCAACCTCGACGAGGCATTGCGCTGGGCCGATGCCTCAATTCAGAATGAGGAAAGGTTCGAAAATCTCAGCACCAAAGCGGATATCCTTAAGGCGCTGAATCGGCCGGATGAGGCGAAAAACACCTGGAACCATGCGCTCGAGAAGGCCACTGCACCGCAACTATATACCTATGGTCGCCAGCTGCAGAATCAGAAAAAGGGGCCTGAAGCAATGGAGATTTTCAACGACGTCGACAAACGGTTTCCGCAGGGAGTTTACGGAGACCTAGCTCGGGCCCGCATCAAGTCTGCAGCGGGTGATTTTGCCGGTGCGGCCAGCGATGCCAAGAAGGCACAAGCGGCCGCCCCTACGGACGCGCAGAAACAGAGCATTCAGGCGCTGATCACCCGGCTCGACGCAAAGCAGGACATCAACAAATAGCGCGGTTATCCGGGGAAGTGGGACGATAGCCTCGATGGGACGCTCACAAGCGGGACTCGGACGTTGCACGTGATACCCAACTGCAATCCGCGCTGCTGCCGGGTAGCCGTTGTGTTTGCGATGCTCGCCAACGCCTGCATGGCCAATTCGGCGGATGCGCCGCCGTTGCTAGCTCCCGAACAGCCGAATGCTGGCGAGATTCAGCTCGCACTTCAGAAGCTCGATGTGCTTGGTCGGGTTCTTTACATTGCGGCTCACCCCGACGATGAAAACACCAACCTCATGGCGCTGTGGGCGAACGGCTCGCTCTATGACGCCGCTTATCTTTCGATCACCCGTGGGGATGGCGGTCAGAATCTGATCGGCCCGGAACTGCGCGAGGGCCTCGGCGTTATTCGAACGGAGGAATTACTTGCAGCGCGACGCATCGACCATGGTAACCAGTTCTTCTCACGAGCAATCGATTTCGGGTTTTCAAAAACAGCGGAAGAGGCTCTGCGTTTCTGGGATCACGACAAAATTCTGTCCGATGTGGTTTGGGTGGTCCGAAAGTTCCGACCAGACGTGATGGTGACACGTTTTAGTCCGGAGGATCAATTGACGCATGGTCATCACACCGCGTCAGCCATGCTGGCGGTGGAAGCATTCTCGGCTGCCGGTGACCCAAATCGCTTCCCAGAGCAGCTGGCTTTCGTAAAACCGTGGCAGCCGACGCGGTTGGTTTGGAACACATCTCCCTTTTTCTTCTCAAACCGCAACCTTCCTTTCGATCCAACCGGTCTGACCGTTTTGGAAGCAGGCGGTTACAATCCGCTTCTCGGGAAAGCGTACACGGAAATAGCAGCAGCCAGTCTGAGCATGCACAAGAGCCAGGGTGTAGGAAGCCCGCCACGACGCGGAGCGCGAAAAGAATACTTCAAACTGTTGCAAGGTCAGCCCATGCGGACTGCGCTTTTCGAGGGCATCGATACGACCTGGGCGCGTGTCCCGAATTCAGGATCTGTTGCTAACGAAATTCGTCAGATCATTTCTCAGTTCCGTCCAGCTGATCCTTCCGCTTCGGTGCCTGCGTTATTGAAACTAAGGCGGGCGATGTACGGAATTAAGGATGACTCCTGGGTCCCTGAGAAAAACGCCGAGTTGGCTAAGATTATCGCCGCGTGTCTCGGCTTGCATGTCGAAGCGTCGACAACCAATGAAACCGTCACGCCAGGGCAAACGGTAACAATAAAGCTGGAGGCAATTAACCGGTGCGATATTCCAGTCGCACTGCAGGAGGTTCGATTTCCAAACTCCGGCGAGTCGATGAAAATTGATGCGGCGCTTCCACCAAACGAACTCGTCACGAAGGATCTGTCGTGCAGGATCCCGGAGAACACTCCTTATTCCCAGCCTTATTGGCTTCGTAAACCAGGAACGCTTGGTACCTTCGCTGTAGATGATCAACAGCTTATCGGTCTCCCGGAAAATCCGCCCAATCTTCCGGTAGAGATTGTCCTTCAAATCAACGGGCAGGAACTCCGTTACACCCTCGACGGGAAGTACCGCACGGTTGACCCGATAGCGGGCGAGCTGCGACGACCGTTGGTCATTGCGCCACCCGTTTTCACCAAGATCGGGGATGGCGCGTTGGTATTCCCGACGAATCAACCGAAACCTGTATCAGTTCATGTCACGGCGGCCACCGGTTCTG
>WNGB01007550.1_pt1 | contig 17881 bp, 13 predicted proteins | sample 5400681 | NCBI WGS metagenome assembly WNGB01 (sample SAMN13153367, study PRJNA577476) | soil metagenome | isolation source: 115 cm soil or saprolite under grassland replicate 2 | place: USA:California | collected 2016-06-15 | reverse complement strand
AGCGTCTGGACGAGTTGCGGGCTGCCATGAACAACGATGTCGCCGTCGTATCGCTCTTTGAGCTTCCTGACCTCGTCGACGACGTCACCGGAAAGGACGGTGGTGTTGTTCCATTCGGGGTTGGTCAGGGTCTGCGAGACGACGTACTTGGGCATGGTGTTGAACTTGTCCGCGAACTCGCCCTCGTAGTGCGGCCAGACGGCAGCGAAGCCGTCGTAGGTGACCCGGCCGAGCAGAAGGGCGTCCGAGTTCATCGTCTCGTCGAGCTTGAACTTGTCGCCTTCCGGGCCGCGGCTGAAGGCGTCGGTCCAGCCGACGCGCTCGAAGCTCTCGGTTCCGCTCGGCGCCTCGACGACGCCGTCGACGGACATGTACTCAGTGACGACGATTCTTCCCATCTTCATTCTCCCTTCGCTGTTGTCTTGATTGTCAAATTCGGATCCGCAACTTTCACAGAATCCGTTGAGCACCTGCCCCTGATCGCGCCACCTGCGCCCCCGACCCGACACCGGCAACAGCGGCTTGATCCGCGCCCACGCCCGATCCGTCACATCCAATCCAATGGCTGGATGACGCCATCCAGCGAGGTATACACCTCTACGACTACTTTTCTCATGGTGTGCTCCTTGTGCTGCGAACCGTCACCAGGCGCATCATACCGCAGCAAAAGGGCATTGTCTTGTACGATAACGCAACTTATTCCGGCTTACTCATGCGGGCGATTTGCGCAGGCGTTTGTCCCACAAAGCGCTTCAGCGCTCGGGTCAGATGCGGCTGATCGAAATAGCCAGCCTGGTAAACGGTGTCAGGGATCGACGCGCCCTGCCGTAAGAGAGTCATCGCGTGTCGGGCCCGTTCGATTTGCTGAACAGTCCTGTGTGTCAACCCGGTGGCTTGCAAGAAACGATACTGTACAGCGCGTACCGACAATTCTTGCAGCTGGCCTTGTAACACAGCCTCCACGACCGGATCACGAACCAGCAAACCTTCACGCACCAGCCGCTCTACAAACGTATCTGCATTTTCGAAGGTGGGAAATTCCCACGCAGAGCCTTGAAGCGAAAAGGATTGACTGGTCGCTTCAGGCAGGTTTACATCTCTTCGATCCAGAAGGTGCCCTGGTGGCAGATGGGGCAGAAAGGTGCCCAGCTTGAAGCGGATGCCAAGCCACTCGACACCGGTGCGCTGGTAGTGTAAAGGGGTGGCTTTCGTCTCCGGCCCGCGCACGGTGAAGGTTATCTTGCCTCCATATCTGGTCACGACCATCTCCCAATGAGTGGCGGCGATCGAGATAAAAGAACCGGTGTCCTCACTTTGCGCGCGCCAGATCGTCTCGACAAAAGATGAGTCCGATGGTCGATCCTCAAAGAGAAAGGTCATGCTTTTGCCTCTCAGTTATCATCAGCTATCACGATTCTATCGCCCTCTAACATAGAGGGGTAACGGGGTAGGTGTATGCTAAACGGTGAGCGGCCTCCTGGACCTTTGCAGTGTGAGTACAGCCATTGTACATCACTGGTCTGCCAGAGTCATGTAGAGGCTCTCAGAGCCTTGTCATCGACTACCTTGCATGAAACCTCAGGACAGGGCGCAATCACCGTCTAGTCTTACGGTCTCTGGTACACTATAGGTGTCGGCCGTGCGTGGTGGAGAAAATGTGTGAGGGGCGGGAGCAGATGGGGAGGTACAAGCAGCGCCACACGGTGTATTGGTTTACCGTACTAGCTGAAGTATTCCAGCCGCGAAACCAATAAAAGATCCACATCGCTGATTTTCAGCGCTACGCTGCGGCTTGCTGCCTAGCATACTGTTGCCGGTCTCACCCAGCCGCGATAATTCAAGAGGCTCTGGCCAAATTTCTGGCCGACAGCTGCAAGAGCACTGCCTACTGAATTGGATGGTTGATCCATCGCGTTCCATAATGTGCGTTACTATGATCCAGAAGTCAACGCGGGATACAAGGAGGAACTGCCGCTCAGCACCTCTGTCCCTGCATACTGCTCGCAGTGTTCCCGGAGCCGCGTAGCGCAGCGCGCTGCATACCACTCCAGCGCGTGATCTCCCTTCGTGATGGGCGTCCACTACGACATGCGGCCTGGCTGGCCCTGCTCGTTGACCCTTACCAAGACGATTACGCAGGGGACAACATCATATACTCATCCGTCGGGTCACCGGAGGGCATATGGACGTCGTTGGGTGCAGGAGCGGTCATCTGCGGGAGGCGTGTGGCGTTTGATCGCGTGTATCCCGAACACAAACCACAGAACTGTGAGTATGCGCCAACCACTGCAACGGTGCTGCCGTCCCGTTCGACCCGTGGCGTCAACCCCGTCATGTCAAGATTGCTTTGATCTGCGGCGGCAGGTTGGCGATTCGTACGTCGCTGCCCGCCAGGTCAGTGATGTTCCTGTGGCGCGCGTTTGCGTCCTTCGAGGAAGAGCCGTGAACAAAATTGTACTGCTGGAGATGAGGAGCAGATTGTGGGAATGTGTCTGGAGTGTCATCGCGCGCCTGCCCCTGGGTCACCAACGGCCGCGCCGGGGACGAGCGCCTGCACACCGGATCATTGTCCCACGTAGGATATCGATCAGAACGTCGGTATCGACGAGCGCAGTCATTCGGCCCGGCTCCAACCGTCAGTGCGGAGCTGGCGCGCGAACGCTGCACTGTCAACGATATCGTCGCGATCGCGCCACACGCCGAAGAACTCGGAGTTGAGCAAATCGCCGAAGGTCTGGCCCACGCGCGACGTAGTCGGCGCGACGACCACGACAATCTGCGCTGGGCCAAGCGGAGTATCATCGGGTAACGTAAGATGCACTTCCCGGTCGGGGGTAATCTCCGTCGTGATGGTGATGGTCTTGAGCATACGTTCCTTCTTCAACATATATGCAGCACTTGTGCTAGCAGAGGTCGGCTCGCCCGTGCCTGCTAGCAGCTATTCTACCACTCACGCACGGCGCTTGCACTCCAAGGTGAAGTCATCGCCCTGATGATACATCAGGACAAACCCCAACTGGTCGGCCTGTAGTGTCAGCGTGCCGGCACCGTTGACCTCGTGGTGCTCATCCCATCCATTCGCTCAAATCGTTCCCATTATTCTCCTCAGCGGCAAATTGTGGGCCGAGCTCGACCGCCTCCCGCATCGGCGGATCTTGCTGTGCATCGGTCTTGCTCCGCTGCTTCGGCGGGAACGATGCAAATCAATCTGACAGCGTGTCCTAAAGTGCGGATGCTATGGCAGATTGATTCCGGACCAGTTCCCACACAACGACAGCGGTACGGAAAGCTGTTCTGGGAACTAGGGCAAGATCAATGCTGCCAGCAAAGGAAGCGCCCGGCGCTTAGCGTCAGCATTGATTAGCAGTAGTTCCCTGTGTGAGAATAATGCCTGAAGGTGTTTCCGAAGGTGTTTCCGAAGCTATTGCGCGGTGCAACAGCTTCGCTGGTCTATGGAAACAGCTTCGTCGGCATCTTGATGCGCCAAACCTATATCTGAAGCAACAGCGATGGAGGAGCCGATTCGGGATGGATGTGCGAAGCCAGCTGCTCCACCCCGAACACGGCAGTACGGGGATGCACTGCCATGCTCGGTGCCGTAGGTGTACCCGATCTGGGCCTCTGCGGCCAGTCCTGGTTCCCTTCTGTATATGCAGTGAGTCTCTGCGGTGCGGTGAGGAGCTACGCCTAGATCGAGGCGATGCATTTCTCCGATTGCACAACGTTTCGGTATCTGTGTAGTAATGAACCGAGGCGGAACTCGCGTTCGATACTGTGCCTGCCTGTTGAAAAATAGACGCGGCTGTCGTACTATCGTGGTCAGCCTCACAAGGAAGCGGGAGGTTGACCATGATGGGCATCAAGACACGTGTCTTTCACCCGATGCCCGAGGTATCGCTGGAGGATCTCGTTCCCGCCGACCACTTCTACCGGCACGTCGAGCGGAGCCTGGATCTGAGCTTCGCCCGTGACCTGGTGCGGCATTTGTATGCCCCGACCGGTCGCACCTCGATCGACCCGGTCGTCTTCTTCAAACTCCAGTTGGTCATGTTCTTCGAAGGCATGCGTTCCGAGCGGCAGTTGGAACGCGTCGGTGCCGATCGACTCAGCGTCCGCTGGTATCTGGGCTACGACCTCCACGCGCCGCTGCCAGATCACTCCAGCATGACCGGCATCCGTGATCGCTACGGCGTACACAGCTTCCGCCAGTTCTTCGAGGCGATCGTCGAGCGCTGCCGTGACGCTGGCCTGATCTGGGGCAAGGAACTGTACGCTGATGCCACGCTGGTCGCGGCCAATGCCGACCGGGACAAGATGCTCCCGCGCTTTGCGGTCGAAGCCCATCTCCACCAACTGTTTGGTGCGGCGTATGAACCGCCAAGGAGTGAGGCGAGTGAATCCCAAGACGCGGTAGCTGGCACACCCGCAGTATCCAGCAGCATGACTGCACCGGCGCCGACAGGAACCCTGGAATTCCCAACCAACCTGCCGCCCAAGCAGCACGCAGACCTGGCCACCCACAACCAGGAACGCCACGACTGGTATGCCCGCAACGGTGAGCCGAATCGCTCGATCAAGCGCGCTGGCTATCAACGCATGTCCGACTTGTGGGTCAGTCTGACGGACCCGGATGCCGTGCTGATGCGCCAGCACAACCACGGCGTGCACCTGCGCTACCGCGACCACTAGCTCGTCGATGGCGGGAAAGCGCGCATCATCCTCGGGGTGCTGATCACGGCTGCCGACGTGATGGAGAACATGCCCTTCCTGGATATGATCTGGCGGGCCTGTTTCCGCTGGCAGCTGCGGCCGCGGAGTGCCACGGGTGATACAACCTACGGCACGGTCGAGAGTATTCGTGCGCTGGAAGATGCCGGCATTCGTGCCTACGTGCCGATCACGGATTGGGACAAGCGCTCGTCCTTGTTTGGCCGCGAGGCCTTCACCTACGATGCGGAGGCCGACCACTATCCGTGCCCGAATGGCGCGATCTTGCACTGGGATCGGCACGACTACGTGAATCAGACCCATCACTAGCGTGCCGATGCGGCGACCTGCAACGCCGGTCCGTTACAGCCAAAATGCACGACCAGCAAGGACGGCCGCACGATCCGCCCCAGCTTTTTTCAAGAGTATCTTGACCGCGTAGCGGCGGACCATCAGACCGACGCGTACAAAAAGGCCTATCAAAAACGGAAGGTGTGGGTTGAACCCTGGTTTGGTGAGGGCCAGCCGTGGCATGGGTTGAAACGGTTTCGCCGCCGTGGCCTGCGCAAGGTCAACTGCGCAGGGGTGATGACGGCAAGTGGACAAAACCTCAAACGGCTGCTGTCGGCGCGGGGCTGGGGCCGCCGGTCGTTTCCCGGTGGAGCGATTGGCATGGTCCTGCCGCCACCCACCTCAATGCTTTGCGCATAAGCACGTGCGAAACACAGCTCTGCTTTTCCCGCCTTGGTTCACGTGCTGCATCAACACCCGCGTGCATCCAGAAAGTTTCGAGGAAGCGGAACTGACGATGCGGCCTAACGCTGTTCACCCAAACGATTTTCAACACGCAGGTGCGATATGAGCACTTAGAATCCTCTAGATGATTGAACAGCAGAATAGGTGTACGGCACCGCGTTCCAAGGCTCAGGTGCCTGGGGGAGTGGGCACCACCGCGGCTCGTTTCCAGTGCGGTAGAGTGCATTGCGGAGTGGTTTGTCGTTCAGTACCTCATCAGCGCTCGCTTGAGTTCAAAGCGGGAAACGCTTTACACACCAGTAACATTATTGATTAGGCCACTCACCGTTCGCTCATTCTGAAAACCGGTTCGTGAAATACGCCCACCGGCGGCTCAAAACCGGCAATAAGGCGTTCCGCACCATTTGGCAGCTGATCTCGCGGAAATGTTTTACATATCACGAAATCGTGTACATCAAAGTGGGTAGAAATTGCCAGATATCGTCGATTTTCCACACTCAAGTGGGGCAAGAATTCCATTTAGGGCCTGAAAAAATAAGCGAACGGCAAGGGCCATGCGGGGCACAACATATCTGATCTGTGCGGCAGCGACCTGCTGAGTCGTTATTGTCCACCAACCGTACGCTAAAATCCACCTGCGTGTTGGTACAATGCCAGATATCCAAGAGCAATTCAATTAAATTTTCACGGTACATCTCTTGCTGTATTAACGTTTTAATGATACCTGAGTGGGATGAGGCATGTCATGCGTAATGGCGAGGCCGTCATCACCAACCAGCCCTGCGGTGTCAGTATCCCTGCTATCTTGTCCAATCCTCTGATACCTCACACCCCATTCCGTAGAGTCCAACTGCTACGAGTTCGACGTGCGCCTGCGCCCAGAGCATGTGCGTACTGTTGCCTGTTCGCTAGCTTGTAGGCCCTCGACCTTTAGACAAGGAGAATGGAACATGAATGCTCGACGGTTGTTGGTTCCCTTGTTGGTGATTGTCACTTTATTGAGTGCCGCGTGCGGCGGTTCCACTCCTGGGGGAACAACCAGCCCCACAGCGGCTGGCGGCGGTCAGGGAGCGGTCACCGGTACGCAAGCTGCCGGCCAGGCAGCCCCGGCGAGCGGCGAAACTGTTCAATTTCGCATGGCCTGGTGGGGTTCTCAGGATCGCCACGATCGCACCATCAAGGTGCTTGATCTCTTCAAAAAAGATAACCCCAACGTCAACATCACCTACGAATTCAGCGCATTTAACGACTATTGGACCAAGCTGACCACCCAGGCGGCCGGGGGCAATCTTCCCTGCCTGATTCAGCAAGACTATCAGAAGATCGGCGAGTGGGTATCGAGAAACCTGCTCCTGCCGCTCGACGAGTACGTCCAGAACGGCACCATCAATACGAAGAACGTCGACCAAAAGTATCTGGACGGCGGCAAACTCAACGGCAAGCTGTACGCGATCAGCCTTGGCACGAACTCGCAATCGCTGATCTACGATCCAGCGCTGTTCGAAAAGGCCGGCATACAACTCCCCTCTAACGATTGGACCTGGAACGATTTTGAACAGGTGACTACTCAGCTCAAAGACAAACTGGGTACCTACGGCATGAGCATATCGCTTGACGACTGGCAGGTTTTCAAGCTGTGGCTCAAGCAGCACGGCAAGACGCTCTTCACGCCGGAAGGGAACGCGCTCGGCTATGACGATGACAAGCTCTACGTCGACTTCTTTACTATGATCAAGCGCCTTATGGACAAGGGCGCGATGCCAAACGTCGAGGTCGAAGTCACCCTGAGAAGCGCACCGGCCGAGGATGACCCGATCGTCAAGCAGCAGGCGGCAATCGCCTACAGGTGGAGCAATCAGATCATCGCCATCTCGTCGGCGGCCAAGCGTCCGCTCAAGGCGGGGCTATTCCCGAAACCCGACGTACCTAACGCCCAAGCAGGGCACTATCTCAAGCCGTCAATGTTCTTCTCGATCACGGCCAAATGCGATCATCCGGAGGTAGCCGCCAAGCTGATCGATTTCTTCACCAACTCGGTTCCGGCCAACGAGATTCTGTTGGCCGAGCGCGGCGTGCCGATCTCATCGGAGATCCGAAAAGCGATTGAGGCGAAGGTAGAACCGGCGCAGAAGGAGGCGTTCGCATTGGTCAGCCTGGTCGAGAAAAATCCCAGCCCGCTCGATCCGCCCGACCCGCCTGGTCAGAACGAGGTGGTCACGAAAGTGTACGAGCCGCTGATGGATCAGGTTCTGTACGGCCGGATGTCGCCTGAAGATGCCGCCAAGCAGTTCAGGGAGCAGGCCAACGCGATCCTGGCGAAGAATAAGTAGGAGCGCTTGCCGGCCTGCTTTCAGCGTTGAAACGTGAGTTCGTAGGGCGTAGTGGGATTGTCATCAGCCGCTGCTACGCCCTTCGCTCCACTTCATATGAGGTGCAACCATGCGTGACTCAGTACCTCGGAGCTCTGTAGCAGCCCCAGCCGCTCCAGCCCTACCGTCTGTTAGACGGACTCGTAGACGCAACGACAACCTGGCCGGCTATCTGTTTATCTCTCCCTGGCTGATCGGCTTTTTTGGCTTTACGCTGATCCCGATGGCGGCATCGTTATACTTGTCCTTCACCGATTACGATATCTTCACCTCGCCACGCTGGATCGGGCTCGAGAATTTCCGAACGATGTTCTTCCAGGACACGCGGTACTGGAAATCTGTTGGAGCGACCTTCTACTATGTCTTCACCGCGATTCCCTTACGGCTGGCCTTTGCGCTTGGGATCGCCATGCTGCTGAACACCGGCTTCCGCATGCTCGGGCTGTACCGCGCGATCTTCTATGTGCCTTCGATCATCGGCGGAAGCGTGGCGGTTGCCTTGATGTGGCGCCAGCTGTTTGGCGCCGACGGACTGCTGAACAACGCCTTGAGCGCAGTCGGCGTGCAGGGACTCAACTGGCTAGGCGATCCCCGGACCGCGATCTGGACGCTGATCCTTCTCGCAGTCTGGCAGTTTGGCTCGCCAATGCTCATCTTCCTGGCTGGTCTCAAGCAGATCCCGGCGGAGATGTACGAAGCGGCGTCGATTGACGGCGCGGGAGGATGGAGAAAGTTCGTCAGAATCACCCTGCCGCTCCTCAGCCCGGTCATTCTCTTCAATCTGGTGATGCAGATCATCGCCGGTTTCATGGTGTTCACGCAGGCGTTTGTGATCACGAATGGCGGGCCGCTGGACACGACGCGCTTCTATGCTGTGTATCTCTACAACGAGGCGTTCGAGAACTTCCATATGGGCTACGCCTCGTCGATGGCCTGGGTGCTGCTGCTGATCATCGCCTTCTTCACGGCGCTCGCCTTCAAGTCGTCGTCGATGTGGGTCCACTATGAGACGAAGGGAGAATGATCATGGCTATATCGATCCCCAGCACACTCGGTATCAAGCGACCGAGCAGGCGTAGCTTGCTGTACCACCTGTGTGTCGGTCTCTTCAGCCTGTTCATGATCTACCCGCTGCTGTGGCTGATCGGCAGCTCGTTTAAGCCGCGCGAAGAGATTTTTGCGCGGGCGACCTCGCTGATACCGGAAAACTTCACCTTCGCCAATTATGCTGCCGGGTGGGCCGGATTTGGTGGCGTTACCTTTGCCACCTTCTTCAAGAATTCCTTCATCCTGGCTGGGATTGGGACGATCGCAGCCGTTACGACGTCGGCGCTGGTGGCCTACGGCTTCGGCAGGATCCGCTTCACGGGCAAAACCTTCTGGTTTACCTGCATGCTGCTGACGCTGATGCTGCCGACCCAGGTCCAGATCATCCCGCAGTATATCGTCTTCAGCAAGCTCAACTGGATCAATACCTTTCTCCCGTTGCTGGTCCCGCGTTTCTTTGGGCAGGCGTTCTTCATCTTCTTGATGATCCAGTTTATTCACGGCATACCCCGCGAGCTGGACGAGGCGGCGGAGATCGATGGCGCCGGGAAGTTTGGCATCTTCTTCCGGATCATCCTGCCACTCCTCACCCCGGCGCTGATCACGTCCGCGATTTTCTCCTTTTACTGGACCTGGGAGGACTTCTTCGGGCCGCTGCTCTACCTGAGCAATCCTGCATTGTATCCCGTATCGCTCGCGCTCAAGAACTTCGCCGATGCCTCCGGTTCGACCAACTGGGGGGCGATCTTCGCGATGTCGGTGCTGTCATTAATACCGGTCTTTCTGCTATTCATCGCCTTCCAGCGCTACCTGGTCGAGGGCATCAGCACGACCGGCTTGAAGGGCTAATGGTGACGAGATGACGGTTGTGCGGCATCCGAATGTTCGCTGTGCCGTAGTTGGCATAAACCATGACCATATCTATGGCCAGGTAAATCTGCTGCTGCGCGCTGGCGCCGAATTGGTTGCAGTATTTGCCCGCGAGCTTGACCTTCTGGCCGCCTTCACCTCGACCTATCCTCAAGCCAGGGTCGCACGGAGCATGGAAGAAATCCTAGAGGACGAAACGATCCAGCTGGTCGTCAGCGCCGCCATTCTGAACGAGCGTGCCGCTATCGGTATTGCCGCGATGCAGCACGGCAAAGACTATATGAGCGATAAGCCAGGATTTACCACGCTGGAGCAACTGGCCGAGGCACGCCGGGTGCAGGCCGCGACCAAGCGTATCTATTCGATCTGCTACAGCGAGCACTTCGAGAACCCGGCAACGGTAAAAGCTGGCGACCTGGTCAAGGCTGGCGCCATCGGCCGTGTGCTCCACACGATCGGTCTCGGACCGCATCGCGCGAACCTGGCCCAGCGCCCGCCCTGGTTTTTCCGTCGCGAACAGTATGGTGGCATCATCACCGACATTGGCTCACATCAGGCGGAGCAGTTCCTGTTCTTCACGGGCTCTACCACCGCCGAAGTGGTAGTCGCCCAGGTGGCGAACTACAATCATCCCGAACACCCTGGGCTGGAGGATTTCGGCGACCTGATGTTGCGGGGTGATGGCGGAACTGGCTATATTCGTGTGGATTGGTTCACACCGGATGGGCTGGGTACCTGGGGTGATACGCGCCTCACGATTCTCGGCACCGAGGGCTATATCGAGGTGCGCAAGAACTGCGATATCGCCGGGCGCGCTGGCGCGAACCATCTATTCCTGGTCGACAACAAGGTCACGCAGTACATCGATTGTAATGCCGTATCTCTGCCCTATGGACCGCAGCTGGTGAGCGATATTGTGAACCGTACGGAAACGGCGATGACACAAGATCACTGCTTTCTCGCCTCTGAGCTGGTGCTTCGCGCGGAAGCGCAAGCCACAAGATTAGGATACCTCATGTAAGCATATGAACCAACGATTACGGGTTGCCGTCGTCGGTGGGGGCGTCGGCAAACTCCACGTCAGCGCATTCCAGGAGCTCCCAGAGCAATTCGAGGTGGTAGCGGTCTGCGATATCGATACAGCCAAGGCTCATACATTCGCTGCCGACTACAGTGTTCCGCGCGCTGCCACCGATGTTGCAGAGCTCTGCCGGATGCGCGATCTCGATGTGATCGACATCTGCACGCCGCCGTACCTGCACTTCGAGCAGATCCAGCAGATACTCGCCGCGGGCAAATACGCGATCTGCGAGAAGCCGCTGGTGGGATCGCTCCAGGCCGTCGACGAACTCTTACGTATCGAGGACGAGTCGGGCAAACGGGTGATGCCGATCTTCCAGTATCGTTTCGGCCATGGCCTGCAGAAGCTCAAGTTTCTGGTGGATGAAGGACTGGCTGGCCGGGCATACGTAGCGACGGTCGAAACCGCCTGGCGACGCCGTGCGAAGTACTATGCCGTGCCATGGCGCGGCAAGTGGAAGACCGAGCTGGGCGGCACCCTCCTCAGCCATGCGAGCCATACCCTCGATATGCTGTGCTACGTCCTGGGTCCGGTCAAGACTGTCTTTGCCCGCACAGCAACCCGGCTGAATCCGATCGAGGTCGAGGACTGCGCATCCGTTTCGCTCGAAATGGCCGACGGCTCCTTGGCCTCGCTCACGGCCACATTAGGATCAGTGCCGGAGATAAGCCGGCACCGCTTCTGCTTCAGCGGCTTCACTGCGGAAAGCAACACCCAGCCCTATGACAACTCGAAGGATCCCTGGACCTTCACCGCTGATTCGTCGGAACTCGCGCAACAGATCGAGGAGGCACTGGCTCGGTTTGTTCCGCTGCCTGAGCGCTTCACTGGACAGTTCTACCGTTTCTACCAGGCGCTCCTGCACGATACCGAGCTGCCGGTGACACTGCAAGATGCACGTGTTTCCCTGGAGTTGATCACGGCGGTGTATCATTCCTCCTTCACGCGGCAGGTCGTCGATCTCCCGATTGGCCCCAACCACGCACGATACGCAAGCTGGCTCCCATGAACGGACCCTGCACCGCCGTTCGTGAGGGTGGACGACATGGGATCAGCATCGCTTCACCGCCGCAGGTGTGCTGAGCCTGACGGAACCGATGATCGCAGAGCAGAAGGAGAAAGAACTCATGTTGGAGCGAAAGCGTTATGCGCTCGTTGGCTTGGGGTCGCGATCGCGGATGTTTACCACGGCGCTGCTCAAGGATTACGCCGATCGCGGCGAATTGGTTGCCTTGTGCGATCTGAATCGGACGCGCATGGAGTACACCAACCAATACTACGCCGAGACCCTTGGCGCGGCTCCTGTGCCGACGTACACGCCGGAGCACTTCGACCGTATGGTCCAGGAGCGGCACGTGGACTGCGCCATCGTCACATCGGTTGACCGCACCCATCATCGCTACATCATCCGCGCCATGGAATTGGGCTGTGACGCGATCACTGAGAAACCAATGACGATTGACGCGCCCCGCTGCCAGGCGATTCTCGACACAGTGAAGGCGACCGGACGCCAGCTGACGGTCACATTTAACTACCGCTACGCGCCGCGGAACGCCAAAGTCAAGCAATTGCTGCAAGCCGGCGTCATCGGCAAGGTGCTCTCGGTACACTTTGAGTGGCTGCTGGATACCGTACACGGCGCCGATTACTTCCGCCGCTGGCACCGCGACCAGCGCAATTCCGGCGGGCTCATGGTCCACAAGGCGACGCACCATTTCGATCTGGTCAACTGGTGGCTGGATACCCAGCCAGAGACCGTGTTCGCGTTTGGCGATCTGCGCTTTTACGGGCGCGAAAACGCGGAAGAGCGCGGTGTGACCCAGTTCTACGAGCGTGCCCATGGGCGCACAGCCGCTGCAGAAGACCCGTTTGCGCTGCATATGGAACGGAGCGAGACGCTGCGGCGCATGTACCTGGAGGCGGAGCACGAAGACGGCTACCTGCGTGACCAGAGCGTGTTCGGCGAGGGTATCTCGATCGAGGACGACATGGCCGTGCTGGTGCGGTATCGGAATCGCGCCATCATGAGCTATCACCTGACCACCTACTCGCCATGGGAGGGCTACCGCGTGGCTTTTAACGGCACCAAGGGCCGGCTCGAATATGACGTGCAAGAATACTCGTATATCAGCGGGTACAGTCAGGACGCCAACCTGCCAGAGGTTCGCACCGCCCGGCAGAACCTGATCACCGAGCCGGCGAGCATCGTCATTCACCCGCTGTGGGGTGAGCCGGTGCGCGAGGATGTCACGACCGGCGGGGGGGACCACGGCGGCGGCGATGAGCGGCTGTTGCGCGCCATTTTCGTCGGGAGCGAGGACGATCCGCTGGGCCACGCCGCCGATCACGTGGCCGGCGCCATGTCGATCTTGACGGGTATCGCCGCCAATAAATCGTTCGCGACCGGGTTGCCGGTGGAGGTGGCGAGCCTCGTCCGGTTCTGATCATGGTCGCAGGGAAGGACAATCAGGTGGAGGAGCACGAGCAGCCTGCTCACGATCCCTTATGGCCGCCAATCACCAGCGCGTGTCGGCCCTGGACCCGCTGGTGGTGGATGGGCAGTGCGGTCGACGAAGCGGAGATCACGCGTCAGCTCCAGCTCTTCCAGGCGGCCGGGATTGGGGGCGTGGAGATCAGCCCGATCTATGGTGTCACGGGCGAAGAAGCACGCTTCATTCCCTTTCTCAGTCCCCGCTGGGTCCACACGCTGCGCCACACCGTGCGCGAAGCGCGACGCCTGGATCTCGGCGTCGACATGCTTTGCGGCACGGGGTGGCCGCTGGGCGGACCGTGGGTTCGCGCCGAAGACGCCGCCACGAGAGTCGTGTTCGAGACCTACACAGTCGCTGAGGGCGGTCGGGTGGAGGAGCCGATCATCAGCAACCATGAGCCGCGGGCGACGTTGCGTGCCTTGATCGGGTTTTCCCAAGACGGGCAGGTGCTTGACCTGAGCCAGCACGTGGATGCCGAGCGGCGGCTGAACTGGACTGCCCCGGCAGGGCAGTGGAGCGTGTACGCACTGTTGCAGACCGGGACCGGCCAACAAGTGAAACGCGCTGCGCCGGGTGGTGAAGGCAACGTGGTCGATCACTTCTCTGCGGCAGCGATCGCCCGCTACCTGGCTTTCTTCGACCAGGCCTTCGCGGCGCTGCCCGCTGAGGATCGAGTCCGTTGCGTTTTCAACGATTCCTACGAGGTGTACGGCGCGAACTGGACCGACGCGCTGTTGCCGCAGTTTCAGCGCCGGCACGGCTACGATCTGCGCGACGAGCTGCCAGCGTTGTGCGGCCAGGGCGACCCGGAGATCGTTTGCCGCGTACGCTCCGATTATCGCCAGACGATCGCAGACTTGTTGCTGGAAGCGTTCGTGCAGCCGTGGACGGCATGGGCCCATCGGCACGGAACGATGTCGCGCAACCAGGCCCATGGATCGCCGGGCAACCTGCTGGACCTGTACGCGGCAGCCGACATTCCCGAAACCGAAACCTTTGGCCCCGACTGGCTGCGACTCGCCGGCCTTGCTCCGTTCCTCGGCACCCCACCGAGACAGGGCGGGCGCGCAGATACCCTCATCGGTAAATTTGCCTCCTCCGCAGCACATATCGCTGGCAAGCCGCTGTGTTCGAGCGAATCGTTCACCTGGCTTGATGAGCATGGCAAGGTGTCGCTCGCCCATATGAAAGCCGAGCTAGACGTAGCCTTCGTGATGGGCATCAACCATGTGTTCTTTCACGGGACGCCGTTTTCGCCCGCCGATGCCGAGTGGCCCGGCTGGATGTTCTATGCGACGACGCACGTCGCACCGACCAACCCCTTCTGGCGCGACCTGCCCGAGCTCAACGCCTACATCAGCCGCTGTCAATCCTTCCTCCAGGCGGGCCGACCCGACAACGACCTCCTGCTGTATCTGCCGATCTTCGACCTCTGGTCCACGGAGAAGGGTACGGAAGATCTCCTTCACTTTCTGACCGTACACTCGGAGCATTGGCTGGATGAGAACCTGCCGGCCTTCACAGCCGCGGCGCGGTGGTTGTGGGACCGCGGCTATAGCTTTGATTTCGTCTCGGACCAGTTGTTGGAGCAGGCGATCCAGGTATCCGCGCATCATCTCCAGTCTCGTGGTGGAATGTACCGCGCGCTGGTGGTTGCTGGCTGCACGCTGATGGCGCTGGAGACACTCGAGCGCATCCTCGCGCTGGTGCGAGCGGGCGCCACCGTGGTGATCGTGGGCGACCTCCCGAAGGATGTGCCTGGTTTGGGCGATCTCGCGGAGCGGCGTCGGCGCCATCTCGCCGCGCTGTCGGCGCTCGGTCCGCTCAACCCGATTCAGCCGGGAATTTCCGAGGTCAAGGTGGACAACGGGCGTCTCCTCGTCGGGGCAGACGTAGAGGGGATGCTACAGCTGGCAGGCATCCGACGAGAGAGCGTCGTGGACACGGGCGTAGAGGTCATCCGTCGTCGTGACGACAGCGGCTACCTGTACTTCCTGGCAAACCTGGGCCAACAGCGGTTGGACCAATGGATCAGCTTACCGATCCGAGCGGCGTCAGTGGTCGTCTTCGACACGGTCAGCACTCGCTATGGTATGGCACGAATGAGATCGAGCGAGGAGCATGAGACGCACGTCTATCTCCAGCTGGAGCCGGGCGAGTCGATCTTGCTGCGCACGCGCTCCCAATCGACGGACGGCCCGAAGTGGGAGTACCTGTCACCGGCCGGCCAGCCGCATCCGCTCGAGGGCCCATGGCAGGTAGAGTTCATCGCACATCTGACGAGCTGGACTGCGTGGCCCGACGATAGCGGGGCGCTGCGGGCGTTCTCCGGCACGGCGCGCTACACGCTGACGTTCGAGCGGCCGTCCGAAATCGCCGACGCGTGGGCGCTCGACCTGGGCACCGTCTGTCACAGCGCGCGGGTCACGCTCAACGGCCAGGACCTCGGCACGCGCTATGCGCGACCGTTCCGCCTCGTCTTGCCGCAGGGCCTACAGGAGGGTAGCAATCGACTGGAAATCGACGTGACCAATCTGATGGCCAATCGCCTGGCGGACCTGGATCGGCGGGGGCAGCCATGGCAGAAGTTCTTCTTCGTCACGATTGAGTACCAGCCGTTTGATGCCGCTGATTGGGCGCCGCTGCCATCCGGGCTGGTGGGTCCCGTGCGGATGGTGCCGCTGCGCCAGCTTCATGATCTTTAGACAAGGGTTATGTCTCTAGACGTGACACGTGCAAGAGAGATGAAAGGAAAGGTCCATCCCATGGAATCACCGGCGGTCGCACATGAAGGACCTCCACTGCGCTACGTGATCATCGGCTGTGCTGCGAGCATCGTCCCCACTCACCTGCAGGCGCTCGCACAACTGTCTGCGGCGCAGATTGTCGGGATGGCCGACATCAGCGCCGAGCGCGGGGCTGCACGAGCCGCCGAAGTCGGCTGCCCGTTCTTTGTCGATCATCGTGAGGCGCTGGCGGAGCTGCGCCCCGATGTGGCGGTGATCACCACGCCCCATCTCTTCCACCCGTCCATCGCCATGGACTGCTTTGCCGCTGGCGCGCATGTGTTGGTGGAGAAGCCCATGGCCGTCGAAGTCGCCGAAGCCGATGCGATGATCGCCGCGGCCGAGTCGGCTGGGCGCATCCTGGCGGTCAACTTCCAGCAGCGCTTTCGCCCGGCGATCGTGTATGTGCGGCGGCTGGTCGAGTCGGGCGAGCTGGGCGCACTACTGCGCGTGCTCTGTGTCGAGCCCTGGTTCCGCACCGCCGCGTACTATCGCACGGCGAGCTGGCGCGGCACCTGGGCCGGCGAAGGCGGCGGCGTGCTGATGAACCAGGCCCCGCACACCCTCGACCTGCTCTGCCATCTCGCCGGGCCGCCCTCTAAGGTCTGGGGCTGGACGCGCACCGTCGTCCACGCGATCGAGACCGAGGATACCGCCCAGGCGATGCTGGAGTACGCCAACGGCGCGTCCGGCTATCTGAACATCAACACCGTCGAAGCGGGCTTGCAGCGTCGGCTGCAGATCGTCGGCGACCGGATGGCGATCGAGCTGGTGGGCGATCAGTTGACGATCTACCGCTTTACGCCGGCGCTGAGCGAGTATCGCGCGACCAGTCCCGAGATGTTCGGCTCGCCCGGTGTGGCGACCGAGGTGATCGAAGCGCCGGGTGACGGCGGCGGGCACCTGGCGATCTATCGGGACCTCCAGGCGGCCATCAGGGAGGGACGTCAGCCGCGCTGTGATGGCCGCGAGGGGCTGCTGTCGCTTGAGCTGGCCAGTGCGATCATCCTCTCCAGCTACATCGACCGCGCCGTGACACTGCCGCTGGACCGCGCGGCCTACAGCGAGCTGCTGGCGTCGCTGAGACAAGGAGACCGGGAGACCGGGAGACCGGGAGACCGGGAGACACGATAGTACTTGCTCCTTGTCTCCTTGTCTTGGATCGGGAGCGAGCTGCGATGAGCACTTCCGAAATCGGTTTCGCCATCCTCGGCACAGGGATGATCGCGCAGTATCACGCCCAGGCGATCGCGCAGACACATGGGGCGCGGCTGGTCGCAGTCAGCCAGGCGGACCCGACGCGAGCCACTGAGGCGGCGGCGCGCTTCGGGGTGCCCTGCGAGACCAGCTACGAGGCGTTGCTGGCACGCGACGACGTGGACGCTGTCTGCATCTGCACCCCAAGCGGGCTACACGCCGCTCAGGCAATCGCCGCTGCGCAGGCGGGCAAGCACGTGCTAGTCGAGAAACCGATGGCACTGACCCTGGCCGACGCCGACACACTGATCGCCACCTGCCACGCGTCGGGCGTGGTGCTGGGGGTGGCGCTGCAGCGCCGTACCGACCCCGTGTTCCAGAGCGTGCGCCAGGCAATCGCGGCGGGCGAACTGGGGCGCCTGACGCTCGGCGCCGCCAGCGTGCCGTACTGGCGCCCGCAGAGCTACTACGACAGCCGGGCATGGCGCGGGACCTGGGCGCTCGATGGCGGCGGCGCGCTGATGAACCAGGGCATCCACCTGGTCGATTTACTGCTCTGGTACATGGGCGATGTCG
>WNGB01006079.1_pt1 | contig 17888 bp, 20 predicted proteins | sample 5400681 | NCBI WGS metagenome assembly WNGB01 (sample SAMN13153367, study PRJNA577476) | soil metagenome | isolation source: 115 cm soil or saprolite under grassland replicate 2 | place: USA:California | collected 2016-06-15 | reverse complement strand
GGCATGGACGAGGCCGAGGTCTCGCGGTTGCGGCGGCGCGCCCGCCGCCGGCACGTCGGGTCACGCGTTCTCGTGTACGTGCTGGCGATCCTCGCCGCGCTCGTCGCCGCCGGACCGTTCGTCTGGGCGGGGATCACGGCGTTCAAGGAGAACCGCGACCTGTACCGCCGGTCGAACAACCCGTTCCTGTTCAACCTGCCGCCGACGCGGCAGCATGTCGACTACCTGTTCACCAGCACGCAGTTCCCCACCTTCGTCTGGAACACCGTCTGGATCGGCCTGCTGGTCACCGCGATCACGCTCGGCCTGGCCCTGCCCGCGGCGTACAGCCTGGCACGGCTGGACCGGCCGTGGTCGGGTCCGATGGCGATCGCCATCTTCTTCGTCTACCTCGTACCGCCGACGCTGCTGTTCCTGTCGCTGTCGCGCGTGGTGGTCGCGGTCGGGCTGCAGGACAAAGCCTGGTCACTGGTCCTGGTCTACCCGACGATCACGATCCCGGTCTCGGTGTGGCTGCTGATGGGCTTCATGCGCACGATCCCGAAGGACATCGAGGAACAGGCCATGGTCGACGGGTACAGCCGCCTGGGGGCGTTCGTGCGGACCGTCGTACCGCTGGTGGTCCCGGGCGTGGTGGCCGTGGTGGTGTTCGCCTTCACGCTGACCGCCAGCGAGTTCATCTATGCGCTGGCCTTCGTCTCGCCGAGCGCGGAGAAGCCGATCAGCACCGGCGTACCGACCGCGCTGGTGCGCGGCGACGTGTTCTTCTGGCAGTCGTTGCAGGCGGCAACGGTTCTGGTCGCGGTGCCGATCGCGCTGGTGTTCAACCTGTTCCTCGACCGGTTCATCACGGGCTTCACGATGGGCGCCGTCAAGGGCTGACACCAGCCGCCTCGTAGGGTGCAGGCATGCTGCTGGGTTTCTTCGGTCTGGTCAACCTGCTGTTCTTCGTGTTGGTCTTCGTGCCGGTGGCGCAGCGGCTGCTCGGGGTGCGGTTCGGGCTGATCCGCCAGGCGGCGCGTGGCCGACGCACTAGTGCGGGGCACTAGAGTGGCGGCATGGCTGACCTGCTGAGCGAGGATCAGATCGACGCCGCGGTCAAGGGCGACCTGCATGAGTGGAAGGTCGAGGGGAAGGAGCTCGTGCGCGCGGTGGAGTGCGCGACGTTCCTCGGCGGGATCCGGCTGGTCGCCACCGTCGCGCAGCTGGCCGAGGCGATGAACCACCACCCGGACATCGACATCCGCTGGACGACGATCACCTTCCGGCTGTCCACGCACGTGGCCGGCGGGCTCACCAAGTACGACCTCGAGCTGGCCCACCGCATCGACGCCGCGATCGCGGCGCGCTGAGCCGGCTCGGCCGTACCAACCCGTCGTACGACGGTCAGCGGCGCAGGGCGGCGATCACCCACTCCATGGACCCGGTCTCGGTCACCTTCGTGGGCCAGCCGTTGATGATGCCGAGCAGCTCCCAGAACCGCTCGAACCGGCGGTCGCCGAAGGTCTCCCAGTCGTCGGCGACCTTGCGCCGGGCGGCCGGGTCCGCCGGGTCGCCGTCCTTGACCAGCAGCGCGGCGATCCGGTCGGCCATCGGCGCCGCCTCGGGCGACGCCGGGTCGACACCGGCCCGGACCTGCTCGCCGGCGAGCGCGACCGCCTCCTGGGCACGCCGGGTGCCCTCCGGGTCCGGGTCGAGGGACTCACCGGCGCCACGGCGCTCGGAGTGCCACTTCGCCAGCTGCCGCGACATCGCCCGGAACTCCCGGTCCTGGGCGAGCTCACCGAGCTCCACCCACGCCTCGACCTGCTCCGGGGTCGGGTCGTCGCCGAGCCGCGGCGACAGTGTGCGCACCTGCGACTCGAACTCGGGGTTGATGTCGAGACCGCCGAACGTCTCGTCCCAGTACTCCGCGATGATCCGGTCCCGCTCCTCGTCGGACATCGTGGCCAGCTTGTTCATCAGGATCAGCTCCTCCGTCGTGGACTCCCGTTCGACGACGGCCCGCAGCACCGCCCGCCGGCGGGTGAGCAGCGCGATCTGGTCGTCCAGCGTCGCGACGTGACGCCGTATGACGTCGACCGGTGTGCGCACCCCGGCGAGGACCTCGCGGATAGCGGCCAATCCGAGACCGAGATCGCGCAACGTCCGGATCAGCTCGAGCCGGGCCAGCGCCGCCACGTCGTACAACCGGTAGCCGCCGTAGGAGCGGCCGGTCTCCGGCACCAGCCCGGTGTCGGAGTAGAACCGGATCGTCTTCGTGGACAGCCCGGTACGGCGGGCGAGCTGCCCGATCGTGAAGTGTCCGATTGTGCGGGGGCCGTCGTCGTTCATGGCTACGAGCCTGGACCTTCCCCTGGCTGGAATCTCAAGCCCGATTCTGGCCCGGTGACGGCTCGGCGGCCCGCCTCGGGTTACCGTCCGGCGTGTGACCTACGACGTGCTCGACCTGCTCGCCGTACGACCCGACGACCGCGCCGACCTGGCACGGCTGGATGCCGATCCCGCCGAGGTCGCGGCGGTGGCGAAGCTGCTGCGGGAGCGGATCGGGACCTTTCCGACGGGGCGGCCGGACCTGGAGGCGCCGGAGGCGGTGTGGATCGCGGCGTTCGTCGAGACGGTGCCGGTCCTGCTGGCCTACTACCGCGCGCTGGACGTGCCGGACGAGATCGTGCGCGACACCCTCGAGGACTTCGGACGGCACCTGGCGCTGAACCGGGTCGTGCACGGGAGCTTCGGCCTGGAGACGCGCTGGTGGCTGACGAACCACTGGGCCGGGTCGCTGTTCCAGCTGGGGCGGCTGCAGTTCCAGCTCTATCGTGAGCAGGAGCCCGGCGCGCACGTAGCGGCCGGGGACTGGGTGCTCGGGATCCACATCCCGGAGGCCGGGCCGCTCACCCCGGAGGCGGTCGACGACAGCCTGTGGCGGGCGAAGGCGTTCTTCGCCGCGTACTTCCCCGACAAGCCGGTCCGGGCCGGGACGTGCCTGTCCTGGCTGCTCGACCCGTACCTGCTCGATCACCTGCCGCCGGAGTCGAACATGGCCCGGTTCGCGCGGCGGTTCACGCTGTCCGGCGAGCCGGACGACCAGCAGGGCGACGCGGTCTACTTCGTCTTCCGCACCCGGGACCTGGACCATCTCGACCGGCTGCCGCGCGACACCGGCCTGCAGCGGCTGGTGCTGGACCGGATCGCCGCCGGCGGCACCTGGCAGACCGCCCGCGGCACCCTGCTGTTGTAACAGGACACGATCCGCAGCCGACCGGTCGCCGTACGGGGTGTAGGGACGTCCACTCTTCACCACCCGCGCGACGCGGCGTAGCGTCACTGACTGGACCACTTCGGAGGGAAGCGGCCCGAACCAGATAGGAGGTACGGGCGTGTTCATCCAGATCATCCAAGGCAAGTGCACGAAACAGGACGACATGCACAGGCACATGGATCGCTGGCGCGCGGAGCTCGCGCCGAGCGCGGAGGGGTGGCTCGGAGGGACCTACGGTTTCACCGACGACGACATGTTCGTCGGGATCGTGCGGTTCGAGTCCGAGGAGGCCGCGCGGCGGAACTCCGACCGCGCTGAGCAGACCGCGTGGTGGAACGAGGCCGCGAAGCTGTTCGACGGCGAGGTGACGTTCCACGACTGCACGGACGTGATGATGTTCCTGGAGGGCGGCTCCGACGATGCGGGCTTCGTCCAGGTCATCCAGGGCCGGGTCACCGACAAGGACCGGCTGCGCACACTCATGGACGAGGGCGCCCAGAGCCTGCACGAGTTCCGGCCGGACATCATCGGCGGCACGATCGCGATCGAGCCCGACGGCACGTTCACCGAGACGGTTGCCTTCAGCAACGAGTCCGAGGCGCGCGAGGGCGAGCGCCGCGAACCACCGGCCGATATGCGCCGCTGGCTCGACGAGGAGATGGCGCTGACGACCGACGTGCGCTATCTCGACCTGCACCAGCCGTGGTTCGCCAGCCGTTCGGAGTCACCGAAGCGGGCCATGTAGTAGGACCACCCTGGGAGGGCAACCGGCCGGTGGGCGGCCGGCCGGGCGCCCAGACCGTACGGCGCTGCCGGTGACGCACACCGGCAGCGACGTACGGTCGACCTGCGTCACAGACCGGCGTAGGCCAGGCTCTGCTCGGCGATCGCCGGCGCCATCGTCATCCCCTTGCCGCCCGGCCCGGTGACCAGCCAGACCCCGTCGGCGACCGACGCCCGGTGCAGCAACCGGTCCGGGTCGGTGCACTGCGAGTACACCCCGGCCCAGCGTCGTACCACCGGTGGCATCGGCCGTCCCAGCAGCGACTCCACGACCTTCGCGAGATGTTCGTACGGCGCCGACAGCACGTCGGTGCCGAACGGCTCGGCGTACTCGTGCGTGTCCCCGATCGTCAGGCCCCCGTCGAGCCTCTGTACGACGAGGGTCTGCATCGCGTGCGCGGCCGCCACCGCGCTCTGCGGCTGCGCCCGGTTGAGCGCGTCCAGCGCGGTGCCGCGGTACGCCGGGTAGTAGCGGAAGCTGTCCGCATCGGCCACCGCGGTCGGCAGCCGCTCCCCGATCGGCGCGGTCTCCATCATCTGCAGCCGGACCCGCCGTACGCCGTCCAGCCCGCCCAGCGGCCCGGTGGTCAGCTCCCGGACCAGGCCGCCGTGCCAGGCGCCGGTGCACAGGAACACCACGTCCGCGCCGTGCACGTCACCGCGGTCGTCGCTGACCACCCGGTCGCGCACGTCGCGCACCTCACGGCCGGGCAGGAACGTGTAGAGACCCGTCCCGGCCATCCGGTCGCGGATCGCGTGCAGCGTCCGGCGCGGCTCGACCGCCGCGTCCAGCCGGCACCACAGCGCTGCGCGGAACCGGCTGCGCAGCACCGGGTTGAGCCGGCGGGCGGCGGCGTGGTCGAGCAGCCGGAAACCGCGATCGGCCGCGTCCAGCCGTTCCATCACCTGCTCGGCGACGGCCAGCTCGGCCTCGGTCCGGCAGACCGTCAGCGACCCGGCCGGGCGGAACCCGGCCAGGTGCACCTCGGCGGACAGCTCCTCCCACAGCTCGCGTGACCGCAGCGCCGCGGTCAGCTCGGCGCCCGGCGCGCGCCCGCTGACCCAGATCAGGCCGAAGTTGCGCACGCTCGCGCCGCGAGGCTCCTGCTCACGCTCCAGGTGGACGACCTCGTGACCACGCCGCACCGCCTGCCAGGCGTGCATCGTCCCGAGGATCCCGCCCCCCACCACCACAACTCGCACAGTGGTCTCCGCTCACCGACATTGCAGTTGACGCGGAAACAATATGCGTGTTGACGAGGGATCAGCCGCCCGACTTGCGGCGGAACTGGCGCTGGTGCTTGTCGTTCTGCGCGTCCCCGACACCTTCGGAACGCGGCCCCGCGCCGGGGTGCGCCTCGTGCTGCGCGTTCTTCTTCTCGAGCGCCTCGCGGAACTTGCGGTGCAGGTCGTCCTCGTCGGAGTTCGCCTTGCTCGGCTTGCCGGTCATGCCACCAGTTCACCACACTCCCCGACGGGACGCCGGGCGGGAGCCGCGCACCCCGCCGGCGCGACTCAAGCCGGGTTGAACTTCGAGTAGCCGCCGAACTCCCAGCGCAGCGGGCTGGCTCCGGTGATCTCGACGACACGGTCGACGGTGAAGTCGACTATCCGCTGAGCCCCGGGTACGGCGGCCGCCCGGTCCGGGTCCCAGTCGGTCCCGGCCCGGCCGGTCAGCTGCAGCGTGGTGCCGCTGTCCCAGTCGACGAACAGCAGACCGCAGCGCGGGTCGAGCGCGAGGTTGCCGAGCGTCATGTACATCGCGTTGCCGGCGTAGTCCGGCCAGCTCAGCCGGTGGTCACCGGAGACCGTGACGAAGCCCGGGTTGCCACCGCGGTGCGATGCGTCACTGCCCAGGCCTTCGGCCCGGGTGGCCACGAAGAACGTGTCCGCCGCGGCGATCCGGCGCCGCTGGCCGGCGGTCAGCGCGTCGGTCACCTGCGCCCGCGACTCTCGGCCGGCCGGTCCCGGCCGGTCGTCCGGGAGCACGGCACGGACCTGGATGTACTTCGGGCAGTTCGAGTACACCTGGTCAGTGTGGACGACCAGCCGCCCGCCGGCCGCCAGGCCGTGGCCGTTGACCCGCATCCGGCGCCGGGTCGACGGCTCGATCGCGAGCACGCCGACGTCGTGCTCCTCGCCGAACCGGCCCGCGAGCGGGTCCGCCGGACCGGGCAGCGCGTCGACGACGACCGTCCGGTCGTCCGCCACATCGGCGAACCCGGGCGGCCCGGTGAGCAGCGAGCACCAGACCGCGCCGGACGCGTCGGCCGCGCCGATCAGGAGCATCCGCTGGTGCTCGAGGAACTCCTTCGCGCGTGCCGGGATCGCGGCGCCCACCTTCGCCGACCCCCACTCCGCCAGCCGGGCCCCGGCCCGGAGCTGGACCGCGCGTTCGCCGTCGTGTCGCATGGCGGCAGGCCTCAGAAGAAGCCGCAGCTCGGGGCCCCGGCGACGGGTGCCTCGATGCCCTCGGCGCCGCTGGTCGCGTAGATCTCCAGGCGCACCCCGTCGGGGTCGTGGAAGTACACACCACCGGACGTGGCACCCGGGCCGTGCGGCACGATCCCGTCGTACTTGAACTCGACGCCGAGCGCCTTGAGCGTCGCCTCGGCGCGCCGGACCGCGTCGATGTCGGGCACCTCGAACGACAGATGGTGCAACCCGGGGCGGTCGGTGGCGAAGGTGCCGTGGCTCTGCTCCCAGAGGGTGATCTGGAGGACGCCGTTCGCGCCCAGCAGGGCGAACCGCCGGTCCCCGTCGGTGCGCTCGCCCATCACATCGAACGCGAACAGCCGGCGGTAGAACGCCTTGGACGCCTCCAGATCCGTGACGTTCAGCCCGATGTGACCGGTCTGCAGTGTCGCTGTGCTCATCTGTTGCCTTCCCTCTGCGGACTTTCTAACGGTATTGCGCCGTCTTGACGTTAGAACGCTACTTCTGCGATCTAACGGTGTCAAGGTGGGATACCATTAGAAAGTGATGGTCTCGGAACTGGCCGGCGGAGGCGCTCCGCTCCATGGCGAGCAGCTGGCGCTCGACCTGGCCAACACCAGCTATGCCGCGCGCGGCCGGCCCGTCGAGGGGCTGCGGAGCGCCGAGCACCTCGGGGCGTGGCTGCGCGACGTGCGCCCCAGGCTGGAGGTCACGGTCGGCGACGCCGACCTGCTGGCGGTGACCGAGGCGGACGTCGAGGCCGCGATCCGGCTCCGGACCGCAATCCGGGCGCTCGCCGGCGCCGCCACCTCGGGCGATGAGCTGCCGGACGAGGCCGTTGCCACGGTCAACGCGTTCGCCCGGACCGCGCCGCACTGGCGGGAGCTGCGCCCCGAGCCCGAGCCGCATGTCGAGGTGCACGGTCCGGCCACGCCGGTCGCGGCCGCGCTCGCCGCGGTCGCCGAGGACGCCGTGGCGCTGTTCGGCGGACCCGACCGTCTCGAGCTCAGGCCGTGCTCGGCGCCGGGCTGCGTGCTGTTCTTCCTGCGCTCCGCGGCCCGGCGCGAGTACTGCTCGTCCGGCTGCGGCAACCGCGCCCGGGCCGCCCGGCACTACGCCCGGACGCGCGGCTGAGCCCGGATCAGCCGGCCGGGCGGCGGGCGACGAAGACGACCGGACGCATCCCCGTTTCCGTAGCATCGAGGCATGCTGACCGGTGACGTCCGCAGGGTCCTGCTCGGCACGTTCGTGCGCCCGCCGGAGGAGACCGGCGGCGACCCGCGCGTCGAGGCGGTCTTCGGGTACGTCGTACGCCACGACCGCGCGACCGTCCTGCTGGACACCGGTCTGGGCGAGGGCGACGCCGAGACCGAGGCCTGGTACCGCCCCCGGCGCGTTCCGTTGCCCGCCGCGCTCGCCGGCCTCGGCCTGACCCTCGACGACATCGGCGTGGTCGTGAACTGCCACCTGCACTTCGACCACTGCGGCGGCAACCCGCTGCTGGCCGGCCGCCCCGTCGTCGTCCAGCGCACCGAGCTCGCCGCCGCCCGGGCCGGCGAGTACACGTTCGAGCACCTCGTCGACCACCGTGGCGTCCGGTACGACGAGCTGGACGGCGAGGCCGAGATCCTGCCCGGCCTCCATGTCATCCCGACTCCCGGCCACGTCGACGGCCACCAGTCGATCGTGGTCGAGTGCGCCGACGGCTCGGTCGTGCTCGCCGGCCAGTCTCATGACACCGCATCCGCGTGGAGTGCGGACGCACTGGCCGCCACCGCGGCCGGCTTCGGCCACACCGCACCGCTGCCGGTCCCGCCGGCATGGATGGCCCGGCTGCTCGCCTTCGACCCGCGCCGCGTCTACTTCGCCCACGACGCCGCCGTCTGGGAGCCTTGACCCAACACTTAACCAGCTGGTTAACTGTTGCTCGTGGCACTGACCCCGACCTTCGCCGCGCTGGCGGACCCGACCCGGCGCTCCATCGTGACCCGGCTCAGCCGCGGCGAGGCGACGGTCGGCGAGCTGGCGGAGCCGCACGACATGTCGCTGCCGGCGATCACCAAGCACATCCGCGTCCTGGTCGAGGCCGGCCTGGTGACGCGCCGCAAGACCGGCCGCACCGTCGTCTGCACGCTCAGTACGACGCACCTGACCGAGGCCCGGGACTGGTTCGACGACATCACGTCGTACTGGAACGCCACCCTCGACCGCCTCGACCAGTTCCTGACCGACGACGACACCCAGGAGGGGTCATGACCGTCACGACCACCGACACCACCATCACCATGGAGCGCACGCTGCAGGCGCCGACCCAGAAGGTGTACGACGCCTGGACGCAGCCGGAGCTGATGGCCCAGTGGTACTGCCCGAACCCGGCCTGGGAGCTCAAGGCGGAGAGCGACCTGCGCGTCGGCGGCGCCTACGTGCTCACGATGGGGCCGCACGTGGTGCGCGGCTCCTACACCGAGCTGGACGAGCCGCGGGTGATCGCCTTCACCTGGAAGTGGGACGCGTTCGAGTACCCGCCGTCCCACGTCCGCGTCGAGCTGACCGAGACCGACGGCGGCACCCGCCTGCTGCTCACCCACACCGAGCTCCAGGACGCCGACGACGTCAAGAACCACCTCGAAGGCTGGGAAGGCTGCCTCGACCGCCTACCGGCGGTCCTGGCCTGATCCGGACCGCGGTCCGGGGTAATTCTTCGTCAGGCAGCGGCAATTTGTTGACCCGAGACCACGTCCGCCTCCGGCATGCTGGTGGTGGAGGTGGTCGGTGATGACGGTGCGGTTCCGGGGCAGCGTGCGGCGGTGGCGGGAGGACAAGCCCGGTGGGCTCGCGGTGGTCGACATACCGGTCGCGTTCGTGGATGAGCTCGGCGGGCGGCGGCAGAGGCGGGTCAGCGGCACGCTGGACGGCTCACCGTTCACCGGCAGCACGATGCTGGTCGCGGGTGGCGGCTTCTGCGTCGGCGTCAGCAAGGCCGCGCTGACGTCGGCCGGCGCCGCGGTCGGTGACGAGGTCGAGCTGACGCTCGATCCCGCGCGCTGAAACGGGGCTCGGCCCGCGTCAACCCACATCCGGACTCAGGTCTCCTGGACAGGGCCGTGCCACGACCAGTGCGGCAGCTTCAGGCCGTCCGGTACGTCGTCCGCCGAGTCGGGGTGGCTGGCCATCAACGAAGTCGCCCAGCGGAAGTAGTCCTTGAGCGTCGAGCGGAGCCTCTCGTCGTCGGGCAGCCCGGCGTCGTCGAGCGCGCAGGCGAAGCACGCCTGTGCCCGCTCGTCCATCTCGTGGTGCTCACCGTTGCCCGAGTGCAACCGCAGCACATAGCTGTGGTCCGCCATCGTGCCGGTGTAGTCAGGCGGCCCGCCGAGCGCCTCGGCCCAGTACGCCGCCAGCCTCTCCACGTGCTGGGGATGCTGACCCGGGTGCGAGAACGCGTGACTGACGACCTCGTCCTGGAGGCATCGCCGGTGCCACGCGTGGGCGAGTTCCTGGAAGGCCTGACGGCCGCCCGCCGCCTCGAAGACGCTCAGCTCCATGCGCACCACACTCGCACCCGCCGGCTCCGGGCGGCAATGTCCAGCCGCGTCCAGGTCAGACGTTGAAGCGGAACTTCACTGTCAGGGTGCGCTCGTCCGGTTGGGGCTGTCAGAGGCCGCAGGCGCGGGCAGCGATGCGGACGCCAAGATCGTCGAGCTCGTCAGCCAGATCGGCCGCCATCCACACCTGATTGCGGACCCGGTTGGTCAGCGGCCGCAGCACCCCAGCCTCGTGCAGGCGTGCGATGCCCGCATACACACTCGACGTTGCACCACCTATCCGCGCCTCTGCCTCTTCAGCCGAGAAGACCGGATGGTCGAGCAGGCCGGCCAGCAAGTTCGACGCCGCGCTCCCGCTGCGCGGTCGGCCGGACATGTCCCGCCACGTCTCGGGCATCGCCGCAATACGGGCAGCGGTCGTCCGCGATTCGACCGCGGCAATGCCGGATGCGGTGGAAAACGCGGAGATGATCGGGCCGGCATCCCCCTGGCGGTAGGCGCCGAGAACGTCGAAGTAGTCGTCTCGGCGGGCGACGAGGGCGGATGCGAGAGGGACGACGACCCGTCGGGTGATTCCTCGTCGTCGCAAGATCGTGTTGATGAGGGCGCGCCCGATGCGACCGTTGCCGTCGGTGAACGGGTGGATGGACTCGAACTGGGCGTGGGTGACGGCCGCCTGTGCGAGCACGTTGATATCGTCGCGGTTGGCAAATGCCGCCAGGTCGTCCAAGTAGCCGCGCACGGTGCCGGCCGGGGGCGGCACGTAGAGCGCCCCTCGCGGAGAGTAGTCGGAGCCGCCGATCCAGTTCTGCATGTCGCGGACCTCGCCAGCGTACGACCGCTCGTGCGGGTCGTCGATCATGAGCACGCGGTGGGCCCGGTAGATGCTCTCGAGGGTGATCGGTCCGCCGTCGTCGACGGTGGAGATCAGGTCGGCGAGTGCCCGGGTGGAGGCGACCATCGAGGTGGCCGAGGGGTTCGCCTTGATGCCGTGGAGGGCGCGGGCGTAGTCGTCCATGGAAGCGTCGACGTGCTCGATCTTGGACGAGGCCACGGACTCGGCGCGCAGCAGCAGGGTGGACAGGGAACCGAGGTGTTCGCCGTGGGTCTCATCGAGGGCGGCGATCTCGCGGAGGGTGCGGTCCATCTGGGCCCCGAGCGAGGGCGGGATGGGCGGGTTGAGGTGCTCGATCCGAGGCGGAAGCGAGACGGAAACCTCGCGCAGGCGGCGGTCTTCGATCGTGCCGCCACGGAACTCCTGCCGCCACTGCTCGACGCGGTGGATGTGGGGCGGGATGTCGACCCGGTCCAACGCCGTCATCGAGTGGTCCCCCTTCGTAAGTCAGAACATTTTAGCATCTATTCCGACTTACGGACCCTAACTCGGACTTACCTAGAAGGTATTCCGGGTTATCCCGCCGCTCCATGCGCACCACACGTGCACCCTCCCGCCCCAGGCGGCAGTGACCAGCAGCGTCACACGTTGAAGCGGAACTCCACCAGGTAACCCCCACATCAGCACAGCGATGGTGGATGTGCTGCGGCGACCGTAGCCGAGCTACTTGCCCAATCGCCGCCGCCTAGCCACTCGGCAGCCCGACCGCCAACGCCGAGGCAATCACGGTTGCGGGCATCAGCGTGGCCGGCGGAAGGAACACGACAGCCAGTCCTGCGTGCTCCCCTATACGGCACCGCACTCAACAGCATCGACCAGATCCGCGCCCGCTCCTACTGCTGGCCTCGAGCCTGGGGCACCAGACAAGGATTCGGCCCGTCGCCTGCAGCCAGTGAGAGTTGCAGGCGGCGGCTTCTTGTCCGGGGAGCGTTTTGGGCACGCTCAGCGGTTGGATTCACCAAGGAGTTCAGAGACCGACACGAAGCTCCATCCCTGTTTCTGCATTTCGTCGATCATCCAGCCGGCAGCCTTCATTTGATCCTCGGTCGGGGTGCCGCGCCCATCGTGGCTGAGCATGATCATCCCATCTGTAGCGGTAGCGATGTTCTGTTTCGCCCGCTCCCACGGATCGTCTGCGGTCATTCGATGAGACCACAACGTGATGGAATACCCCACACGGGCGATCGCCCAAGCCGACGCCGCATCGAACTGGCCATATGGCGGCCTCATCAACGCCGGGACAGATCCTGTCGCATCGGTGATCACCTTGTGGCTGCGCAGCAGCGAGTCAGCCAGCTCCTCGGCAGACATCGTCGTCATGTGTCGGTGGTCCCAGCCATGATTGCCGACCTCGTGACCAGCCTCAATCACAGTCTTGGCGAGATCGGGATGCTGCTGCACGAAGCTTCCAAGCATGAAGAATGTTGCCTTGGCGTTCCGCTTCCGCAACATGTCAAGGGCTGCCGGAGTCCAACGTGTGTCTGGCCCATCATCGAACGTGAGCGCCGCCCGGGGGCCTGGAGAGTCAGCCTGACGCGCAGTCGAAGCACCCCGCCAGATGACACTGATCGGTGTTCTGAGACCTGAGCTATCCCCTACGAGGGGACTCACGCGCTCCGTGGCTGTCGGGTGGCGCTTCAAGTACTCATCGACGTCCGCCACAGCCCCGCCTCCGGCAGCGACGCCCGTCAAAGCTGCGGCCCCCACACGCAGCACAGCACGTCGACCTAACCGGCGATCCCCTGCCGTGGAACCAACCGCGTCCGTCGAGCCACGGCGTCCAACGTCATCACTTCCGTGTCCCTGGTCCGCCTGCACAGTCAAAGGCTACGCACCCTAACGCTCCAATCCGTGGTCTACCTCCCGTCGAGCCTGAACACCCGTCTTCGCTAGACCACCGTGGCTCTGCTCAGCCGATCGCTTCAACTGAAGTGGGCGGTCGAGCCGACCAAGAACGTCGGGCATCGTTTGTCATACAAATCAATCGAGAACGTTACCGAACCGTTGGGCGCAAGCGGCCCATCCGGTGACGCAAACGAACCTTGCTCCGACAAGAGTTTCCCGGTCGAAGTGAAGCAGTACGCCTGCACCGTATACGGGCCGTCTACTTGCTTGCTATTCGTGTTCTTCGCGGTGCCGACGATCCGTTGCCCAGATCGCTCTGCCTCGATCACCCTGAGGTCGGCCGAACTGAGTGACTCGATCGATGGGGCGCTGCCTTGCGCGATGAACGTATATCTCGCGTTCGCGGGCGGAGTTCTGCCACCGATCTCAAAGTAGATGTATGCGAGACCAACGTGCCCGGGCTTCAGAGTAGCTGGGATGGTGCCCTGGCTATTGCCATTGGCGACGAGCTTGCCTCCGGCTCGCGCCGAGCCGGTGATTTCGACGTTCGAGATCGCGCTATTCGTATTATTGCGGACCGCGATGGGCAGTGTTGCGTCCCCGACCCCGCCCGGCTCAAGCGGACCGATGGCGACCACGTCTATCTTGCCCGGTGCTCCGACGGGCAACGCTGGTTTCGCGGTGCCCTTGAGTAGACCGGTGGCTGTGATCGGTGGCGGCGGAGGGGCGTGAGGTGTCGTCGTGGTCGGCGCCGAGGAGGTTGCCGACGAAGTAGAGAACGGTGTTGACGTCGATGTCGTCGAGCCGTTGCCAGAACCGCATGCCGTCAGAGCGAAACATGCGGCGACGACACATGTCTTCTTCATAGCGAGCCCCCTGTCCATGACACCGTGACGCACCCTCGGACGTCGGCGCCAAAGCGCTGACATGAACGCAACGCAGTGGGCGGCTCGCCGGCTACTGACTTTACCTGCTCGCATCAGGCCAAGTCAGTCACGCCGCCATCTCCACGGCCCGCCGCCAGATTCAGCCGTACTGGAGGGGCTGGAACTCGGGGCAACGGGGCACGCTTCTCCCCGCTAGCCGGACCGCCATCGAGTTGACCGAGGCCGTCCTCGCGGAGCGGAATCTGCTGAAGCGTGTCGTGATCGCCCGTCGGGACATGGGGGACGAGAATGAGCGGCACGTCGTGGTTCGACCAGCCGACTATGCCGGCGAGTTCACCTACTTCTGACGGCGTGCGCCACCAGATCGACGCGGATCTGTCAGGCCGCCCGTTCTGCATCTTCGTTGCGTAACGGCACCCCGGGCCATCTGCATCTGCCGCGTTCCGCCCCGCCTACTTCTTGGACGTAGACGTTGGGCTGAAGCGGAATTCGACGACGTCGCCGTCGGCCATGACGTAGTCCTTGCCCTCCATGCGGACCTTGCCTGCCGCCTTGGCGGCGGCCATCGAACCGGCGGCGACGAGGTCGTCGAAGGACACGATCTCGGCCTTGATGAAGCCGCGCTGGAAGTCGGTGTGGATCACGCCGGCCGCCTCGGGGGCGGTCGCGCCGCGCGGGATCGTCCAGGCGCGCGACTCCTTCGGGCCGGCGGTCAGGTACGTCTGCAGGCCGAGGGTCTCGAAGCCGACCCGGGCCAGCACGTCCAGGCCGGGCTCGTCGACGCCCAGCTCGGCGAGCATCCCGCGGGCCTCGTCCTCGTCGTCGAGCTCGACCAGCTCGGCCTCGAACTTGGCGTCCAGGAAGATCGCCTCGGCCGGCGCGACGAGCTCGCGCATCCTCGCCTTCAGGTCCTCGTCGGCCAGCTCGTCGGCGTCGCAGTTGAAGACGTACAGGTAAGGCTTGGCGGTGAGCAGCATCAGCTCACGCAGCAGCGCCCGGTCGATCGACGTCGAGTGGATCGGGGTGCCCGCCTCGAGCGCCTTCTGCGCTTCGCGGACCGCCTCCAGGACCGGGACGTTCTCCTTCTTGACCCGCGCCTCCTTCTCCAGCCGCGGCAGCGCCTTCTCGACGGTCTGCAGGTCGGCGAGGATCAGCTCGGTCTGGATCGTGGAGATGTCGTCGGCCGGCGAGACCTTGCCGTCGACGTGCGTGACGTCCTCGTCGCGGAAGACCCGGGTGATCTGGCAGATCGCGTCGGACTCGCGGATGTGCGACAGGAACTTGTTGCCCAGACCCTCGCCCTTGGACGCGCCGCGCACGATGCCGGCGATGTCGACGAACTGCACGGTGGCGGGCAACTGGCGCTCGGAGTCGAAGATCTCGGCGAGCTTGGCCAGCCGCGGGTCCGGTACGCCGACCACCCCGACGTTCGGCTCGATCGTCGCGAACGGGTAGTTCGCCGCGAGCACGTCGTTCTTGGTCAGCGCGTTGAAGAGGGTCGACTTGCCCGCGTTCGGCAGGCCGACGATTCCGATGGTGAGTGCCACGGGCGACAAGGGTACGCCTAGACACCGCGCCGTCCCGAATCGCCGGTCAGCCCCCGGCCCCCGGATCACCGTTCCGCACGACGAACGCGTCCATCTCCACGCCGTACCAGCGGGTCGTGCGGCCGAGCGGGCGCATGCCGAGCCACGGTGCCCGCGTCAGCGCGCGAGCACCTCCTGGGCCGCTCGCTTCCCGGCCCGCACCGCACCGTCCATGAAACCGGCCCAGTATGTCGAGGTCTCGCTACCGGCCCAGTGCACCCGGCCGAACGGCCGCCGGATCTGGTCCCCGAAGGCCGTGATCGTCCCGGTCCCGGCGCTCGCGATCGGCGACCCGAGCGTCCAGCGCTCGTGCGTCCAGTCCTGCTCGACGTACTCGACCGGAGTCAGCGCCTGCGGCCCGAACAGCCGCGCGAACCCGGCCAGCACGGCGTCACGCCGCTGCGCGAACGGCATCGTCCCGTACCGCCGCCAGGTCGACCCGCCGACGAACGCCAGCAGCACCCCGACCGACGCGTCCGGCGGGCTGTTGTCGAAGCTCACCCGCACCGCGCCGCTGTCGGCCAGGCCCATGCCGGACAGCCCGGCGGCCCGCCAGAACGGCGTCGGGTAGACCGCGTCGCACTTCATCAGCGTGCCCATCGCCATCCGCTGCATCAGCTGCATCCGCTCCGGCGGCAGCAGCGGCGCCCACTCGAGCCCGGCCACGAGCGGCGGCGGCACGGCGACCACCGCGTACGACGCCGTGACGTCACCGCGGTCGCTGTGGACGACGACGCCGTCCGCGGTCTGGGCCATCCGTCGTACCGGAGCCGACAAGGCCACGAGATCGCCGAGCTGGGCGGCCAGCCGCAGCGGGATCTGCTGCGAGCCGCCGACGAAGCGCGAGTCCTGCGCGCCGTCCGCGGTGCCGGCCGAGCGTTCGAAGGTGCCGGGGTTTGTCTCGTTGCCGGCGGTGGCGATGTACCAGAGCAAGAAGAGCAGCGACAGCTCGCGGGCGTCGGTGCCGAAGCTCGGCTGCAGGTAGCTGAGCAGCAGGTTCGCGGTCGCCGGGTTGACGGTGTGCGCGTGCACCCAGTCGTGCACGGAGGTGGCGTCCCACTCGGCGGCCCGCGGCGCGTTCCACGGCGCGTCGACCGGGACGTCGCGCGACATCTGGTCGATCAGCGTCTGCAGCAGCGCGGCGTCGGCGAGGATCGCCGGGTCCGGCGGGATCGTTCCGGTGTACTGCAGGGTCAGGCCGTTGGCGGAGTAGACGTTCTGCCCGTCGACGTACTCCTTGAAGGTCTCGACCCCGAGCTCGGCGGCCAGCGCGAGCAGCTGGTCCTGGGTCGGGCCGACGAAGGCCGCGCCGGACTCGACGACCGCGCCACTGGTGAGCGTGTGGTTGAGGACCCGGCCGCCGACCCGGTCGCGGGCCTCCAGGACGAGCACGGAGCGGCCGGCGCGGGCGAGCTCGCGGGCGGCGACCAGGCCGGAGATGCCGGCGCCGACCACCACCACGTCCGTTGCCTTGGGCAATGTCGCCGTCCGGCCCTCGAAGGGCGCCGCGGTCGCCGTGAGCGATCCGGTGGTCAGCAGGGTGCCGCCGGCGGCCAGGCCGCCGCCGAGCAGTGAACGTCTGCCGAGCGTCATCATGCCGTCCTCGAGGTCTCGGGGCTGGACACGCGCAGCTGCCCGTCGACGGCGGCGGCGATCCGCCTGGCGTCGATGGCGATCTCGCGGAACATGCCGCTCGGCGGGTTCGTGAAGCCGATGAAGTACAACCCCGGTGCCTCGGGCAGCGTCCGGCCGCCGTGCGTGCGCGGGACTCCGGACGCATCCAGCACGCCGAGGTCGCCGACCAGCGGCTCCAGCCCGCGCTGGTAGCCGGCGGCGACGATCACGACGTCGGGCTCGATCGCGGACCCGTCGGCGAGCAGCACCTTCGACCCGTCGAGACCGTTGACCGCGGCAACGGGTTCCACCATGCCCGCCCGGACCGCGTCGACCAGCCCGACGTCCAGGATCGGGATCTCCCCGCGCCGCGCCCGGGTGTACAGCCCCTTGCCGGGATCGCGCAGGCCGTACTCGCTCAGGTCCGGCACGGTCAGCTTCCGCACCGGCTCGGCCAGGAGGTCCGCGACCGCCGTCGGCACCCGTCGTACCAGCACTCCCGTCAGCTGCGACGGGACGCCCATCGGGGCCCGGCGCAGGATGTACGGCGGCCGCCGCACCGCCAGCCGCACCCGCGCGGCACCGTGCTCGGCCAGGTCCACCGCGATCTCCGCGCCGGTGTTGCCCGGCCCGACCACGAGCACGTCACGCCCTTTGTACGACGACCCGTTGCGGTACTGCTTGGCGTGCAGCAGCTCGCCGGTGAACCCGTCGCGTCCCGGCCAGTCCGGCAGCACCGGGGTGTGGTTGAACCCGGTCGCGACCACGACCGCCGCGGCTCGCACGTCACCGGCCGCCGACCGCAGCCGCCACCCGTCGCCGTCCCGCTCGACGCGGTCCACCTCCACCCCGGTGCGGACGTCGAGCCGGTGGTGCGCGGCGTACGCCTCGAGATAGCGCACGACCCCGTCGCGCGACACCCACGGGCCCTCCGAGCGCGGGATCCGGTAGCCGGGCAGGTGCGACAGCCAGCGCACCGTGTGCAGGTGCAGCCGGTCGTAGTGCGTCCGCCAGCTGGCCGCGAGGTCGCCGGACCGT
>WNGB01006470.1_pt1 | contig 17889 bp, 7 predicted proteins | sample 5400681 | NCBI WGS metagenome assembly WNGB01 (sample SAMN13153367, study PRJNA577476) | soil metagenome | isolation source: 115 cm soil or saprolite under grassland replicate 2 | place: USA:California | collected 2016-06-15 | reverse complement strand
ATCCTCCACTGGGATGGCCTGGCCTGGACCGCCGTGACCCATCCCCGCGCTTTTCCCAACGCCGCGGGTTTGCGAGCAGTCGCAACCTCGAGCGGAGGCGGCGCCTGGAGTGTCGGGTTCCAGATCCAGATCGACCCCTCGGGCCCGGAGCAGACATTGATCGATCGGTATACGCCGTAGTCGAGCCGAGTCGCGTGCGGTGGCGTTCAGGTCGCGGTTTCCATGGACAGGGCTTCGGTGCAGCGTCCGCCTCACGAGCCCATGTTGGGCTCGATGGAGGTGATCCATGACCGAGTGCGCCGTCGAATGATCCAAGCGATGACCATCCGCGGTTCGACCTTCGGCGCGGCGAGCTTCTCCTTCTCCTCGTTCACGAGCAGCAGAATCGGCTCCGCGGCGTGGCGCACCTCACGCTCCGCCAGGCCCGGCTGGTCGTCCTCGATCAGCGCGACGACGTTCTTGCCGGGGATGTCGCGGAAGTCCGCGACGGTGAACCCCTCGCGGTCCAGGTCATGCCGGACCGACCGGATCTCGCCGCGCGGAATCGTCGAGCGAACCGTCGCGCCGTGAAGCATCCCCGGAAAGGAGAGATCGTCCACGTACCGGGCCGCGCCGGTGACCTTGGCGGCCCCCTCCTTGCGTGGAACCTTCTTCCCGATGGCTGCCATGATGAAGATGGCCGGCTAATTAAGGCAGTCTCGTGACACCGGAAGCGAAGCTCACCAAGAACGCGTGGGCACCTGCCCGGGCGCGGTCTTCACATTCTCGATCTGGAACGTGGTGGCGTGCTCCCGATTGAGCTTCGTCTTCGAGTGGCACCCCGCAAAGGCTCCTTCGAATCTGGCGAAGCACGGCGTCGAATTTGAGGAGGCGGCTACCGTATTCGCCGATCCGCGCCCGGATCTTCGACGATCCTGATCATTCGCGTGTGGAAGATCGCGAGATCATCGTCGGACATTCGCCGGCGCAACGTCTGCTGGTAGTATGCTTTGCTGCGAGACGGGATTTGATTCGGATTATCAGCGCCAGGAAAGCGACGAGGCACGAGCGTCGATATGAAGAGAGCACCACGCCGTAAACTCACGCGGATTCCTACCGACGACCTACGGCGCGAGTACCGTTTCGACTACCGGCGATCGCGATCGAACCGGTTTGCGAGCCAAATTCGTGCCGGCTCGATTGCTGTCCTGTTAGAGCCTGACGTGGCTTCAGTCTTCCGATCCTCAGAGGACGTCAACGCCCTTCTGCGTTCGGTCATTGCCGCTGTACCCACGAAGCCTCCCAGGTCAAGATCTCGAGTAAAGAGAGCCGGATAGTCCCCCGGTGTTCCCGTTTCGGTTCGCCGCGTGACGCGGGGCGAGCAACTCGGCGCCGCGGCAGCACGACCGAGCGAGACACTTCTTCGTCGGCCACGCCAAATACCGGTGTCCGTGATGGCGACGTGAAAGCCACGATCGAAGCGATCCTCGGGGGAGGTGTCTTCAAGCCGATTGAGCGGCCGGGGATCTCCGAAGGAGAGCGCGTCCAGCTGACGGTCGAGACGGTCTTTCGATGAGGCGGTAACGCACCAATTCAGCATTGACCCCCATTCTCTCCTGACGACCCCATCCGCTCGGTGCGCTGGCGGTAGAGATCTGCGATCTCTTTCACACAGGCTTCCGCCTTCCTCATGATGGTACGGCCCCAGTAGGTTAGGACGACCCAGCTTCCACCCTCCCTCGACTGTAGCCAGTTACGTTTCTTTGCGTCGAGCTCCAGCGTGTCCGGATTGCCGTGGAAAGCGAAGCCGTCGCAGAAGACCGCGATTCGGGCATCCGGGTACGCAAAGTCCGGAACGGTGACCAGCCGATCACCATTTCGTATCTCGTACTGAAGATCGGGTGTCGGAAGACCTGGTATCTGCTGCAAGGCCTCGAGCAGCCGCGCTTCGATCGGCGACTGCGGACCCTTGACGCCCGGCCGCTTTCCGCTCGAGTCAAGCTCACCGCGCCGCTCGTCCAGGAACCGCCTCAACAGGTCTGCCCCTGTGCCGGCCTTGCCCTGCGTGGGTTCGACGGGGTCCATCATCGACAGGGTCAGCAGAAGATCTCTGATCCGATCCTTGTCGAAGAAATGATGCCAGCGTTGATTACGATAGTGCTTGAGGCAAAGGTAGCACCCGCGCAGGCACTGATGTTCATAGAGTCGTTCCCGGGCTGCCAGGGCCACTTCAGGTAACCGACGGGCCAGCTGTTCTACGTAACCAGCGCCGCCCGCTACAGTCTCGTAGAGAACGATTTCCTCCGTGTCCTTTCCGAATGGCGAACGGCGAGGGAAGGCTGCCAGTTCGCCATTCTCGAGCTCCAGAAGATCCGCGGCGCCGACAAGCAGCGCTTCGGCGAGTGTGACCAGTGTTGGTGAAAGTTCCGTCTTACCGAAGTGCTCCCGGTCTTGCGGATTCGGGTAACTGAGGACCAGGCAATCTGCCTGGAACTGGTAGCCCAATACCAGCCACACTGGCTCACCCGAACAAGTGCGCCGATGTTTGTCGTTCCAGTCCTGGATCGGCTTGGCATGCGCGGGGTTTGCGGGGTCCTGAGGCCGGTGCCTACCGCATTCGGGGCAGAGCCAGAAGCGAGCTCCTTCTCCGGTCTTTGAGTCCGCCTTCCCCCAATTGGTGACGAGAATCTCGCCAAGTCTTCGGTACTCGACGGGGGCGGATGGGTACGGGAAAACGAGGCAGCGCCCCTCGCCTGCACTCAGCAGGCTCTCCCTGCGCAGGTGATACTGCTTTTGCCTCGACTCCTCATCGGACCCGATCCGAAGGGCTTCCTCTGCCTCAAACGCATCCACGAAGACACTCTCGACCACCTCGGGTCCAGCTGATCCGCAACGAGAGCAGGCGTTGAATACATGGTCTGAGACCTCGTCGCATATGCGGCAGAACCAGAACTGTCTCAGGCGGCCGGCGGTCTCAGCATCGGATCGCGTGCGCCGCCCAGGCTCCGAACCTGGGCCGCCCGCAAAAAGAACCCGGATCGACCGAAGCTTGTGCCCGTTGGCGTAGACAAAATTCCCGGGCGCAAACTCCTCGATCGCGATGGCGGCCGACCGATAGAGGGTTGGAGTGTCTACAACGCCTGGGTCGAGGCTGAATGTGTCCACAGGAAACTGATAGGCCGGAAGCAGTCCCCGTGTCGCGAGGTAGTTCAGCGTGTAGGCGCGCTCCGGATCTTGTGTGATCTCGCGATACGCGCGCTTCCGCGCCGCTGCTTTCTTGTCGTCCTGACGTGGAGACCCGACGGTCGAGAACTCGCGGAACTCCTTGTCAAGCTGCCGAACCCTTTCCCACCAGCCGTCAAGTTCCCCTACGAAGTCCTCCTCGAAGGCTTCGATGAGAGACGTAGCTTCCGTCGCGTCATAATGCTCCGTTCGGCTAGCTCGCCGATCTGCGTCGAAGAGCCCGGCAAGCCGAGCAACGAGTTTCTCGCGCTTCGCGCCGACCTCGTCGAACATCGGCCTGAGTACTTCGGGATTCCAACGCGTGGGGCTCCGCATGTCATCGAGCAAATCACCCATCAGGCGGGGCAGTTGCGAGTCGATCGATTCCAAGAGAAACGATCGAAGGTGCCGATGAGCGATGCGAGGGTTGTCGAGTCGAAGCGTTGGCGGCATGAAGCTGCCGGACACCAACCACTCGGGATGCTCGAAAGCGTGCCTGTCATGGGCCCCGCCCGCGCAGAAGGTAGAAACGAAACCGATTCGTAGCCGGCGCCCGGCTCGACCGACGCGCTGAACATAGTTCGCTGGGGTCGGCGGCGCGTTCCGAAGGGCGACCGTCAGTAAGGGACCGATATCGACGCCGAGCTCGAGCGTCGGCGTGCAGACCAAAGCGTCGAGCTTGCCTTCCTTGAAGGCCGTCTCCCTTCGCGCCCGCTCCTCGCCGTCGATCTGCGCGCTGTGCTCAACGATCGTCAGGCGCTGCGGATGTCGGTCCGTGTACAAGCGCACGTAGTAGTTCTCGTGATCAACACCGGCCTTCAGCAGCTTTCCGCCCGCACACTTTGCAGTTGGACACACCGGCAGTGAATATGGCCGCCACGTCTGGCAGGCATTGCATCGATATCCTTCGGTTGGCTGGACGAGTCGGATCACTTTCGGATTTAGCTGCAGCACCTGAAGCCTGCCGACTGCGTCAGTCTTTGGGATCGGGAAGTTCGGAACTGGTATCAGGAGCTCGAGTCGGCGGAGAATAGGCACCACCGATTTCAAGAACTGCTCCGCGGAAGCCCGGCTCTCTGTCATTCGGCTGACGAGAGTCTGGGTCGCGGTCAACCGCCCCGCACTCGGGTTCTCCTGGTAGAAACCGAGGATCGAGCCTGACTTCGACTTTCGGATATGGTCAGGCCTGTCTAGGGCGTAGCCCTTTGGGCCTCGGTCCCTGTCCGGAAAACGGACACCGTAGGGATCACCCTCCAGCTCTCGATATCGTCTCTTGCGGTCCGGGTCGATGTACTCCTGGAAGAAGTCGTAACCCACCGCCCGATTCCTTCTCATCAAATCTAGAATCGCTCGCACGAGAAGCGCTGCGGTCGCAACTCCGATGCCGCCACGGGAAGCGGCCGCTTCAAATTCCGGCGCTTTCGCGAGCTCATCGAGAAACTCGTACTCCACCCCGATCAGACCGAGGTTTTCTAGGGAGGCGCGTTGCCTCGTGAACCGCGTAACTTCGCTTGCGAGTTCGTAGGTGATGGCGTCGAGCCAGCGCTTTACTTCGGGTCTGGTCGGACGACCCTGCATAATTCCAAGCTTCTTGTACCAGTCGAACAGCCTCTGCGGTAACTCGCTAAGGTAGACGCCGTCGGATCCCGCTCCCTTGACCTCGTGGGCAAGGAGATGGCGAAGCGCAAATGTTCGGTGCTTATCGGCCGTGTATCCAGCTTGGTGTGCCGCGTCCTGACGGTTGTCAGCAAAGACCAGGAGCTTTCGGTCGCTGGCCTCAAGCATGTCTAGGTGATGAGTCACGATGGCTGAGACGGTCGAGGCTGTGCCGGTCCGAAGCGGCGTGACGATGTCTGCCTTCGTATACGTGTCGCCGCAGGCTGGGCACGTATGAAGTATCCCCGCCTTTGGAGCAACCTTGTTTCGCCACCGAAACTGCTGGTATGGCACGCCGGGCCGTTTGCACAGGGGACAGGTCGCGCCCAACGGTAGGACCCGTCCACACGCGATGCACACGGATACCGATTCCAAGGCCTCTTCCGATTTTCTCAGCCTCGGTTTTGAGGCCGTTGCTGTTGTCTCGGCATTCCCGTTTTCGGCTTCCGACTCCTCTTCGCCTACCTTCTCCAATAAAGGATGGATTTCCGGGGTCAGGAAAGCCGTTCTCTCGTCGCTGTAGAAGTCTCCGGTTCCAACGGGAAGAGGATCTTCTTCGTTTTCGAAGCGAACCTTGACGAAGTCCTGCCCGCAGGTCCGACAGAGCGCAGCTGGACGTGCCGCCGACCCGCAGGCTAGACACTCCGTTCCACCCTGGGGTACAAGACGCCGGCATTCCGGATTGAGGCAGAGGGACACATCGTAAACGCCGTGGAAGAACAGATGCAACTTGGGTCGAAGCCGAGGGGGATCGTCCTCATCCCCGAGACTACCGACAAAGAGGTAAGCCTCGATTTCACGCTGCACCGATTCCCTCGGCTGCTCAGCCCGGTCGGTAAAGCGGCGCCGCGCCTCGGATGACGCTTCCGCCAAGGAGGAAGGTCGAGAAAAGACCTCCTCCAAAAGGCCAACCACAGCGTTGCTCTTCAGTACGCTGCCGATGCGGGCCGCGAGGGCGCCGTCCGGCAAGCAGCGACGTCCCGTCAACCTTTCTGCAAAGTCCACCATCACTGATTCGTTCGTCGGGTCCAGATCAGCCAAGTTCAGACCCTTGAGGTCTGGCACGACAGGCACCCACGCCTCCGATTCGACGGTGACGGGAACGAGCGACTCGCCGATGATGTCTTCTGGCCGGAAATCCTCTCCGTAGAGGATTGACGCGAATTCGGCTAGACCATCCGCCCCTCCAACTCCCGAAGCCACCGTCGCCGACGTGCCGATGCCGAGCAGCTCTCCCGGTTCAACCCCGGCATGCGCCTTCAGCCTTCGAATCAAACAGGCGATCTCCGTTGCGAGTGCCCCACGATACGAATGGAGTTCGTCCAGAACCAGATACTTGAGAGCACGCGTGAACAGCACGCGGTCCTCGGCCCGGACGAGCAGAAACTCGAGCTGTTTGTAGTTGGTCAGAAGAATGTCGGGTGGATTCTTCCGAATCGCCATGCGGGTTGTCCGCTCTGTCTCGGCAGGCTCTTCTCGGAGGCTCTTCGACGAAACGTCGCTGTCGCCCGTGTAGAGGGCGAAGGATACGTCAACGCCGCGACCGCGCATCAGCCGGCGGAGGCGCTCGAGCTGATCGTTCGCGAGAGCGTTCATCGGGTAAAGGAGGACCGCCTGAACACCGCGAACACCCTGACGCTTCCGCCGGAGAACACCATCGATCACGGGCAGCAGAAAGGCTTCGGTCTTGCCTGACCCTGTGCCGGTCGTGACCATAAATGGCCGCCCAGCACGACCCGACTCGAGAGCCTGCTCTTGATGACGGTAGAGAGGCTCGACTCCGAACGGCCAACGAAGGCGAAGCAACTCCCGATCTGCCTGGTTCGCTTCGACAAGACGTGCCAACGTGTTTCCCCGCTCAAATTCCCGCGCGAGAGTCACGTAGGGCCCCCGGACTACTACGTCTGCCCCATGTACGTAGGCTTCGAACTGCTCCCGTAGCCTGGGATCCAGAAACCGGTAGGAGGTCAGAAGGAAGCGCCGGTATTCCTCCACAAGGTGCTCGACGCAAGCAACTGCTGAAGTTTTCACGCCGAAGGCCCTCTGGCCAGAGAATGAGCCAACCGGCGCATTTCAGCTGGCCCCCGGCGACCGCAATGCACCATTGGTGCATTGGCGCATTTCCTGGCGGCGCATTAATGTCTTCCTCGTCCAGGCTGCTGTCGCCCCGGAAGTTTCGGCCCAGGGACGTAGTGCGCGCCACGACCGCGGCCCCTCAGTACAGCGAATCGCTCGTCGGCAAGCGTGCGAAGCAGACGCAGTACTTCGGTCCGCGAATAGCCCGAGATCCGCTGCACTTCGGCATTCGTAAGCCGGCCCCGTTCAGCCAGAACGGCCTGAACTCTGAGTCGCACCGCCTCGGTATCGAGTGGAATGTCTCGATCGGTCTCTCCAGCCCCCCGAAGGAGATCCGAGTGCTGACGGGCAAGCCTGTAACCCGTGCCCCGTCCGCGACCGTGGGCTACGAGATAACCGCGTCCTCTGAGGCTGGCTAAGACGCGTGCCGCGTCCTCCTCTGGAAGCTGAAGGCACTTGGCGGCGGACCAGCGATCCATCTGACCTCGATCGGCAAGGGCGTGAAGTGCGATCAGGTCATCCATTTCGAGCTTCCGACCGGCCCTGGTTTCCTCCGCCACGAATCGCGCAAAGGCCGGATTGGTGCGCAGAGGCAAAACAACCCGAACGTGGCTCTCGTCGGACTCATACTTCGGCATGGCTTTGCCGAGCCTCAACATGTCCTCGCATATCCGGCGTACTCCAACGCCAACGCGGTTGACAAGGCCGAGCCTCTCGAGAGTCTCCGCCAAGAAGGCATTTCGCCGAACCGGCGGGTGACGGAGAACATTCTCTGGTGTAACGCCGCCGATGAATCCGCCGGGGCTTGAGACAGCAAGGCGGTCGCGATGCAGCTCGACCTGGACGGGCTGCCGAAGGAAGTAGTCCCGGTGGACAATGGCGTTGAGAATCGCTTCCCTTGCGGACCTCCAGGTGATGTCCCTGACCGTCAGTTCCTCGAAACCCGTCGTTTGGACGAGTTCCAGCTGAACGTGAGGAGATATCAAGTCTTCGAGAGTCTTGAGGAGTGGAAGAATTGGGCCGCGGAGGTTACGGCGGTCCCCGTATCGCGTGCTTGACGTGAACCGAACGAAAACCACCTCGTGCTGAGGAGCCCACTTCGCGAGCGCTGTTGACCGACCGAGCAGTAGCACGGCTGTCAGGGTCAGTTCGCCCTCCCGCATTAGCTCGAGCTTGGAGAGAAGTTCGTCGCTCTCGAGCCCGGCAAGGTCCCGCTCGCCGCGAACTGTGATCCGTCTCGAAAGGCTTTTCACTATCTCCTCGTCGAGATCGGCCAGCGTAGCGCCGGGAATAGGTTGGGCGGTCAGATCTCGCTCTCCACCGGTGAAAAGAAGCCGGGAAAGATCCGAACCCTTGAGGGGGCGGCATTCCTTGCCGACTCGGATTTTTCCGACACCTTCGGTTGTCGTGTGAGGTGGAATACCTCGAGGCACGCGGATGAGAAACACTCGACCCTCGGGTTCAAGAAGTTCTTCGATCTCCACGAGGATGTGCGGATCGGTGCCGTCGTATACGCGCCGCCGGAGATCCGTTGGATCTAACGGCCCGACGCCGTGAATCGCGTCGCGTCGAGTCCGCTTCTTGTCGGAGATCCCGAGCAGAATGTCTCCCCCTCGGCAATTCGCGAGGCAAACCACGGTTTCGCGCAAGTCTCGAAGCTGAGAGTCTCGGGCGGATGGATTCTGATCCCAACCCTTGCATTCCATCGTTTCCGACTCAATCGAATCGGCCGGTTCACCGTCCAGCCGTCGAAGCAGAATGCGGACTTCCCCTTGGCTGAGCACGCCTTAATAATACAACATTTCAGAAATGGATTATTAAACATTCTTTTGCACCGAATGAAGCGGATTCCCGTGGTCCGATCCGCCGGCTAAGTCACTGAATCGGCGACGGTTCTGGCGGCTTCGGCCTGCTCCTGAGTTTTCCATTCCGTCAGCCGCTCGCGTAGGTAGACGAAGAACCCCGGGCGCTTGCGGGCGAAGACAGGAAAGGACGCGAGAACGTGTTCGAAGTCGGCGGCCGTGAGCTCGTAGGCTTCGGCGACGGCGCAGTTGGCCTCCCAGAGGTGGGGCCACAGGTCTCGGTCGTTCGCAATGTGTTTAAGACCTTTTCGAGCAAACTCCGTCGGTATTCGAGGCAGCGAGTTCGTGACGAGGGCGGGAGGAACGGGCATCGGAGTAACGTACGTAAAACTGACGTGTGTGCCCGCCGTGCGGAATCTCAGGGCGTAGTCGAAGCACAGCGAATTCAGAACCGTCGCCGCGGCGTCGAGATTGACGGCATCGACAAGAAGGCCAGAAAGCGAGTGCGCCGCCACAGAAAAGGGCGGAAGCACCGCCGCGATCATCGTTCTCTCGTTTGTGTTGCTGGCGGTTTCACGGAAGACGAGCGTCGACCCGTTCCGAGGCTTGACTCGATACTTGTCCTCGGCCTGTCTGATCGAAAGCCACCACCGAACAGGGATCACTCCTACCAAGTGCTGGTCGATGCTCTTGCCTTCGAATACCGGCCAGTATCCTGCTTCTCGCATTTGGGAAACGGTCTCCGTAGGGCTTCCTGCCGTGACATGGAGCAGTGTTTCGGGCGTGAACAACCGGCCGGAACCCGGATCGGTCCAGAGATCTTTGTCCTCAGCCGAGTTGTAGACAGGATTGTGATTTCTCCAACTAACGAATGTCGTCTTCCAGCTCCCCGATCGGTCCGAACCGAGTGTTGGGCGATTTCGATACATCTTTTCGACGATTTCGCGGTCTTTCGGACCCCGGTATTCCAGGAACGCGAGCGTCTCGGGCGAAAGCCTTTCCACGTCCTGGCGCGTGAAACGCACCATCCACGGCTTCGGGCTATCGCCCTCAAGCTCCCCCAGGTCGTGGCGCATGAACGCTGCATTGAAGCCGTCCGCAGCAGGGCCTTTTCGAAAAACCAAGTTGACGAACTTGTAGCGGGAATCGATGGGGAAGATCTTCTTCCGATTCTCAAACCCGTAGAAGCGCTCGATCCGCGCCTGCGTCAGAAGGAAGCGACGGAACCCCACCCAGCCGTCGCCATTGTAGGAGACGCTGGGGAGGACGAGGCCTGCCGCGCCCCCATCCGCCACCAGACGAGCCGCGCGATCCGCAAAGTACTTGGCGATCTCCTCATGAGCGGCCTGAGACCGGGCTTCGGCGAGCGGGAAATCGCCGCCCTGCCGAAGCACTCTGGCGATCGTCGTTGTCCGATCCCGGTACTTCTTGAACTCCGACTCCAATTCCGGGCGTAGGGTATGCAGTTCTCGGATTCTCTTCTCCAGGTCGTTTCCCTTATAGGCGCGGATCAAGACGTCGTAGCGGGCGTAGAACTCGTGCTTGGTTGGCAGCACCTTGTCCCATGGCGGATTCCCAAGGACTACGTCGAAGCCCCTCCGCTCCGATCCGAGCAGAACCTCGGGGAATTCCAGCTCCCAGTGGAAAAAGCGCTCTCTTTCCCTGACCGCCTCAAACTCGCCCCACCAGCTTCGCGATCGGGCGTATTCGCGCAGACGCTTTGGCCCCGAAAGGTAGCTTGTCAGTGTTGACCACTCCGCCCAGATCTCGGGGAGAAATGCTGAGGCGAATCGCAGATCAAAGAGCAGCTTAGCACCCGAGAGAAGCCCGTCAGCCTTCTTCCGAAGCCCCTCCTTGAAGTCCTGTTCCTCGACGCTCTCAGCCTCGATGCCCTCCCTGATTAGCGCGTCTGGACCCGCGTCGTCGATCAGTCTGCGGATGCCGGCCGCCTTCCGAATCAGTTCCTTTGCAGGCTCGACGAAGAGACCCAACGCTCCCGGCTTTGGCTTCGGGCGCATGCTGGGAAGCGGCGGTTCTCCGAGTCTGTCCAACCACGTCCCCAGTAGTGAGTTACCGCAGCGGACATGGTGCTCGAAGTACGTGAGCGGCCGGTCGCCAGCGAGCGACTCGATCCACAGTGCGACGCGGGCGAGGGCGACAGCGGTGGGGTTGCGATCGACACCGAAGAGGCATCGTTCCGCGATCCGTCGCTTGCACCACGCCCGCGCCTCGGAGTTCTCGGCCCGAGCCTCCTCGTCCGAGGCCTTCCAGTTGTCGTCCCAGCCGAGTCCCGTTGTGCTCCTAAAAAGCGGCGGCCCCACTTTGCCGGACTCCTCGACGTACGCGTGATGAAGCTCGCGAGCGAGATAACGCATCGCCTCAACCAGAAAGTGCGCACTGCCGCATGCGGGATCGAGAATTCTCAGGCGCTCGATCTCAGCGACCGTCTTTCCCTCGGCCAGGGGCCGAAGGCTGTGAAGTACGAGGTCCCTGACGAGCGGAAGAGGTGTGTAGAAGGACCCCGAGCCTTTTCGCGCCGGTCCAAGGACAAAGTGAAAGTCGCCCGCCTCCAAGCGGCGGACGAGGCGAGCCGATGCCCCCTTCTTCACCGCCTCGATTGCCTCGCCCTCCTCTTCGTCCTCCGATTCGCCAGCCTCAGCGTCTTCCTCGGCCGGCCCATCTTCGTCTTCCTCGACCTCGACCGTGGCCTCTGGATGAAGTGCTTCGGCTACCGTGCCCGCCACGATGGCGAACTCGCCTTTGACCTTCAGGTTCTTCTCACGACAGAGCCGGAGAACCTCCACCGGCACCAGCGCAAAGATCCGCCCTTGGACATCGACCTCCACCGTTGTTTCGCGGGCGACTCGCGGCTCATACTCGAGCAGCCCTTCGTAGACCGCTCCCAAGCTCTCGATGTCGAGCTCCCGGAACGACACCCGCTCACGCCCGACGCCCCGGCGGGGAGAGGTCGTCGTCAAGTCGAGCAGAAGGCTGACAACGGTCGCGTCCGGAAGCCGCGCGGCCTCCAGAATTTGCCCTTCGGTAGTCTCAGAATCGAAGAAGTCGCCACCGCGAGGAGGAATGTTGTCCCAAGGCGTTATCTGCGGCAGTCCCTTGTCGTAGATACGGAAGAGGGCGAGCAACCTCGGCCAAAGAGTGGATCGGTTCTCGGGCCACGGTCTGACCGGTTCGCGGAGCAAGTCTTCGATCAGCGCGTGGATTGAGTAACTCTGTCGGTAGACCTGATGCCCATCCAGGCGCGGGTCGCGCGCCTCGGCATAAAGAATGAACAGGATTCGGTAGAGCGCTGTGAGTGCCGCATCCCGATAGCAAACGACCGCGGCCTCGTTCAACTCCGTCGCGCTCACGAGCTCCTGCCGGGGCACTGCGTCCGCGATGAGGCCGCGAACCAGCGATTCCGCCGCGGTGAACACGGCTCGCTTCAGGTCCTCGGAAACTCTTTCGGCGTGCTCGCGGCTCTCCTGTTCGATTCTCTGGAGGTTGGCGATGCCAGTTGAATTGACGACGAACTGGGAAGAATGAAAAAGGCGCACGAAAGCCGCAAAGGACTCAGGGTCCTCCTCGTCTGCAAGACCGGACAACCCAACTTCGAGAAAGGCACCGCGAGGACCACCTCCCGGGGCCCGCAGGAGGCGCAACCTCTCGCCAGTCAGGACTAACCCGTAATCCAAGCCGCGCGATGCCAACATCCTTTCGAGCTGCCGAGCCGGTGCACTCGCACCGTGAGAAGTGTCCAGGTCTTCGCCCCACTCCCCACAGTACGCAGCGACGAGCGGCCGCTCGCCACGGGCCTCGGCCTCTGCTGAGGAGAAGAGCGGATGGACGCGCTCGACAGCCTCTCCGAGTTGGAAACCGAGTATGTCGCGGAGCAGCGGGCGAAGGAGTCGCTCTCTGCACGCGCTCGCGTCGGCGGCCCGCCCCTCGGCCTGGGCGTAGAGCTTCTGGAACCGGCGATAGGCCCAATCGGTTTCACGGTCCGATAGCCGCTTGCGGCCGCGGGTCCCTCGCCCAAAGACACTTCCGAGGTAGTAGTCAGAAAAAAAGCCGCGGACATTCCTGAGGTTTCGGAGGCTCAAGCCAAACCTTTCGGCACCAAGAAGAGCGCCCCCAGCGGGCGTGGACGCGCCGGCTCTTCGATGGCCTCGAATTCGGCGATTTCCGCCCTCCGCGCGTCGGCCTGCTGCTCCACCGCCGCGCGCCTGGCTCGGAACCCGCCGACTCTTCGATCCTCCTCGCCGAAGAGCCGGGCCTGACCGGTTTCGGCATCTACCAGGCCAAGGAACCGCCGCTCCTCATCGTCTATCTCGGCAAGTCGGTCTACGGTATCCCTCTCAAGCTCGCGTATTAGCGTCTGCGCTTGGCTCTTGCGACTCTGCTTGACCTCATCCGCGCGCTTGCGAATTGTCTGGTACGCAATCTGAGACGCCCGATGGGTCATCTCCTCAAACGTCGAGGCGAATAGCCGCGAAAGGAGATCGGCTGACACCTCGCCAGGCTCGTCTCGTCCCTTGATCCACCGGACGGCCTCCTCTTCTCTTTCGACGGGCTCGAGGTCCGGGGTCACGCGAGCTGCTATCAGCGATTCCTCCAGAAGTCCACTACCTCCGGAGACTTGGCCGAAAAACGTGAAAACGACGGAGGCGGGTTCGCTGCTCGGCACCCTGCGCGCGGCGAATCGCCGGGGTGGCAAACCCCGCTCATCGGGGTAGACCTGAAGGAACTTCCGCCGTGCGTCGGCGGCAATGGCGCGAAGGAATGGATGAATCGGTGTAATGAATTCAACTTCGTTGGGTTTGTGTTTGATAGCGATTGAACGCCTGAAGGTTGCTCTCGGGTAAGACCTCAACACGGAAGGCCCCCGGTACCGGAGAGGAACTTCGATCCGGAATATGCCTTCTTCCTCAGTGGGGCGAACCGCGGAGCTTCCGAGATCATCCGAGACGAGAGCCTCGAGCTCGAGGTCATCCGGCACGAGCGGGTTGGCGGTGTCGATCAGATCGAGGAGCCGGCTGTCCTCGCCAGACAACTCGCCCGCCGAGGCGAAGAGTGGCTGAACGTTCCGGACGAAATCCGCTGTTCGATCGTCGAACAGGCGAACAAGCGATGCCTTTCGCGACTCCACGTCCGAGGCTTCCGGGTCCAACGCCACAAGCGCGTGCTCCACTTCTCCGGCCCCACGCAAGACACCAAGAATGTCCGGTGTTGAGACGCGGTCCCGCTGAATCTGTTCGATCTTGTCAACCAAGCGGTGCAGGACATCGTCCTCGGGGCTGTCGGGGAAGAAAAGGTACTTGATCTTGGGACTGCGGGTCTGGCCGTAGCGATCCACGCGGCCGTTCCTCTGTTCCAGCCGATTGGGATTCCACGGCAGCTCGAAGTGGATGACCCGATGGCAGGACCACTGGAGGTTCAGGCCTTCGCTAGCCGCATCCGTCGCGAGGAGGACGTTCACTGCCGGCTCTTCAAACTGCTGCTGAATGCGTAGCCTCTGGCGCCCGGTCATCCCTCCCTTGAGGACGACCGCTCGACCCTTCAATTCATTGGACTCCTCCATGGCAGAACGAATCGATTCAAGGGTGTCAAGGTACTCCGTGAAAACGATGATCTTGTCGTTTGAATCGGCGCGAATTGCCGACTCGATCTCAGCCTTCAGCGCCTCGACCTTCGGGTCTGTTCCCGTAAGGGCCCGAAGCGCCTTCCGAATCGCCTTGAGAGCCGTCGTCTCGGCCTTTCGGCGCCTCTCCTCCCTGGGGATCGCCGCTCTCACAATGCGACGCGCAGTCCGTTCCGCAGTGCTCTCGTCCAGCGGGAGATCCGCCTGAAGGTCTCGGATATCTCCGCGGTCCGGCCGGGCCTCCTCTGGCGCACCTTCCTTCAGGGCATCTAGCCGATTCTCGATCGTCTCGCGCAGAGCCACACGGCTCGAAAGCGCGCGTTTCTTCACGATCTGCATGGCGAAGGTGACAAGATCTTCGTCGTCAGTCTTTTCGGCCAGCAGAGCGGTTCGGGAGCAGTAGGACGCAACCCGGTGAAGCAGGTCTCTCTCGGCGCTCGATAGGAGAACGGGAACCCCCTTGACACTTCGTTCGGGGAAAACGCGCTCCTCGGATCCGTCAGGCAAGCGCCTGACGATCTGGCTTTTCATCCGTCGGACCATAGCCGAAGCGACGCGGCGAGCGCGGTCCGCTGGATCGCCTCGCAGCACGGCGGCACTTGGCTCCACAAGTTCGATGAGCGAGCGAAAGGAATGTGGGTAGCCGTTGTGAGGGGTCGCGGTGAGCAGCAGGAGTCCTCGCGTTGCCTGTCTCAGGGCCTGGCCGAGGCGAGTCCGCTGGGTTCGGTAGGGATTCTCCGGCGTTCCGGCTTCGGCAAGAGCATGAGCCTCGTCTACGATGACAAGGTCCCACCGCTTTCGGAGCGCTCGGCTTCGAACGGTCTCCTTCTTGAGAAAGTCTACCGAGGTTAGAACGAGAGGTAGAACATCCCATGGATTGGTTCCGGCGGGCAGGTTGCTTTGGACTTCCGACAGGCTGCCCGCGTTCGCGATCACTGTGAACAGAAGCCCGAACTTCTCTGAAAGCTCATCTCTCCACTGGATCAGCAAACCGGGCGGTGTTACGACTAACACACGCCGAGCGCGACCGCGCGCCATCAGTTCCAGCAAAGCGATTCCAGCTTCGATCGTCTTGCCGAGACCGACGTCGTCAGCAATTAGAAGTCTCGGTTGGGGCTTGGCCAACAAGCGGAGAGTGGGGGCCAGCTGGTAGGCCTCGAGTGCGACTCGGCCAAATCGAGCGCCGGCAACAAGTGTTGTATTCCGGACCGCCGTGATGCCCAGGAATCGGTGCCCGCGCCTCCAAGATGCGTAGGCGTCGAGGCCGTGAATATCGAAATGCAACGGTTCTGGGGGGAGATGTTCGGCGGAATCTGGAGGAAGAACAACTGAAAGCCATGAGGGTTCGTTCCCATCGAGGGCTTCCAGCTCGATCGCGTCTACACCCTCGGATAGCGAATGCTGGAGTCGGACCTTCCAGGGTCGGTCCCGCAGCCAGACGCGATCCCCGGGGCGGGCGGAATGGGCCGGACTAATGGGAATGGAGGCCATGAGGGTCTGAAGCTCCAGGGATCAAGCACCGAAGTGCCGCAGCAATCTGTCAGGGACTTTCGACACTGGAGACTGTTTCTCCGGACTCTAATGCGCTCCCGCGGCTTCCAGCGACTCCCGGAGGATCTCGAGCGCCTCCTCGACGTCGGGCTTCGTGACGGTCAGGGGCGGCGAGATGCGGAAGGAATTGCCGTCCAGGCCGCCTTTGCCCAGCAGCAGGAACCGCTTCTTGGCCTCTTCGAAGATGCGGTTGGTCAGGGCCCTGGCCGGCGTCCGGTTGCCGGTGGTTTCGTCCTCGACCAGCTCGATCGCCTGCATGAGTCCCATCCCGCGCACGTCTCCGATGTTCTTCGGGAAGCGGCGCTGCAATTCCTCCAGGCCCTGCCGAAGGAGGCGTCCCATTCGTTCGGCGTTATCCTTCAGGTCCTCTTCCTCGATGATCTGGACGGTCGCGTTGGCGGCGGCGCAGGAGACGGGGTTGCCGCCGAAGGTCGAGATCGTGAGGGCCTTGAGTGAAGCCGCGATCTCGGGCGTGGCGATGGTGACTCCGAGCGGCAGCCCGTTGGCGACCCCCTTGGCCATCGTCATGATGTCGGGCTGAACTCCCCAGTGCTCGATGCCCCACATCTTGCCGCCGGTGCGCCCGAAACCGGTCTGCACCTCGTCGCAGATGAAGACGCCGCCGTACTTCTTGATGATGCCGACCGCGATCTCGAAGTACTCGGGGGGCGGCGTGATGAAGCCGCCCACTCCCTGGATCGGCTCGGCCAGGAAGCCCGCGACGCGTCCCGTTGTCGTCGTGCGGATGAGCTCTTCGATGTCCTTCGCGCAGGCGATGCCGCACGAGGGATAGGTCAAGTGCAGCGGGCACCGGTAGCAGTAGGGAGAAACCGCGTGCTTGACGCCGGCGATCTGAGTGGGCAGAGCCCGCCAGGTGGAATGTGCGGTCAGAGACTGCGCGAGCATTGAGCGGCCCGAATAGCCGTGCCGCAGCGCCACGACCTCGTTCGAGCCGGTGTGAAGCTCTGCCATCATCACGGCCGTCTCGTCCGCTTCGGTTCCGGAAGCCGTGAAGTAGGACTGCTTCAAGTTGCCCGGCGGCGTGCCCGACCGAAACCGTCAGGATCCCGCCGAAGAAGTCCAGGTACTCGTTGCCGTCGGCGTCCCGGATGCGCAGGCCCTTGCCCTCGGTAAAGACGATCGGCTCGGCGTAGTACTGGATCGTCGCGGGAAAGAGGAACTCTTTGTGTTTCTCGCGTGTGGATTTGGTGATGTGAGAGGTGGGCGCCTGAGTCTTGGTGCTGCTCATGGATCTTCCTTTCAGCGGGCGGCCGCAAGGGCCGCCCCTACGGCACGTTGGGCACGACGAGAGCATGGCATGGGGACTTTCGTCGTGCCGTAGGGGCGGGGTGGGGGGGCCGCGCCCCCGCCCGCCTCCCGTTTGACTCTCATGAACTCCTTGGTTTCCTCTTCAGGAACTGTCCCGTTCCCGCCTTGCCGGTGAACTTGCCGTTCTCGATGATCACTTTGCCTCGGGAGAGGACGGTCTCCACCGCGCCGGTGACCTCCCGGCCTTCGTACGGGTTGTAGTCCACCTTCATGTGATGGGTCTTGGCGGACAGCGTGTGTTTCTTTTCCGGGTCGAAGACAACGATGTCGGCGTCGGAGCCGGGGGCGATGGTTCCCTTCTTCGGGAAGAGGCCGAAAATCTTCGCGGGCGAGGTGGAGGTCAGCTCGACGAACCGGTTCAAGGAGATGCGTCCCGTCCGGACGCCGCCATCGTGCATCAGATGCATCCGCATCTCGATGCCGGGAGCGCCGTTGGGGATCTTCGAGAAATCGGTCTTGCCCAGCTCCTTCTGTTCCTTCATGCAGAAAGGACAGTGGTCGGTCGAGACGGCCTGCAGATCGTTGCCCGCGAGGCCGCGCCAGAGCTTCTCTTCGTTCCCCTTCTCCCGCAGGGGCGGGCTCATGACGTACTTGGCGCCGTCGAACCCGGGCTCCTCGTAGTTGGCATAGGAGAGGAAG
>WNGB01006074.1_pt1 | contig 17896 bp, 15 predicted proteins | sample 5400681 | NCBI WGS metagenome assembly WNGB01 (sample SAMN13153367, study PRJNA577476) | soil metagenome | isolation source: 115 cm soil or saprolite under grassland replicate 2 | place: USA:California | collected 2016-06-15 | reverse complement strand
TCAAGGCTCGGTTTTCGAGTTCGCGCGGAGCATCAGGACCGCTCGGGCCGAGCGCCCAAGTGGCGGTGAGGCTCCGACTCATCAGGTCCGGGGTCGTCACGGCGGTCGGCTCTCCGGATGCCATGCCGAACATCACCAGCCGTCCGCCGGGGCCGAGCAGCTCCAGAGCGGCATGGCCGGCGGCACCGCCGACGCCGTCCAGCACCACGGTCACGCTGCGGTCACCGAGCGCGTCGCGCACGTGCTCGGGCCAGTCGGGCGCGAGGTAGTCCGCCGCTACGTCGGCGTCCAGGGCGCGAACGCGCTCGACCTTGCCCGGGCCTCCCGCGGCGCCGACGACCACCGAGCCGGCGTTGCGCGCCGCCTGCACGAACAACGACCCCAGCCCACCGGCCGCCGCCATCACCAGCACGACGTCGTCCGTGGTGAGCGACGCGGTGTCGAGGATCAGCATGGCCGTTCGGCCCGTGCCGATCATGGCGACGGCGGCGTCGGCCGCGAGGTGGTCGGGGATCTCGTGCAGCGCGTCGACCGGCGCGACGGCGAGCTCCGCGTACCCGCGACTCGCGGCCCCCAAATGCGCGACGACGCGCCGCCCGACCCAATCCGCATCGACACCGGGCCCGGTCGCGTCGACGGTGCCGGCGACCTCACGACCCGGAATCGTCGGCAGGTCAGGGAGCGGCAGCCGCCCCATGGCGATGCCGCTTCGAATCCGCGTGTCGATCAGGTGGACGCCGCTGGCTTCCACCACGATGCGTACCTGCTCACTCGCCGGCTCGGGATCGGGGACGTCTTCGTAGCGGAGGTTCTCGGCCGGGCCGAAGGCGTGGAGCCGGGTCGCATGCATGTCAGGTCTCGAGACCCCACGAGACGACCCGCCCCGGGTGGATGCGAATCCGGGGAGGTTCGTCGAGCACCTCGGCCATCCCACGGATCTCGATACCTCGCGGTCGCCACGGGTCGACGCTGGCGAGGTCGTCGATGACGATGGCGGCACGACCGGACCGCTCCACATCCCGGTACTTCTTGCTCGCGCCAAAGTTGCGTCCGCCGACCACGACCGTTCCGTCGCCTTGGTGGAAGCTCCACCCGACCGGCGCGACGTGCGGCGTCCCGTCCTTGCCTACGGTCGCAATCCGTCCGAGCCTCCGCTCGGAGAGGTACTGCAGCTCCGCGTCGGTGTAGACGTGGTCTTCTGTCGTCATGCTTCCGCCACCTTTCTGACCCGGCCTTCTGCCCACTCGCGCCACGACGTCCCCAGCTGGGGCACCTCGAGCAACTCGCCCGCTTCCCGGCGGTCGTGGTGATAGACGCGCCAGATATCGCCGACCGTGAAGCCGTGATCCGGGCGCGAGACCACGCGCACGGTGTCGCCCGCGCCGACATCGCCGGCCTGCACGATCCGCAGATACGTTCCCGGTCGTTGCGCGCGTGTGAACCGGTGCGGGAAGCGGGGATCGTCCATGCGCAGGCCGAGCTTCCAGCATGGGAGGCGCGGCTCACTGACCTCGAGCACCGCCGTCCCCACTGTCCACCTCTCCCCCACCACGGACGCGGCGAGATCGAGGCCCTGCACGGTGAGGTTCTCGCCGAAGCCACCCGGACCGATGGATCGGCCGAGCTCCCTTTCCCACCAATCGGTGTCTTCGGCGGCGTATGCGTACACGGCCTTGTCGTAACCACCGTGCACGCTTCGGTCCGCCTGCTCGTCGCCTTCGAGGTTCACGCCCCGGGCGCGCACGCGGCCTGACACCGGCGACTTCCAGATCGCCGTCGTTGCCGCCTTCCCATTCCGGTCAACCGGGCGGGGCCGACCGACGTTCACCGACACGACCGCGCCGTGAGGTAGGTCCACGAAGCGCGGCAACCCGGTTCCCTGTCCTCCCATTCCCCGCCATCTGGTACAAGGAGCGCCATGGGACGCCGACACATCGACGTGACGAAACACTCCGCCGCCGGACTGCATGCCGTCTTCGCGTTGCTGGCCGACGGCACCACGTGGCCACGCTGGTCGCCGATCGAGTCGTTCGAGCTGGAGCGGCCGGGCGACCCGCCCCCCGAGGGTGTCGGCGCGGTGCGCGTGTTTCGCCGGGGTCGGACGGTGGGCCGCGACGAAATCGTCGAGGTCGTGCCCGACCGGCGCCTCGACTACGTGTCGCTCTCGGGGCTACCGGTCCGTGACTATCGGGCGCACGTCGCCCTCGAACCGCACGGCGACGGGACCGCCATTCGCTGGCAGGCGTCGTTCCTTCCCAAGGTGCCCGGCACGGGCTGGATCCTCGAGCGCGGCCTCCGTCGTTTCCTGTGCGAGTGTGCCGCCGGCGTGGCAGCGCACGCCGCCCGCTCACCGTTCTCGGCAGCGTAACGATCGCATAGCGACCGTTTTCCTGCCGAGAACACCTTGACGAGTCCATCCGCTTCGATCGCGAGCGTCATGGTCAACCTCCCAACATGGCGGCGTAGTGGTCGCGGAGCTGCTCCCACCGCTCCTTGCGCCACGCGAACGGCTTCCCGTCGAGCGCGCCGCCCAGCTGCTCGAGCAGCTGGTGCCATCCGGCGAGGTCGCGGGGACGGTTCGTGAAGTCGAAGCCCGGCGGCTCGGTGTGCGTGAGCGTCAGACGGGTGCCGTCGGCGTCACGTTGCAGCTCCCACCGCGCGATCGAACCGGGATCGCCGCCGAAGGTGTGCTCGAGGAGGGAGGGCGGCTCGACACGAAGCACCGTGTCGTTCGCGATCAAGGCGTCCTCGCCGGCCTCCTTGATGATCGCCTCGACGAGGTCGGGTGGCCCCGTCGTGCGTGTGCGCAACCGGCCGCCTTCGACGAGGTCGACCTCGATCTCGGCCTCGCCGAGCCATTGCCGCATCCGTTCCGGTCGGGTGATCGCATCCCAGACCTGCTCCACCGGGTGCGGGTAGCGGCGCTCGAAGCGCAGGACGTACCGGCCGTCGATCTGCTCGACCGTGCCCTGGTCCGGCATCGTCCGGTTCGTCGAGTTCGCAGCCATCGCTACTCCTCCTTGTCGGTCGTGTCGGTCCCGCCCGTCTCGTCCGTGGCGCCCGCGCCCGGGTCGTCGAGATGACGTTCCAGGGCGTCGAGGCGGTCGCTCCAGAACCGGCGGTACGGCGCGAGCCACGCGTCGACTTCCGCCAGCGGCTCGGCCCGCACCCGGTACCAGCGCCGCTGGGCGTCGATCCGGACCTGCACCAGGCCCGCCTCCCGCAGCACTCGCAGGTGCTTCGACACCCCGGGCTGGCTCAGGGCGAGCCCCTCCACGAGCTCCCCGACCGAGTGCTCCCGCACCCGCAGCAGGTCGAGGATGTCGCGCCGCCGGGGCTCCGCCAGCACGTCGAACGTCGTGAGCGCCATCACCACAACATACCTAGCCGGTTATGTGCCTGTCAAGGCATACGCACTACCGACGCAGCCGGGCGTCCAGGGGCGTCGGGAACCTCGGCGTGATGACCACGCCACCGAGCCAGGACTGCAGGCGGTCGACCTCCCGCTCGACCGCGCGCACCGCGTCGGCGCCGATGTCGTCGAGGACGCGACAGACGACTTCGCCGTCCTTGCGCTGCGTCCACCCGCCGACGATCCGGCCGTCCCACCACACGGTCGGCCCGGCGTTGCCGTTGCGATCGAAGAGCGCCGCCTTGTGGGCGCCGAGGTACCAGTCGCGCTCGGCCCACCCCATCGTCGTGGGATCGAGGCACGGGAGCAGCGCCGCGCCCGGCTTCGGCGCCCGCACGCGCGCTTCGTCGCCGGCGAGCACCACTCCGGACGCGCCACTCTCGAGCTCGACCTCGACGGTATCGAGCGCGGCGATCGCACCGCGCACCTGACCCAGGGGCCACCCCGTCCACCACTTGATGTCCGCAACCGTCCCGGGACCGAACGCCGCCAGCCATCGCCGCACCAGCTCCGCGCGCGCCTCGTCCCCCTTCAGCGCGGGGATCCCATCGGGCAGCCAGTCCGTCATCGGCGCCCACCGGTACCGGGTGCTCGTCCACGAGCCCTGCGGCCGCCCCCGCACGACGCGCTGTTCGCACGACAACAGGAACAGGACCCTTGTGGTCATGCCCATCGTCCCGGCCCAGGTCTTGCCCTCGCCGTACGGGATCTGCTTGCGCAGCCGCGGGACGAGCTTCGTCAGCTCGGCGCCGGTCACCTCCCCCGCGGCCTCGATCGCGCGCATCGTCTCGGCTTCGGCCTGGCGGAGCCAGCGCACGCCGTCGCGGGCGATGCCACTCTCCTCGATGATGCCGACCACCCGCTTACGTTCGACGGGCACGAGCGCGTCGGTGACGGCCGCCTGCACCACCGGGACGACGTCGACGGGAACGACGAACATCGTCCGCCGCATGCACAGCGTGCGCACGAGCGACCGGTCGTCGTAGAGGTCCCGCTCGACGTCGGCGACGGCGAGCTTCTTCATCCGTGCGGCGGCCGCAAGGAACACCGTGGCGGGATCGGTGGCGTGCAACCCGACGAGCCGATCGGCGACCGCCACGACATCCGGCGCCTTCTTCGACGGCGCCAAATGATGCCGGACGACCAGCCTGGCCCGGCGTTCGGCGTCGGAGATGCGTCGCACGACTGACATCGTCGCGTCTCGCACACCGGGCGGCCGCGAAGCTCGACCCAGCCCGCCCGACTACTCCCAGCGCAGTAGCGGCGCAGCCGCCCGCCGGACGATGACACCTCCGCATCGGCGCCTTACCTTGCACGTATGAGCCCCGACCCCACCCCGGTGCGGTTCACGGAAGCGTGGCCGCGGTGGGCGCGAGGCCGCCGCGCCGACGCCGGGATCGCTGTCGTCGTCGGCGTGCTCCAGATCGTCGGCACGTACCTTGCCTCCCGGGGCCAGACGGACCGCGCTTCGATGGACGCGCTCGCCTACGCCCTCCTCGCCGCGGGCCCGGTGGCGCTCCTCGTCCGGCGGCGATTTCCCGTCGCCGTCCTCCTGGTGGTCTTCGGCACCACCCTGGCGTACTGGACGAACGACTACCCGCGCGGGCCGGTCTTCATCGCTCTCATCGTGGCGTTCATCACGACGGTCATCGCCGGGCACAGAGCCGTCGCTATCGCCATGGTGATCGGCGGATGGGCGGCCTTCACGTGGTTGCCCTATCTCGCCGGCAACGAGTCGCGGCCAGGCCTCGCCGGACCATCCGCCCTCCTGGCGTGGCTGCTGGTCCTGTTCGGTGTCGGAGAAGTTGCTCGCGCCGGTCGAGCGCGCGCCGCCGAGACGGCCCGAACGCGGGAGGAGGAGGCACGCCGGCGGGCCAGCGAGGAACGCTTGCGTATCGCGCGCGAGCTGCACGACGTACTCGCCCACAACATCTCGCTCATCAACGTGCAGGCCGGCGTCGCGCTCCACCTCATGGACGAGCAGCCGGAGCAGGCCCGCACCGCCCTCGCCGCGATCAAACAGGCGAGCAAAGACGCGTTGGGCGAACTGCGATCGGTCCTCGAGGTGTTGCGCCGATCCGGCGAGGCGGAGCCCCGTACCCCGCAGCCGGGCCTCGAGGAACTGGACGACCTCGTCTCCCGAGCCGGCGCGGCCGGACTCGAGGTCACGGTCGAGGTCGACGGCATGCCTCGCCCCTTGCCCGCCGAGGTCGACCTGGCCGCGTTCCGGATCGTGCAGGAGGCGGTGACCAACGTCGCCCGTCATGCCGGGCAATCCACAGCGACCGTACGGGTGGCCTACGGCGAGCACGACGTCACCCTCCAGATCGACGACAACGGCCGCGGTGGGACCCCGAGCTCGATCTCAGGGAGCGGCAGCGGCATCGCCGGCATGCGCGAGCGCACGGCTGCGCTGGGCGGCCGGCTCGAGGTCGGCCCGCGCCCCGGCGGCGGCTTCCGGGTCCGGGCGGAGCTCCCGATGGACGGCGCGCGGTGATCTCGGTGCTGCTCGCCGACGACCAGGCGCTGGTACGCGCCGGCTTCAGCGCGCTGCTCGATGCGCAGGACGACATCGAAGTCGTCGGGGAGGCCGACGACGGCGAACCGGCCGTGCAGTTGGCCAAGAGCCTCGTGCCCGACGTGGTGCTCATGGACATTCGCATGCCGGGTCTCGACGGCCTCGCCGCCACGCGCGCCATCGCGGCCGATGAACGGCTGTCGGCAGTGCGCATCGTCATCCTCACGACGTTCGAGCTCGACGAGTACGTCTTCGAGGCGCTGCGTGCCGGCGCGAGCGGATTCCTCGTCAAGGACACCGAGCCGGTGGAGCTCATCCGGGCCGTCCGCGCCGTCGCGGACGGCGAAGCGTTGCTGTCGCCGAGCGTGACCAGGCGGTTGATCGCCGAGTTCGCGACGCGAGCCAAGGAGCCGACGAACTCCCCCGAGCTCGACCACCTCACCGACCGCGAACGCGAGGTGATGGCGCTCGTCGCCGAGGGTCTCTCGAACGAGGAGATCGCGGAGCGGCTGTTCGTGAGCCCGGCCACGGCGAAGACGCACGTGAGCCGGGCCATGATCAAGCTCAACGCCCGCGACCGCGCCCAGCTGGTGGTGTTCGCCTACGAGTCCGGCCTCGTCCGCCCGGGGTGGGCCGGCTGACACACCTACCGCGGGCGCGGTAGGGCCGCGGCGCTCGCTGCGCCCGACGGCGTAGCGGCGAAACCTCCGACCGGGCGACGACCTCGCGGCGTCCTGTGACGACGATCGACAGGACGCGATCCCCCAGGAGGTCACACGATGACGAGCACCCTCGCACCACCCCAGGCGGCCGTCGCCCGCGCCGACCACGCCACCAAGGTCTACGGCTCGGGTGATACTGCCGTTCGGGCCGTCGACGACGTCACCGTCGAGTTCGCGACGGGACGGTTCACCGCCATCATGGGCCCGTCCGGCTCGGGCAAGTCGACCCTGATGCACTGCGCGGCCGGGCTCGACGATCTCACGTCGGGCGAGGTGTTCGTCGGCGACGTCGCCCTCGGCTCGTTGGCGGACAGGGACCTCACTCTCTTGCGTCGGGATCGCATCGGGTTCGTGTTCCAGTCGTACAACCTGATCCCGACACTCACCGCGCTCGAGAACATCACCCTGCCGACCGCGTTGGCGGGCAAGAAGCCGAACCGGGAATGGCTCGACGGAGTGATCGACACCGTCGGCCTGCGCGACCGGCTGTCGCACCGGCCCTCCGAGCTCTCCGGCGGGCAGCAGCAACGCGTCGCCGTCGCCCGGGCACTGGCCACGCGGCCACAGATCGTCTTCGCCGACGAGCCCACCGGCAACCTCGACTCCCGCGCCGGAGCCGAGATCCTCGGGTTCATGTCGCAAGCCGTTCGTGACCTGGCCCAGACCATCGTCATGGTCACCCACGACCCGGCGGCCGCCGCCTACGCGGATCGGGTCGTGTTCCTCGGTGACGGGAAGATCGTCGGCGAGCTCGCCGACCCCACGGCCGAGACGGTCATCAACCGCATGAAGCAGCTGGGAGGTTGAGCGATGCGCACCGTCGTGTTCAAAGGAATCCTCGCCCACAAGCGCAGGCTCGTCGGCACGTTCCTCGCCGTGTTCATCGGCGTGGCGTTCCTCTCGGGGACGCTCGTACTCGGTGACACGCTGCGAGGGAACTTCGACAACCTCTTCACCGAGGCGAACGCGGGGACTGATGTCGTCGTCCGCCATGCCTCGAAGCTCAGCACCGATCCCGGCGAACCTGACAGCCAGCGCGGGCTCGTGGACGCCTCGCTCGTCAACAGGGTGCGCGGCGTAGACGGCGTCGTCGCCGCCGAGCCTTCCGTGGAGGGCTTCGGTCAGCTCATCGGCAAGAACGGCGACAAGCTCGGTGGCAACGGGCCGCCCAAGCTGGCGGGCAACTGGATCGAGAACCGCGACCTCAATCCATACCGTCTCGTCGAGGGGCGTGCGCCACGCGCTGCCAACGAGGTCGTCATCAACCGCGGCGCCGCCAACGACGGGAACCTTCGCGTCGGCGACACGACCACGGTGCAGACCCCGGAACCGGTCCCGGTGAAGATCGTCGGCATCGCCACGTTCGGCTCGTCCGACGGCCTTGGCCAGGTCACGTTCACCGCGTTCACGCTCGACAGCGCCCAGCAGCACCTGCTCCATCGCACCGATCAGGTCGGGAGCATCGCAGTGAAGGCGCAGCCGGGCGTGTCGCAGGACCAGCTCCTCAACCGAGTGCAGCGCGTGTTGCCTGCTGGCGACGAGGCGATCACCGGGGCGAAGCTCACCAACGAGAACACGAGCGACATCAATCAGGAGTTCCTCGACCTGTTCACGACCTTCCTGACCGTGTTCGCGGGGGTCGCGCTGCTAGTCGCCACGTTCAGCATCTACAACACCTTCTCGATCATCGTCGCCCAGCGCACCCGGGAATCGGCGCTGTTGCGCGCGATCGGCGCCGGCCGGGGGCAGATCCTGGCTTCGGTGGTCGTCGAGGCGCTGCTGGTCGGCATCGTCGCATCGGCCATCGGCCTGCTCGGCGGTGTGGGAATCGCCGGGCTGCTCAAGGGTCTCTTCGACGCGGTCGGGTTCTCCCTGCCGGCCGGCGGTCTCGTGTTCAACGCGTCGGTCGTCGTGATCTCGATGATCGTCGGCGTCGTCGTGACGCTCGTCGCCGGCGTGGCCCCGGCAATCAAGGCGTCGCGGGTGGCGCCACTCGCTGCCATCCGCGACGTGTCGGTCGAGCGCACGACCGCCTCGCTGCGGCGGTCGATCACCGGCGTGGCGTTGACGGCGATCGGCGTCGCGGTCGTGCTGATCGCGGTGCTGAGCGGCGGCGATTCGGTGCTCGGATTCGCCGGGCTCGGGGCGCTGCTCACCATCGTCGGGGTCGTCGTGTTCGGCCCCGTCGTGGCCCGGCCGGCCAGCGGTGTCATTGGGTCGCCGCTGCGGTGGCTGCGGGGTGCGACGGGTTCGCTCGCGCGCCAGAACGCCATGCGCAACCCACGACGCACCTCAGGCACCGCGGCCGCGCTGATGATCGGCGTCGGCGTCGTCACCCTGTTCACGATCTTCGCCGCGTCACTGAAGACGGCCATCGACGACAGCGTGTCGAAGTCGTTCACCGGCGACCTCGTGATCTCCACGGGAACATTCGGCGGCGGCGGGGTCAGCCCCCAACTCGCCGGCGACGTCGCTCAGCTCCCCGAGGTGCGGGATGCCACCGGCCTCGGGAGGGGAAGGGCGGTCGTCGGGACCGCCACCGAGAACGTCACGATCGCCGACCCCGCACGTCTCGGCGGCGTTCTGAACCTCGACGTGACCGCAGGTTCCGTCGGCGGGCTCAGCCCGCAGGAGCTCGCCGTCTCGGAGCGGATCGCCGACGACAAGGGCTGGACCCGCGGCACACGAGTGCCGGTCACGTTCTCGGACGGAACGACCACCGAGTTCACCGTCGGGGCGATCTACAAGGCCCGGGACATCGCCGGGAACTACATCCTGCCGCGAGCCGCCTGGGCGCCCCACGCGGTGCAAGACATCGACTCGACCGTGCTCATCCGTCTCAAGGACGGCGTCGCACTCGAGAACGGGCGGCACGCGGTGGAGCAGACGGCGAACGCCTACGGCGCGCCCGACGTGGAGGACCGTGGCCAGTACGCGGACTCGGTGGGCCAGTTCGTCAACATGATGCTCGGCGTCGTCTACGTGCTGCTGGCGCTGGCGATCATCATCGCCCTGATGGGCATCGCGAACACGCTGTCGCTCTCGGTGTACGAGCGCACCCGCGAGCTCGGCCTCCTGCGGGCGATCGGTGAGACCCGGCGGCAGGTCCGGTCGATGATCCGATGGGAGTCGGTGATCATCGCAGTGTTCGGCACGGTCGGCGGACTCGGTGTCGGCGTGTTCCTCGGGTGGGCGCTCGTCGAGGCCGCCTCGCAGCGAACCGGCGACATGATCGCACCGTCGTTCACGGCCCCGGTCGGCCAGCTGGCGCTACTGCTCGTCGTGGGCGCGATCGCCGGCGTGCTCGCCGGGCTCCGACCCGCCCGGCGGGCGGCGAAGCTCCCCGTCCTGCAAGCCGTCGTCACCGAGTAGCGAAGTGTCCGAGCGCCGCGGCCGCCCCCACTCCCCCCGCACTCCTTCGGGGGCGGCCGCGGTCTCGGGCGGGCAGCGCCTCCTCGTCGGCACCGTCGTCAACCTCGCTGCGCTCGTCGCCTGGGCCACGCAAGCCCTGGATCGCCGTCAGGAAATACGGAGGAGATGGGCGCCGCCGAGCCATCTTTGACAAAACCCGACCCATCTGGTCACATTTCAGGGTGCGGCGATACGCCCTGATCGTCCTGATCTTGCTCGGGGCCGGGCTCGCCCTGGCTCCGGTCGCGTTCCAGATGTTCTCGCGGGCGCCGAAGGGCGCCGTGATGCTCGACGACTTCAAGCCCTTCATGACCGAGCGCCGCCTCAGCCGGTTCGAGGGCTACATGCCCGAGATCGACGCCGCCGTGCACGAGACGGATACGCGACTGCAGCCCTACCTGGCCGAGCGCGCCGGCATCGACCGCCAGCAGTTCGACACCCGCTTCGCCACCTTCACCACGTTCACGCGCCAGTGGCCGGCGATCGACACGGACATGACCGACCTGCTGCGCCGGGTCCACGGGAACCGCGACAACTACGACGCCGTCGCCGCGCTCCCCTCCTTCACGCTGTTCCCCTGGTTCTTTGTCATCCCCGGCGTGCTCATCGCCGGCTTCGCCCTGCTCGCGCTCCTCCGCCCTCCGCGGGCCGGGGTCGCCTTGCCCGTGCTGGTGGTCCTGGGCGTCGGGCTCGTCGTGGCGCCATTCGCCTTCCAGATGTTCCAGCGGGCGCCGAAGGGCGGCGAGATGATGGACGAGTTCCAGTCGATCATGAAGCGCCGCCGGGTCCAGACGATCCAGGGCTACTTCGCGACGATGGCCGTCGGCCAGGGCGCCATCCGCATCGACCTCATCCCCGCCGCCAAGCAGGCCGGCGGTCCGAGCTCCGCCCTCACCGACGACGAGTTCGCGCGCCAGTTCCCCGCCGTCGCGAAGCTGAATCGTGACTGGATCGGGATCATCAACGACATGACGCCGATGATCGGCGCCATGAGCGACAACGTCGACAACTACGACGCCATCAAGGCGCTCCCGCCCTTCCCGCTGTTCCCGTGGTTCTTCGTGGTGCCGGGAATCCTGACCGTGGTGCTCGCGTTTCTCGCGAGTAGGGGTTCACGGCGCCCGCGGGCACGCGAAGGCGCGACTTCGCACGACGATCGCACGCACCTGACTCCGGAGGAGACACCCATCATGGCCGACCACCGCTTCCGTCTCCGGACCGCGCTCCTCGCCGTCGCCCTCGGAGGGACCGCGCTCGCCGTGGCGGGGTCGAGCGCGGCCGGCGCGGCGCCGGCGAGCGCGCCGAAGCCCAAGGCGCTCGTCGGCACGTTCAAGCTGACGCCGGGCGAGAACAGCGGGAGCGGGCCGACGGGCTCCTACTTCCGCATGGTGCTGCCCGGCGGGACGGCCGACCAAGGCCCCTTCTTTCCCAACCCGGACAGCACGGCGACCGACAAGACGTACACGCTGGCGCAACCGGGCACCGACGGCGGCCTCGCCACCGGCAAGTATCAGCCGTCGCCCAATCCTGCGTTCGGCGATCAGGGAAGCTCGCTGGCCGGGCGCATCATCCAGCCGTCGCCGTTCACGGCGATCAACTTCGGCGTATCGACCAACGCGACCGACCCGCAGACGACCACGGACGTCCCCAAGCCGAAGATCACGGTGAAGGGCGGCAAGCTCAGCGGTGATCTGAAGGCCGTCGACGCGTCGTGGAACTTCCAGGACTTCAACCAGGGCTCGCCGAAGCCCGACGGGTCGAAGCCCGGGCTCACGAAGGCGGTCAGCGGGACCTACGACTCGAAGACGCGCAAGTACGTCCTCGAGTGGTCCAGCCAGATCGTCGGCGGCCCGTTCAACGACTTCACTGGCGTTTGGCACTTCGAAGGGACCTTCGAGCCGGCGAAGAAGTCATGACCGCCCGCAAGCTGTTCTCCTTCCCGAACCCCGTGAACGAGCTGTCGGCGCGCCTGGTGGCGGGTGGGGTCGTGACCATGGCCGTGGCAGCGATCGTGTTCGGTCAGTTCTGGCTGCTCATCCCGCTCGCGTACGGCTTCGTCGCTCGCGTGCTCACGGGCCCGACCCTGAGCCCGCTGGGGTCGCTCGTCACCAAGGTGATCACGCCGCGGCTGCCGTTGCCGGCGAAGTACGTGGCGGGCCCGCCGAAGCGATTCGCGCAGGGAATCGGCGCCACGGTCACGGTCGCGGCCGCCGTCGCCTACTTCGGGTTCGGGAGCTCAGGCGCCGCGTACGTGCTGCTCGGCGCGATCGTGGTCGCCGCGACGCTCGAGTCCGTGTTCGCGATCTGCCTCGGCTGCATCATCTTCGGTGTGCTCATGCGCTGGGGCGTCATCCCCGACGAGGTGTGCGAACGGTGCAACGACATCTGGGGTGGTACTCGGAGCAGCGTTGTTGGCGAAGATCGCCTTCCCGAGGTCGGCAGTGTTCTGGATGAAGAGCGCCGCGTTCCCCCACACGAACGGGAGCCACAACGGGATGCCCAACACGCTCGGTGACGCGTACTCCCAGGCGCCCGTCTGAATGGCCAGACCTTCGGCCAGCGGGCCGAAGACGAAGCCGGTCGCGTAGACGCACAAGCTGGTCCGGCTCGGCCGGAGCGCGTAGATGGCGGCGCCCGTGAGGATCGACAACGAGGTGAGCGCGACCGGATAGCGCCACAACACGCTCGTGAGCAGCAGCGTCGCCAACCCCAGCGTCGCGTTGACCAGGGCCTTCCATCGCTCTGACACACCGCAAAGCTTGGCAGGTCTCGCGTCGTTCTGCGCGACCCGCCACGCCCGGCCGGCGTGGGCCTCGGCCGTGGCTGTCAGCGTTCGGTGAGGTCGCGCCAGCGCGGCGGGCGCTTCTCGGCGAACGCCTGCGGCCCCTCTTCCTGGTCGGGGTGACCCCACATCGACACCAGCTCGCCGGCCCCGGCACGGCAGGCGTCGGTGAGCCCTTGCTCGAGAGCGCCCCAAAGCGCCCGCTTCGTCGCGCGCATGGCGGCGGGTGAGTTCCGGGCGATCGTCTCGGCGAGCGCCTGCGCCTCGTCACGGAGCTGCTCCGGCGGGTCGACGACCTGGCTGATCATGCCGAGCTCGTACGCGCGCGCCGCCGAAAGGCGCTCGTGACGCCCGACGAACGCCATGCGCATCACCGCCTCGACGGGCATCTTGCGGATCAGGCCGATGGCCTCGAGCGAAACCACCTGGCCGATCGACACGTGCGGATCGAAGAACTCGGCATCGGACGCGGCGATGACGACGTCGGCGTCGGCGATCCAGTGGAACCCGCCCCCGGCGCACATGCCGTTCACCGCCGTGATGACCGGCTTCCACACCTGCTGGTGCCACGCCGTGAAATGGAGGTCGAACGCCTCGACCGAGCGGCGATAGCGCTCCATGCCGACACCGTCGCTCGCGATCTCGGCGACGTCGACACCGGTCTGGAACGCGCGACCCTCACCGGTGTGCACGATCACCTTTACTTCGGGATCGCGGTCGAGCTCAGTCCAGGCGAATGCGAACTCGTCGCGCATCTTGGCCGACATCGCGTTGAGCCGGTCGGGGCGGTTGTTGATCAGCCACCCGACCGGACCCCGCCGCTCGACCTTCAGGCACTCGAACTGTGGGTACGTCACGCGGTCGTCCTCTCGTGCGGCTCGAGCGGCTGCCAGACGGGATCCCGCTTCTCGGCGAACGCCCGCGGGCCTTCCTCCTGGTCCGGGTGGCCCCACATCGACACGAGGGCGCGGCCTCCAGCACGGTTCGCGTCGGTGAGCCCGAGCTCCAGCGCGCCCCACAGCGCCTGTTTCGTGACGCGCATGGCGGCGGGCGAGTTGCGGCCGATCTTCTCGCCGAGCTGCTGTGCCTCGTCGCGAAGGCGCTCGGGCGGGTCGACGACTTGGGACAGGATGCCGAGCTGTCGCGCGCGGTGTGGGTCGAGCCGCTCGTGGACGCCGGCCAGCGCCATGCGCATGATCGGCTCCATGGGCGACTTTCGGACGAGGCCGATGGTCTCGTACGCGCTGACCTGCCCGAGTGAGACGTGCGGATCGACGAACCTCGCGTCCGATGCTGCGATCACGACGTCGGCGTCGGCCACGAAGTGCAGGCCGCCGCCGCCGCACACGCCGTTTACAGCGGCGATCACCGGCTTCCAGACCTGGTTGTGCCACGCGGTGAGGCGCAAGTCGGCGTCGCGGGTGCGGCGGGACTGCTCGCGGAGCGCGTCCTTGTCGCGACTCAGTTGCGCGACGTCGAGCCCGGTCTGAAACGACGGGCCGTTTCCCGTGTTCACGATCACACGCACGTCGGGGTCGCGATCGAGCTCGCGCCATGCCGCCTCAAGCTCGGCGAACATCGTCGCGTCCATGGCGTTGCCGACGTCCGGCCGGTCGAAGACCAGCCATCCGACCGGACCGCGCCGTTCGATCTGGAGCGTCGCGTACGACGCCATCAGCTGCGCGGAACCTCGCGCCACGGCTTCCCCTGCCACGGGTCGGGCTCCCGGGGCAGGCCGAGCACGCGCTCGCCGAGCACGTTCTTGTTGATCTCGGTGGTGCCGCCCTCGATCGTGTTGGCCCGGCTGCGCAGCATCCCGCGCACCTCGAAGGGCAGCGACGCCGCGTAGTCGACGGCCGGGCTGTCCCACGCGACCGCGTCCATGCCGAGCAGCGCCACCGCGAGCGACTGGATGCGCTGGTTCAGGTCGCCCTGGTGCACCTTGCCGATCGAGCTCTCCGGACCCGGCGCCCTGCCGGCGCGGACCTGCGCGCGCACGCGCTCGTTGGTCCATGCGCGGATGCGCTCCTCGCTGTAGACGCGCATGAGGTCCTGGCGGGCGAACGGGTCGCGGTCGGCCGAGCGCCGGCGCGCCAGCTCGAGGAGATGCGCGGTGCCTGCTCCCCCGATGCGGTCGACCCCGCCCGAGCCCTCGCCGGAGACCATCTGGCGCTCACCCGACAGCGTCGCGCTGGCGACGCGCCAGCCGTCCCCGACCTCGCCGACGCGTTGCGAGTCGGGTACCCGGGCGCGGTCGAGGAACACCTCGTTGAAGTCGATCTCGCCACCGAGGTGGCGCAGCGGTCGGACGTCCACACCGGGCTGGTGCACGTCGATCAGGAAGTACGTGACACCCTTGCGCTTGGGCGCGTCGGGATCCGTGCGGGCGAGCAGGACGCCGAAGTCGGCGCGGTGCGCCCACGTGGTCCATACCTTCTGCCCTGTGACCACCCACTCGTCGCCGTCGCGCGCCGCCGTAGTCGCAAGCGACGCCAGATCGGAGCCGGCGCCGGGCTCGCTGAACAGCTGGCACCACAACTCCTCGTTGCGCACGATCGGCGGGAGGAAGCGGCGGCGCTGCTCTTCCGTGCCGTGCGCGAACAGCGCCGGCGCGGCGAGGTTGAGGCCGAGCGGATTCAGCCGGCCGAGGTTGTACGGAAGCAGCTCCGCCTCCACCCGACGGGCGACCTCGGCGCGGAGATCGAGTCCGCCGTAAGCGACGGGCCACGTCGGCGCGACCAGGCCCGACCGGGCGAACACCGGGTACCACGCCTCGTACTCGGCGCGGGGCCGTACCTCCCGGATGGCAGCGGCGCCGCCGCGGCGCGCCGCGTCACGCCATGCGGGTGGCACGTTGTCGTCGATCCACGCGCGCACGGCATTGACGGCCTCGTCCGCCTCGGTATCGCGAGTGATGGCCAGCAGCGCGCGGCGCACCACCTTGCCTGCTTCGTTCCGCGGCAGCGCGTCAACGTGGCGAAACGCCACCGGCACTCTGTAGGCCACCAGGCGCTCGCGGCACTGCGCTTCCAGTGCGTGGTCATCGACGTCGCCGACGACGAACGCCATCGGTACCTCGCCGAGGCGCTCGTCGGGCGCGCCCACCACGGCCGCGTCGCGCACGCCGGGCACGCACCGCAGGACGTCCTCGACCTCGCCCGGCAGCACCTTGTTGCCGCCGCGGTTGATGACGTCACCGACGCGGCTCTCGATCCAGACGAACCCGTCTGGATCGACCCGTGCGAGGTCCCCGGTGCGGAGGTAGCCGTCGGCGTCGAGCCGGTCGGCGAACCCGTCACCGCCGAGATAGCCCGATGCCATCCGGGGCGGGCGCACGGTCAACTCCCCCACCTGCCCCTCGGGCAGCAGGCCGCCGTCGTCGCCGACCACCTTGATCTGCACGCCGGGATGCGGCCGCCCGACGGCGCCGACCTTCTCCGGATGCTCGCGGGCGTCGGCTGCGGTCCAGCCGATGACCTCACCGATCTCGGCCTGCCCGTAGCCGTTGAGGACGACCACGCCGAAGCGCTCGCCGAAGCGGCGCGCCGCGACCGGCGGCAGCGGCGCGGTGATGCTCCGCACGTAGCGCAGCGGCGCGAGGTCGGTGATCGTCTCGTCGTCGGTGAGCATCGTGATCGCGGCGGGCGGCAGGACCGTCGAGCGGATACCGAACCGGCGGACGAGCTCGGCGAAGGTGCCGGTCTCGAACCGCTCCATGATCACGATCGCCGCGCCCGCCCGCATGCCGAACAGGACGTTGTAGATCCCGGCGTTGAGCGCGAGCGACACGGGGACGAGGTTCGGCGCCGGCGGCCCGTCCCGGTCCCGGCCCGCCGGTCGGAGCTCGGCGAGGACGCGGTCGAGGAGCTCGAGGTACGCCGAGTGCGTATGCAGGATGGCTTTGCTGTCGCCAGTCGTGCCCGACGTCCACTGCACGAACGCGGCGTCTGGATCGCATCGGGTGGCGCCGCCGAGTGCGCGCGTGCCGTCGGGCCGGACCAATGCGGCAGCGCCGACCGTGCGCAGCGCGCGCTCGACCTCGGCCTCCGGTGCGCGCCAGTTGACGGGCACGAACACGCCGCCCGCGAGCCACACGCCGAACATCGCGGTGACCGTCTCGGGCCCGTTCGGGAGCTGCACCGCGACCGGGCTCCCCGGCGCCACGCCGGCGTCGCCGAGCTGCGCCGCGGTGTCCGCGGCGGCCCGCCGTGCGTGACCCGCGGTCACCGACCGGTCGAGCGTGTGCAGCAACGGCGCGTCGTCGTGGAACGGGTGCGAGACGAGCAGATCGGCCAGGCCCACGCGTATGTTGTATACGAAATCGCCCGAACGCCTCGACAAGGAGGCACCCGCGTGCCCGACGGTCCGTCGATCACGGATGAAGGCGTCGAGCGGCTGCGGGCGCGAATCGGTGTCCCGCAACGCCATCCCCTGCCGCCCCACTACCGGTGCCCGAACGAGGACGCGTTCCGTCAGGTCGCCGAGGCGTACGGCGACGACAACCCGCTGTGGTGCGACCCGTCGTACGCGAGCGGGACCCGCTGGCGTGGGCCGATCGCGCCGCCGCCCCTCGTCGGCGGCGACACGCTGATCGGAGAGGACGAGGTCGCCGAGGTCGACTCCGAGGAGAAGGCGCGGCTCAAGGGTGATCCGATCCGGGGCGCGCACGCCTTCTACTCGGGGAGCTTCCGCGAATGGTGGACGCCGCTGCGACCCGGCATGCAGGTCACGCGCCGGAACGCGCTCGTCGGCGTGCACGACAAACGCAGCGAGTTCGCCGAGCGTGCCGTGCACGAGTGGACGGCCGAGGTATTCGCCGCCCCCGGCGAGATGCTGTCCGCGCAGTACCGCCTGATGATCCGTACCGAGCGCGGGAAGGCCGAGGAGCGCGGCAAGTACGACGAGACGTCGATCGATCCCTATTCGCACGAGCAGCTGCGCGAGATCGACGAGGCGTACGCGGCCGAACCGGCGCGCCGCCGCGGGGCAGAGTTGCGCTGGTGGGAGGACGTCGACGAGGGCGACGAGATCGGCCCGCTCATCAAGGGACC
>WNGB01006073.1_pt1 | contig 17897 bp, 15 predicted proteins | sample 5400681 | NCBI WGS metagenome assembly WNGB01 (sample SAMN13153367, study PRJNA577476) | soil metagenome | isolation source: 115 cm soil or saprolite under grassland replicate 2 | place: USA:California | collected 2016-06-15 | reverse complement strand
CGCGGGCTGCCGCGTCGCGATCGGCGCGGACGGGGCGCCGTGCAACAACCGTCTCGACGCCTTCGCGGAAATGCGGCTTGCCGCGCTGATCCAGAAGCCCAGGCTCGGCCCGGACGCGCTCCCGGCGGCGCAGGCGTTGGAACTGGCCACGCTCGGCGGCGCGCGCGCGCTGGGACTGGAAGCGGAGATCGGCTCAATCGAAGTAGGAAAGTGTGCGGATTTGATCGTGCTCGATTTGGGCGGCCCGCACGCGCAGCCCGAGGACGCCGATTTGATCTCGCGGATCGTCTACAGCGCGCGCGCCGCCGACGTGCGGCACGTGATCGTGGACGGACGGATTGTTGTGCGGGATGGGACCCTGAAGACGGCTGATGTTGCCGAGATTCGCCGCAAGGCCAACGCCGCAGCTCGGGCGTTACGCGCGAAAGCGCTGGATCGTCTCTGACAGCGCCGCCGCGGCGTCGGAGAGGTGCTGCGATGTGGTCGTGAGCTCGCTGAGTGACGAGATCTGCTGGGCGGTCGCCGCTGACGTCTGACGCGCGCCGGTGGCGGCACCGTCGGCGATAGCCGCGACCTCCTCCATCCGCCGCAACACCTCCCGCATGCGCTTGGTCTGATTCTCCGTCTCGGCGGCGAACGTCGTCGCGAACTGCACGGTCGAATTCAGATCGGCGAAGATCGCGTCGAGCGCACCATGCACCGTGGTCGCGACGCTCCCCACGCCCTTGGCTGCCTCGCGGCCCTTCTGCATCGCCTCGACGACCCGGTTGATCTGGTCCTGCGTCGCGCGGACCTTGGTTCGCACTTCCTCGGCCGAGCGGCCGCTCTGCTCGGCCAGCTTGCGCACCTCGCCGGCGACGACGCGGAAGCCGAGCCCGTGCTGTCCGGCGCGCGCGGCCTCGATCGCGGCGTTGAGGGCCAGCAGATCGGTCTGGCTTGCGATGCGCGTGATGCCGTCCACGAGCTTGCCGATCTCCTTCGATTCGCGGTCGAGCACGCCTGCGACGTCGGACGCGTGGTCCATGTGCACCATGAGATTCATGAGCAGCACGCTGGCGCGCGCGACTTCCTCACCGCGCTTGTGCGCCTGCAAGGCGATCTCGGTGATCTGTCGCTCTGCCTCCTGGGCCCGCGCATGGAGCGTCGTGGCCAGCCCGGACGCGGCCTCGGAGTCCTGGCGTCCGTACCCGATGAGCTGCCGTTGGCGCTCCGTTCCTTCGGTGAGCTGATTCGTGGTCGTCGAGATCGATTGCGAAGACGTCTGCAGCTCGCGCGCCGCGGCGGCGAGCCCGCCAGCCATCGTCGCGAGCGCGCCGCCCTGGCGGCCAATCTCGCGAATGATGTCGGCAATCGCGGCGGTCGTGCGGTTGACGCTGACGCCGAGAAACCCCAGCTCGTCGGTCGCCGCCGCGGCGGCGCTGCTTTCCATCTGCCGCGTCAGGTCGCCACGCTCGATTTCGCCGAGCACGCCGCGTGCCGTCCGTAGCCGGTCGACGATCTGCACCAGCATGGGGACGAGCGCCACGCAGGCGAAGACCAGCACCAGGCTCTCCTGGATGTAGAGCGACCACGCCCACCCCTGCCCGGCGACCTGGGACAGCACCGTGGTCAGCGTAAAGGCGGTCAGGTTGATCAACAGCGCGCCCCACGCCTCGCGGCGCTCGAGATAGAGCGCTGCCTGCAGCGGTGCGATCAGGTAGGCGCCGTACAGCACATGCCCATTCGGCCCCATGGCGAACAGCACCGCGGAAATCAGCAGACAGCCGACGACGAGATTGAGCTGCGCGTACCACGGCTGGAACGACTCGCGCTCCACGAGCCGGCGCACGCCGGCGTTCGCGGCCGCGAAGCTCGCGGCAAACGCCAGGATGAACCATGGCGAGATCGTGACGACGCCGGCGAGCTTCACGCCCACCAGCAGGACAATCCCGAATCCCACGAACCCCCAGCGGGCGCGCGTGTTCGACAGCACGTACTGACGCTGCTTGGCGACGCGCTCCTCCAGAAGCTGAGCGCCCAGGCTGGTCACATGCGGAACAGGTAACTCGCTTTCAGGAAGAATCCGTCCCCGGTTCGCGCCAGGCGGCGGAAGCTGAACGGATCGGGCTCGCTGAGCGACGAGCCGTAGCCAAAGAAGAGCACCGTCCCCGGCGTCGGCTTGTAGGAAAACAGAAAATCGTTGCGGAACTCCGTGTTCGTGCTGCGCCCCTGCGGGGTGCCGTTGACGATCAGCTGATCGCCGGTCCGAGGGTCGCGCAGCGTATCACGCACCTGAGCGAAGTACTGTCCGACATATCGAAAGAAGATGTCTCGCGTGAGCTGATACTCGACCTTGAGCCGGGGGATGTTCGCCGTCGAGAACCAGCTGCCGTCTGCCGCGCGCGTGATCACCTGATGTGGCCATTGCCCCTCGAAGCGCAGCGACGACGTCGGCTTGAAGGCCAGCGCGAGGAAGAGATTGAGCGCGCGGCCTTCGGAGGCTTCGGCGAAGATCGGCCCGGACACCCGCCCGAGACTGAGATCCATCTTCAGGGTGCGGTTGGGCGTGCTGAGGGCGGCGCCACCGCCCCACAGATTGTACAGGCCATGCGGAACCGCAAACGGCACCGGCGTGCCGCCGGCGTCGACCTGGTAACCGGCGTATTCTGGAGGGTCGAATCGCTGATGTGAGTTGCTCCAGACCGCCGTCACGAACCACCCGCCCCTGATGTTCAACTGTAGCTGCTGCGTAATGCTGCCCTCGAGCGTGCTGCCCAGCTTGAGGAAGTCATCGTATCGCCACGTCGGCTGAATCAGGATGTAGGTGGTGGCGTTCTCCAGCCGCGCCCCCGGCTTTCCATATCGCGTGAACCGATTGAAGATGCGTCCCTGCACGACGTTCACGCGATTGACGAAGCCGCTCTGAGCGGCGAAGTCGCGGCTGAAGCCGACGAACTCGCCATGGTTGCCGTACGACCGCCCGGTGAAATCGTAGAGTGTGGCGTCCCACAACGTGCCGGTGCGCAATCCCGAGCCCACGGTGTCGTGCGTCCACGAGCCGGCGACCTGCACCGACGTGAACCAGCGCTTCAGCCAGATGATACGGGCATCCACGCCCAGCACACGATTCGACGCGTTGCCGTCGATGCGGTCGGTGTAGGCGAGTCCCACGGTCGAGCTGGTGCCGAGATCGCGCCGCAGCCGGAGCAGGTTGACGATCGGGTGATCACCCGTCGCGGACAGGTTGTTGTCGTCGATCGCGCCGATGTAGGCGACGCCGGTTCCGCCGACCTTTCCGGTCAGCTTTGCTCCGCCGACGGGAGCGCTGATCCGTCGGGTATAGATCAGCGCGTTGGGCGTATCGAATTGCTCGAGTCCCTCGAGAAAGAACGGGCGCTTTTCGGGAAAGAACACCGCAAACCGCTCATTCACGGTCACCTGACCGACGTCGGCCTCGACCTGCGAGAAATCCGGATTCACGGTGCCCGTCATGCTGAGGTTCTGCGTGACGCCCCAGCGCAGGTTCGCACCCAGCTGCGGGTCGACCACACCGTAACGGTATGCGGATGGCGCGGGCGCGCCGTCCACGCGCGATGTGAACTCCGGACTCAGGTCCATCACCAGCCCCCGCCGCATCCCGGTCAACCCTTTCAGCGAGCCGGACTGAATGAGGAAGCTGGCGTTGGCGCGCACGACCGGAGTCCACGTGTCCTCATACGCGGTATGCTGCGTCACCCGCACGATCTGGATGCCCCAATCCTGAATCGCGGCGCTCTGGTAGCGCAGGCTCTTGAACGGAATGCGGACCTCGACCTCGAAGCCACTCGGGGTGACTCGGCCCTGCGATTCGTAGACGTAATCGGGGTTCAGATCGACGACCCCGTCGAAGCGCCCGCCCGCATTCCCCCCGCCGGCGGCGCCGGCAATCCCCTCACTGCGGACGCCGTCCTGTTGCGCGCCCAGCGGGTTGACGGCAAAGAGCAGGGCCCGGCGCCGATCGTTGAACGTGTCGAGCAGGATCTGAATGTTGTCGTCGGCTCCGATGTTGTCGCGGTCGGCGAGCGTCGCCCGCACCACATTGCCGTGCTTTTCGAAGGCGCGGATGCCGAAGTAGATCGCATCGGGTGCGTAGAAGACGAGGACCTGGGTCGAGTCCTCAGCCGGCCGGCTGTCTACGGGGCGGTATTGACTGAATCCCGTGAGCAGCACCGCCTGTCGCCACACATCCTCGTCGAGCACGCCGTCGATGCGCACCGTCGCCTCGAGGCGCGGCACCTGCACGTCGAGCTGACGGAGGTGGCCGGCGTACACTGGCTGCTGACCGACGGATTGGACGAGAACGAGCGCAACGGCGAGCATGGGAAATAAAATAACGTGCGGCGTGGGGCGTGCGGCGCATCAATGTGGGTTCGAACCCCCTACGAAACGTCACTTATATGTTAACGCCGCACGCCACACGCCCCACGCCGCACGACTATTCGTAACGGAGCGCTACAATGGGATCCAGGCTCGCAGCCCGCCGTGCCGGCCAGATGCCGAAGAACAAGCCCACGATCGCGCTGAACACGAACGCGATGAGGATCGCGACGACGTTGATCGACGTGTTCCAGTGCGCGAGTTTCGACAAGGCGACCGCGCCGAGCGTGCCGAAGAGTATCCCGATGATTCCTCCCGCGAGACACAAGACGAGCGCCTCGACCAGGAACTGGAACAGGATATTGAAGCCTGTCGCGCCGAGGGCCTTGCGCACGCCGATCTCGCGCGTCCGCTCGGTGACGGAGACCAGCATGATGTTCATGATGCCGATGCCGCCCACGAGCAGGCTCACGGCGGCAATGCCGGCGAGCAGATACGTGAAGGTCTTCGCCGTGTCCTGAAACGTCGAGAGAATGTCCGACTGATTGCGGATCTGGAAATCGTTCTCGCCGCCGGGGCGAATTTTGTGCTCGCGCCGCATCACGCGCTCGATCTCGATCATCGCGAGCGTCATTTGTGGGACGCTCGCCGCATCGACCGTGATGGACCGGAGACGATCCGTCCCCATGATGCGGTAGCGCCCGGTTTGTAGGGGGATCAGGATCTGCTCGTCCGGGTTGCCGAAGCCGCCCGCCGATCCCTTCGCGGACAGGACACCGATGATCTCGAACGGAATACCGCGAATCTGGATTTCCTGGCCGATCATGGCGGCGGGATTGCGGTTGAACATGTCGGGAATCGCCGAGCCCAGCACCGCATAGCGGCGGCGTCCCTCATCTTCACCCGCCGTGAACATCCGCCCGGCCGTGAGCGTGTAGTTCTTGACCGTGGCGTAGTTGGGCGTGGTGGCCACGATACTGACGTTGCCGTTTTGCCCGCCGAATTTGATTTGGAGGTTGCGCGTCAGCTCGGGCACGACGCCTTTGACGTAACGGGCATCCCGGGTCAGCGCGGCCGCGTCGTCCACGGTTACGCTCACGCGTTGGTCGAACATGATCGCGATCCCGCCGCGAAACGATTGTCCCGGGTAAATCGACAACAATGTCGGACCGAGCGCCTGGAGCCGAGCCTGCACGGCCTTCTGAGCCCCGCTGCCGAGCGCCACCATCGTGATGACGGCGCCGACGCCGATGATGATGCCCAGCATCGTCAGGAACGACCGCAGCTTGTTGGCGCGGATCGCCTGGAGCGCGACCTGGAAGATCTCTCCGAGCAGCATGCTACGGCCTCGTCGGCGTCGTCTGTGGTCGCGGCGGTGTGGTCGGCTGCTGCTGCTGGACACCCGGCAAGCCGCCGCCGGTGACGTTGCGCATCCGCTGCTGCATGTCACGCTGCGCGTTGAGCAACGACGCGCTCGGCAGCACGAGCACGGTGTCTTGCTCCGTCAGGCCGCTGAGGACCTCGATGTAATCGAGATCGGTGAGGCCGGTGCGAATCTGCACCGGCGTCGGCTTGCCGTTCTTGAGCGTGAAGACGATGTAGCTCGACTGCTCGCCCGTGTTGCGGCGGAATCCTCCGCCACCCTGGCCACCGCCGCCCCCCGCGCGCTGCATCATCTGCCGCATCGCGGCCATCGCGCTCTGCTCGGCGGGCGTCAGGTCCTGGCCCGACATGCGCTTCTGGAATGCCGACCGGATCTGCGCTTCCGTCACGCCGGGCGGCAGCTGGATCGTGCGGCCGTCGGGGGTCGTCATGGTATTGCCCCCGCCGGATGCGGCGGCGGAGTCGCGCTTGCCGGCCGTCGTGTCGCGCCGGGCGGTGCCGCCACCGAGCGACGCGCTGTCGCGGTTCGCCGGCCCCCCCCCCTGCGGCTGCAGGGCCGCCGCGAGCTGCTGCTGCACGTCGTTCGGATCGAGGCCCAACACCTGGGCCGCCGACGCGACGTCGCGCTGCGTCCTGAGCGCCGCGTTCGGCACCGCGAGGACATTGTCGCGGCGGCCGACGTGGATCTCCACCTCGGTGTTCATGCCGGGCTTGAGCAGGTGGTTCGGGTTCGGAATCCGTACGAGCACGTTGAACATCGTCACGTTCTGCTGTACCGTGGCTTGCGGCTCGACCTTCAAGACGCCGCCCTCGAACGGACGATTCGGGTACGCGTCCACGGTGATCGTCGTGAGCAGACCGGGCTGCACCTTGCCGATATCCGTCTCATCCACGAGCGCGCGAATCTGCACCGTGTCGAGGTTCGCCATCCGGAACAGCACCGTCCCGCCACCCACGTCCGTCGTCGGCGAGGAGATGACGGTCCCGAGCTCCACGTTCTTGGCGATGATCGTCCCCGCCAGCGGCGCGCGCAGCTTCGTGTCGTTCATGCGATCGCGCGAATTCTCGAGGTCCGACTCGGCGCGGATGACCGCCGCGTAGGCGTTGGCGTAGTCCAGCTTCGCGCCGTCGTACTCGGTCTGGGTGATCGCCTGCGCCTTGAACAGCGTGTCGGACCGCGCCAGCTGCGCCTTGGCGTTGTTGAGCTGCGCCTGGGCGACCTGCAGGTTCGCCTGCGACTGCGCCAGGTTGTTGCGCGGGATGCGCGGATCGATCGACGCGAGCAGCTGATCTTCCTTCACGTCGTCGCCCGTCTGGACATTCATCCCGATGATCTCGCCCGACGCCTTGGATTTCACGTCGACGGTCAGCACGGGCTCGATGGCGCCGGACGCCGATGCCGACACGACCAGGTTGCGGCGTTCCACCGGAACGGCCTCGTATGATTGCATGGCCTGCGTCTTGGAACAACCCGCGATGCCGAGCAACAGGAGCGCGGCCGCAGCTTCCCAAAGATGTTTGTTCACGTCTGACCGTCCATTCTTTCGTCCCGCGCGATCTTGCCGTCGAGGAGGTGGATCTGGCGGTGCGCGTGCACTGCAATGTCATGTTCGTGCGTCACCAGGACGATGGTCTGGCCCGCCCGGTGCAGGTCCTTGAACAATCCCATGATTTCGTTTCCCGTCGCCGAGTCGAGGTTCCCCGTGGGCTCGTCGGCGAGCAGGATGCTGGGCGAATTCACCAGCGCGCGCGCAATCGCGACGCGCTGGCGCTGACCGCCGGACAGCTCGTTGGGGCGGTGGTCCATGCGATCGGCGAGGCCGACCTGCGTCAGCGAGAGCGCGGCGCGGTCGCGCCGCTCCTTCCCCGACATGCCGGCGTAGATGAGCGGCAGCTCGACGTTGTGCAGCGCGTCGGCGCGGGGCAGCAGGTTGAACGTCTGGAACACGAACCCGATTTCCTTGTTGCGGATCCGCGCCAGCTCGTCGTCGCTGAGATCGCTCACCTTCTGCCCGTTCAGCCAGTATTCCCCCGCGGTCGGCGTGTCGAGACAGCCGATCAGGTTCATCAGGGTCGACTTGCCCGATCCCGACGGGCCCATGATCGCCACGAACTCGTTCTTCTTGATCTGGATCTCGACGCCGCGCAGCGCGTGCACCACCTCGGCGCCCATCACATACTCGCGCGTCAGGTGATGCGTGAGGATCACGATGTCCGGGGTCGGCGTATCGCCCGTGCGGAAGGTCATCGCGTGCGTGGCCGTCATAGCGTCCGTCCCACGACCGCTTCGACCTGCGCGAGCGCGATCAGATAGTTGAAGCGCACCTGGATGACGTTGACTTCAGCCTGCGTGAGGGCCGATTGCGACGTCAGCAGATCGAGGATGGTGGCCGCGCCGACCCGATAGCGTTCGTTCTGCACCCGTAGGTCCTCCGTCGCGGCAGCGAGGTTATCACGCGCGATTGTCATCTGTGCGACGGCTGTGTTGAGCGCAGCGAGTTGCTGCGTCACGAGCGCATTGACCTGGCTGCGGACATTGGCAGCCTGCGCCTCCGCATTGTCTCTATTGACCGAGGCCGTGACCTGGTTCGCCTCGCGCGTGAATCCGTTGAACAGCGTCCAGGAAAGGCCGAACCGCCACGAGAATGTCTCGGGATAGTTGTTGAACAGCGGAAAGTTCGGAGAGCCGATACCTTGGCGGTTATTGCTGTAGCTCACGACGAGTGAGGGCCAATACTGTGACCGCGTGCTCCACACCAGGGCGCGCGCCGCGCGGGCGCCGGCTTCCGCCGTCTGAACCGAAGGCGAGCTTGAGATGGCGGTGCGGCGCAGATCCGCAGTATCAGGCATGGCCGGCAAAGCCGTATCGGGCACCGCGCGGACTGGTGCATTCACGCCGATTTGACGGCCCAGATCGGCTTGAGCGCTGGCAAGCGCCCCCTGGGCCTGGAGCAGTGCGATGCGTGCGTTGCCGTATTCCACGGTAGAGCGCAGCGAATCGGACCGCGTCGCCGAACCGGCATGCAGTTTCTCAACTGAAATCTGCAGTTGCTGTTGGGCGCGCCGGACCTGCGCGTCGGCCACGCGAACGAGTTCCTCTGTAGCGAGGGCGTTGTAGAACACCTGTTTTGTCGCGAGTGTGATAGCAAAACGTTGATTCACTGCGCTCGCTTCCGCGGCTTCCCGGTTGGCGGACGACGCGCGCAGGTTTGCGAATCTGCGAAAACCGTCGAACAGCTCGAGGCTGGCATTGAGACTGCCGGTGTACGAGTACTCCGGCGGCACAGGTTGGCCCGTCGTCGGGTCGATCCGGTTCACGTTGCTGCGAACGGCCGACGTACCGGTCGACACCGTGGGAAGAAACGCGCCGAATGCGGACCGGCTCGAAGCTCCCGCGAGACGCTGCTCGCCGCGAGCTTGTACCATCGCCGGCTGTATGTCCAAGGCCCGGCGTACCGCTTCTTGAAGCGTGACCTCGGCCTGTTGGGCCGCAGCGGGCGCGGCCACCAGTGTCGCCAGAATCCCTACCACCGGAACCCAGCGCATTAGTTCCGCCCCCCTTCGGCCTTGCTTTTGGTGGAGTCCCCGCCTTGCCGCTCCCTACGTAGATGCTCGGCCTTGTCAATCAGTTGCTGGTGCCGGGTCCGCTGCGCGGGCGTGAGCTGAGCATCGATCTCGGCACGCATGCGCGTCTTGATCGAATCGAAGCGCGGCCGGACCCGCGCCCACAGGGAATCGGTCTCGGGGCGGTGGCGCGCGATGATCGCGCGGACCGAGTCCCGTTGTGCCGCGTTGAGGTCGAGCTCCCGGCTCAGATACGCCACCAACGCATCGGGTCCGCGCCGGGGGCCGCGATCGTCGCGCTCCGCCGCTTCCCGCCCGCCCCATCCGGCAAGTCCACCCGCCACAAACACCGCGGCCAGGAGGCCGACGGCGGCGAGTTTCGATCTATTCAGCATGGCTCCTCTTCCTCTTTACTGTTGCTCGACAAGGGATGTAAACACGACGCTGGCATCCGGAGGATCCGGTGCGGTCACGAGGGCCGCGAGGCCGGTTCCCTCGGCCGGCGCCATCGCGGCGTCGATCGACGCCGGCGCCGGGGTCAGGATGCCGCGCCCGAACAGCAGTCCCGCGATGAACGCGGCCGCGGCGGCGGCGATCCCCGGCCGGAACCACGACGCGAGCACGTCGACCGTCGGAATCGGCGCGCGCTCCTGCGCCCGCTCGTATTGCGCCATGACACGGGCGACAAAGGCGGCATGATCATCCCTCGGCTCGAGCGCCGCGCGCAGCGCGGCGCCAAGCTCCGGATCCGGACGATGATCGAACGGCTGTGCGTCCTTCATTTCACTTGCTCCTTCCAGTCGGCCAGCAGCGTGCGTAGACGGCGACGCGCGTGAAACACTTCAGATCGCACCGTGCCTTCCGGTATTCGCAGAATCCCGGCGATTTCGGCATGCGAATACCCTTCCACATCGAACAAGACGACGGCGGTCCGGCGGCGCTCCGGCAGCTCGCCGAGCGCGGTTCGCAACCGCTCTCCCAGCTCGTTGCGCATGGCCGCGGCGTCAGGCCGCGGACCTCCACCCACCAGAGATGGGTCGAGGGGTTCGGCACGTCGGACGTTGCGGCGCCGGCGCCGGTCCGTGGCGGCATTGGCCACGATACGCATCAGCCAGGGACCGAACGGCCGCCGTGCATCATACTGCCCGAGCTTGACCAGTGCCGAGAGAAAGCCGTCCTGCGCCGCGTCATCCGCATCGTCGGGATCGCCCAACACGGCCCGGGCAACACGACGCGCCTGCGCGGCATAGCGATCGACCAGCACGCCAAACGCATCCCGATCGCCGGCCAGCGCCTGAGCGACTAAGTCGTTGTCGTCTGCGCTGTTTCCCATACGCGCAGGGCTGGCCGGAGGTTGAGGGGGAGGGGGAAAGTCAGGCAACATCGCTCTCCCGGCGGCGCCGCCGGCGGGCGAGGGCAAACCCGGCGAGCCACATCGACGTCGCCAGCGCACCGACGGCCAGGGCGGTGCTGGTGACGAGCGGAAACAGGATCAACAGAACCCCGACCACCAGAAAGGCGAATGCCGCGGCGCCCGCCAGCATGCGCCGCGCGCCGCCGGCCACCTGCATCACCGCGACGGCGGCGACGGCCCGGCGCTCCCGGAGCGAGCGTTTGTGCGGCGGGGATGGATGTTGTACCGCGGCCGCAGCGATGAGCCGCGGCGGCAACGGGAGCCGGCGACGCGCCATCAGCACGATCTCACGGCTCTGCGCCATGTCGTGCAGGAATTGCGTCGCGAGTGTCGCGGTCAGGCCATCGTGCTCGGCGACGAGGTCGAGCTCGTAATTGCCCAGCAGGCTCGAGACGTTGAGGTTGCTCGATCCCACCCGCGCCCACTCGTGATCACCCAGGAGCGTTTTGGCGTGAACCATCGGGCCGCGATACTCGAAGATCCGCGCACCCGCATGCAGCAGCTCGCGGTACCCGCCGCGCGTAAACGCGCGAACGATGGGGATGTCGGTGGTGCCAGGGAGCAGCAGGCGCACATCCACGCCGCTCCGGGCCGCGTCCACGAAGGCCGCATACAGCGGCGGCGGTGCGACGAGGTACGCGTCGGTGATCCAGAGCCGCTCCGTCACCGCCGCGGCGAGCAGCTGGACGGCGCGATAGATGCGTGACTGCCCCGGGAAGCCTTCCACCACTCGGACGGCGGAGGGGCCGCACTCCTCCGGCGCGGCGGTGGTCTCGTCCTCGGGGAGCGGGCGGCCGGCGCGCGCCCACATCCGGACGAACGCCGCCTCCAACGCGGCGACTGCCGGCCCGCATACGGCGACCATCGTGTCGCGCCAGCACGCTCGACCGGCCGCCGCGTTGCCGGCCCATTCGTCGCCGACGCAGAGGCCACCGGTCATCGCCTTTTCGCCGTCTACGACGAGCAGCTTGCGGTGGTCGCGGCTGAACGCGGTGATCGGCCCGCTCGTCCAGATGGGGTGAAACGGGCGGACGTCCACACCGGCGCTCCGCAACGCGCGCCAAAAGGCGCTCCTCGTGCCGCGGCACCCGAAGGCGTCGTAGAGGATCCGTACGCGCACGCCGGCGCGCGCCCGGTCCGCCCACGCCGTCGCGAACCGGCGGCCGGTCGCGTCGTCGTGAATCATGTAATTCTCGAAGTGCACCGTGCGCTCCGCACCGGCGATCATCTCGAGCATCGCGTCGAGCGCGTCGCTGCTGACCGCGATGTGGCGGACGAGGTTGCCGGGAATCGGCCGTGCGCCCGTCGCCCGATCCAACGCGCGCGAAAACGGGTTCACCCTCCGAGGCCCAACGAGGGCTCCACCGGGCGGAGCGCCTGGATACAGAACGCGATGTGATCGTCGAGCGGCACGCCGAGCTCTTCAGCGCCCTGGCGCACCTCGTCGCGGTTGACGCCGCGCGCGAAGGCTTTGTCCTTGAGCTTCTTCTTGACGGACGACACCTCGAGATCCGCAAAGCTCTTCGAGGGACGCACCAGCGCGCACGCGACCAGAAAGCCGCAGAGCTCGTCGACCGCGAACAGCGTCTTCGCCATCTGCGTGTCCCGCGGCATGCCGGAATAGGTCGCGTGACCCAGTACCGCGCGCAGCAGCGGATCGGGGACGCCTTTCGAGCGCAGCAGGCTGACGCCCCAGGCGGGATGGCCGTCGGTGGGGGAGTGCTCTGGGTTGGGGAATTTCTCGTAATCGAAGTCGTGCAGGAGACCGACGAGTCCCCAGGGCTCCGGATCTTCACCGAACTTCGCGGCATACGCGCGCATCGCAGCCTCGACCGCGAGCATGTGCTGCCGCAGCGACGGCGATTGCGTGTGCTCCTGCATCAGCGCAAGGGCTTCTTGCCGGTTCACTTGGTGTCTATCCCCCAACGCTCGCCCCACAACGCGAGCATCAGTTGAGGCCACAACCTGCGGGCGTGATTGCGGCGACCGGCGCGGTGCTCCGCGAGCAGCGGTGTGTCGAGCAATCGGTCGGCCAGCGGAGCAAGTCCCGTGTTGAGCCATCGAGCCACGGGCACGGACAGACCGCGTTTCCGGCGATTGATGACCGCGGCCGGCACCAGCCCGCGCGCCGCTTCCTTTAATATCACCTTGGTGGTGAGGCCACGCACCTTGAAACGCGAGGAGCCGGGCAGCACCAGCTCCATCACCTCGCGATCGAGGAACGGGGCCCGGGCTTCGACCGAGGCCAGCATCGTGGCCCGATCGACCTTCACCAAAAGATCGTCCGGCAGATACGTCAGGAAGTCGAACCACATCACCCGATTCAGCGGATCGTCGTGCGGGAAGCGGTCGAGCTTGCAGGCCAGCTCGGCGATCACGCCGTCTGCGATCCTCATGGCGCCCAGCCAGGTGAGATGTCGCTCGATCCACGGCTGCTCGGTTGCCCCCAGGAACTGCTTGAGCATGTACTCGAGCGTCATCTTGCCCGTCGATGACGGCCAACGCTCCACGGCCCAGCGCACGGCGTGTCGCAGCGGACGCGGGATCCGCTGCCAACGCGCGGCGAATTTGTGTCCCAGGTAGGTGGGATAGCCACCGAACAGCTCGTCGGCGCCTTCGCCGGAAAGAATGACCTTCACGTCTTCGCGCGCGGCTTCGGCCAGCAGGTACGTGGGCAGCAGCGCCGGGTCACCGAGCGGCTCGGCGAGCGAGCGAGAGACCACGTCGAGCGCGCGGCCGAGCGATTCATCGTCGGCCGTGACCACGTGGTGGACGCTGGCGATTGCATGCGTCACCGCTTCCGCGTACCGGCTCTCATCGTACCCGCGTTCGGTGAACCGCACGGCGTAGGTGTGGATGCGCTCGCCGGGGATGGTGCGCGCTGCCGCGGCAACGAGCAATGACGAATCGAGCCCACCACTCGTGAAGATGCCGAGCGGAACGTCGGACATCAGCTCGCGCTTTACGGCGCGCAGCAACGTGTCGCGCAGCACGGAGGTCGTTTCCCGCGAGAGCGTCGCAGGCCGGGTGGCCGCATCCGCCGCGCTCCAATACGAGCGAATCTCGGTCCGCCCCCCTTCGGAGATCAGCAGGGACGCAGGCGGCAGCTTGTGAATGCCGTCGAACATGGTGTGCGGCGCGGGGACGTAGCCGAGCGCGTGATACAGCGACAGCGCCGTGCGGTTCAGGCGCCGGGGCTGATCGGGAAACTCGAGCAGAGCCTGGATTTCGGACGCGAACCGCAGCTCTCCGTCCAGGTCGGTCCAAAAGAGCGGTTTCTCGCCCGCCCGATCGCGCGCCAGCACCAGCCGCCGCCGATTCTCGTCCCAGATGGCGAGGCCGAACATCCCTTCCAATCGTGCGACCGCGTCCGGTCCGAAGCGGTCGTAAAACGGCACGATGTTCTCGATGTCGCCGCGCGAGCGGAACGGATATCCCCAGGTCTGCGCCTCGCGGCGCAGGGCGGGCGCATTGTAGATCTCGCCGTTGCAGACCATCCAGATGTTGCCGTCGGGACTCTGGAACGGCTGGTCGCCGGTCGTGAGATCCATGATGGCGAGCCGCCGTGCGCCGATGCGCGCGCGCTCATGGCCGACGATGCATTCGCCGTCGGGCCCGCGGTGCCGGAGGGCAGCCGCCATCCGGGCGAGCGCGTCCGGATGGCGCAGCGGCGCCTCGCCGCGCCCTATCGCGCCGAAGATGCCGCACATGGTCCGTAGGCTGCGTACTGGCCTTCGACGGCGAGCAGCGGCAGCACTGGGTCGAGCTGGGCGCGCAGTCGCGCGTCGTTGGCGCGCGCGACAAAGACCGTCGCGGCGCGGCAGTTCGCGACGCGCGCGCGCCAATAGTCGGGCGGCCTGAGCGGCGAGGCGCTGTCCGTACGGAACTGCGCCTCGTGATCGGCGATGAACGTGCTGGTCAGCTCTCGGCCCGTCGCGGTGGCAACTGGGACGGTCCGCCGCAGATAGAAGGGCAGGGACGTCGGAAACGCCGAAATGGCGAGCACGTCATTCGAGCCCGTGTTCTGAATCACCCGCGCCAGGGTGGCCGCGGAGCGATCCTCGCCGACCGCGGCTAGCAGCTGACCGGACACGATCGGCATGGCGATCACGGTGAGCGCATAACCCATGACGGCCAGCGCCGGACGCGGATGGTCGGGCCGACCCGCATACGCCACCATCAGCGCCGAGGCGATCAAGGCGATGCCCAGCGCGAGGGCGGCGGGCGGGATGGCGGCGCGTTCCGCGGGCGTCAGGCTGATGGGCACGGGCAGCCAGACCGTCAGCAACACGAGCGCGACGCCGCACGTCGCGGCGATGCGGGCGTACGCATTCCGCGCCACGCCGATTCCACCGCCCAGCTCGGGGGCGTCACGGGTCAGCAGCCGCGCGGCCGCCAGCGCGAAGGGCGGCATCAGCGGCAACATGTACTGCGGCAGCTTCGACTGATTCAGGGTGAAGCACAGCAGCGGCCCCAGGACCCAACAGGCCAACAGTATCGATTCCTGCGCGGCTGGATTGACGCGCCGCGCGACCCATGCCCAGCGCCAGTTCTTGCAGCGGCTCAAAGCCGGCACGATCCACGGAAACGCCGCGACCGGTACGATGGGCAGGTAATACCAAAACGGCGCGGTGCGGTGAAAACTGCGCGTCGTCACGCGCTGGAATGTCTCGCGGACGAAGACGTAGTGCGGGAATTCGGGAACGCGGTGTGAGACGGCGAGAAACCAGGGCAGCGCCACCAGCGCGAACACGCCGAGCCCTGCCAACGGAAACAGCCGCCGCAGGGGGCGGCCGGTGAGCAGGGCATACGGGATCAGCGTGGCGAGCGGGACCAGAATTGCCACCGGGCCCTTGGTAATGGCTCCCAGCCCGATCGCGGCCCAGGCGAGCACAGGCCGCTCGTCCCAGAATGCGAGGATCGCGAGCGTCGTGCAGAACGACAGCGCGCTGTCCATGATCGTCGTGCGAGCGTACGCGAGCACGAGCGGCATCGTCGCGAGCGCCAGCGACGCCAGCCAGCCCGCGTCTGTCCCCCAGCGCCGCCTGACGAACCAGACGACAACAACCAGCGTCGCGAGGGTGAACAGATACGCGGGCAGCCGGGCAGCCGTCTCGGTTGGGCCCAGCACTTCCATCACCGCGGCGGCCGATGCGAAGTAGACGATCGGCTTATCGAGGTAGGGAAGCCCGTCGAAATGCGGCAGCACGTAGTCGTTCGTCGCCGCCATCTCGCGCGCGACTTCGGCGTTGCGCCCCTCGTCGGGATCGAACAGCGGATAGCCGCCGAGATCGAACCCCAGCGCGAGCACGGCGGCCAAGAGCAGCACCGGGAGCCGCACGGAGGCGCCGAGCGACAGCGGGGGTGTGCTAGGAACCGGGAGCCTGGGGGGTCGAGGGGGGCTGGGCCGGTGCCGTGGGCATCTGCGAGACGGTGATCGGGACGTTGGCTTTGCGCTCGCCGTCCACGGTGATTTCGAAGCGATACTGACCCGCGCGCGGGAACGGTACGTCGAACACGAGCACCGCCGCCGCCTCGATCTCCGTGATGCCGGCGGGCGGCTCGGCGAAATTCACCGTGCCCGAGCCGCCCAGCAGCTCGGCGTCGTCGTCATCCAGCAGCTTGATCTGCACCTGATGCTCGCCGACCTCTGTGCGCTTGCCCTTCAGTCGCAGCACCAGGTGCAACCGCGGATGCATCGCCGGAAACTGCGGCACCCAGATGTGCTGGAAGATGCCGAGCACGGACATCTTGCCCGACTGATCGACGAGCGCATAGTCGGCGACGACCGCGAAATCGAGATGCACTTACTTCTTCGCCACCGGGACGGAGACCTTCGTCTTGTCCCAGCTGATCGTCAGGGTCGTTCCCGCAGCCGCCGGCTCGAACCGAATCACGAGCTCCTCCACAGGAGCGGCGAGCGACTCGACCTTCGTGTCGACCCGAACCAGGTCCTGTTCGGCGTGATACTCGGTGCCCCACTGCCCGGTCTGTTTGTTGATGATGAGTTTCCAGCCGCTCGGCGTGGGCAGTGTCCAGAGCGTGTACTTGCCCGCCGGCACGGCCGCGCCGCCGATAACGAGATCTGCAGCGGTATTGAACTGGGTGGCCGAATTGGCGCCGGTACGCCACACGCTGTTCCACTGGACCACGTTGCCGAAGATCTCCCGCCCACGCTTCTGGGGCCGGCCGTAGTCCACCCACACCTCGGCACCGCCGACGGTGGCGCGCGCCGTGTCGCGTGGTGACAACTGACCGAGCGGCCGGCTCGCGAACGACTGCGTGGCCTGCGCCATCGGCACCGACGCCACACGCTGGACTTCGATCTGGAGCGTGCTGCCCTTTCCCGTGAGCGAGGTGAGGTGTCCCTGCCGGTCGAGGCGGAATGTGAATGGACCGACGCCCGCGAGCTGGCCTTCATCGAGCATGAACACGAGCGTGTCGCCGCCGCGTTTGCGGATGTAGCCGCCGCTGGTCTGCGTGGCGGACGCGAGGGCGGTAAATCGGACGCTGTCTTTTCCCGTGCCGCGTGCCCACCGGCCGATCTGCTCCATCAAGCCATAGACGTAGAACTGGAACGGGAACGTCCCGCGCGGGGCGGCGAGTTTCGACGTGACCGAACTGTCGCCGCGCGGTGATACCATGACCACGCTGTCGCCCGAGAAGTCGGCCGAGTTCTTCGTCTCCATCGGCCCGGGCCCACCGCCGATGTTGTGGGTCACCAGCTCCAGGTGGCGAATCGAGCCGTCTGGATTCAGGTCGAACGTATAGATGCGATGCAGGCTGCGCGGCGTGCGGATCACATATTCGCCGCGCAGCCGTGCTGCCGTCCTGGTGTATTGTTCGAGCGTTACCGTGTCGTTGCCGAGCCTCGTGATGAAAGCCCCCGAGTCCTGGACGGCGAAAGAGAGCGTCAACAACAGCGCAAGCATGCAGTGCCTCCCCTCATGAGACGCGAATCGATGTGATCTCGTCGTTTCCCTTGACTGCGTTAACGACATCCATGCCCTTGGTGACCTGCCCGAACACGGTGTGCACGCCATCGAGATGTCGCTGCGGGGAGTGACAGATGAAGAACTGGCTGCCGCCCGAGTCTTTGCCGGCATGCGCCATCGACAGCGTGCCCGCGACGTGCTTGTGCGTGTTCTTCTGCGTTTCACACTTGATCGTGTAACCCGGGCCGCCCGTTCCGACCGGCCCC
>WNGB01006284.1_pt1 | contig 17902 bp, 9 predicted proteins | sample 5400681 | NCBI WGS metagenome assembly WNGB01 (sample SAMN13153367, study PRJNA577476) | soil metagenome | isolation source: 115 cm soil or saprolite under grassland replicate 2 | place: USA:California | collected 2016-06-15 | reverse complement strand
GGCGAGACCTTCACGACCCCGTAATTGACGCGGAACGTGGTAAGCCCGGCCCTCTCCTGAGGCGTTCGGTCTCAGGAAAGTCGAACGTAAGGAAGACCTATGGGAGGTCGGGTATGAGATCGCGGAGAAAGCCAATGCCCGATTGTAATGATCGGGATAGCCGTTGAGTTGGCCTTGCGGCCAGCAACATTACGGTACGGGTAACCGTGCTGACTTCCGCGTGGTGTTTCACTACGAGACTCTCTGACGATGACGCAACAAACAGGAATTCGTCGAGAACTTGAAGCCGCGCCTTTGGGCGCTGCTGGCGCGAACCTGCGTCAAGCTGTTGACTGGCGTTCCAACGAATGGAAGCGAGCCAATCGCAACGTGCGTTGTTTGCAAAGGCGTAGAGGCGCAGCAACTTCGGTTGCTGTACCGCGTCCTCCGAAGAGGGCGTTTGAAATGCTTGAGCCGTGTGCGGCGAAAGCAGCAAGCACGGTTCTTAGGGGAGGGAGATGGCAGCAATGCCATCCCCTTACCCGGTAACTCTTCCATCCCATCCATTCTGGTCGTTAGAGACTAACCACAAAATCCGTTAGCACCAGAAATTTTGATCTCGAAAATTTTGGTTGGTAGAAAGACAAGCTAAGTTGTTGAAAACGCAGATGAATCGAGTTTTGGCGAAGGACAGGCTGGGATTATACTCGCGGGGACTCCTCAGCGGCAAGAATCATTAGAATCGCCGGAATCGAAGCCCCAGGCCAAAATTCAAACAGTTTGAAAAGACCAGTTTCGTGGAAAATGGTCGAATCCGGGCAATGTAGGAATTGAGATGAATATTGACTTTAGCAGCGCTCAGGCGTAAATAGTGCGAGTCTTTGCCAAAAATCGTAGAGGAATCGGCCTTATGAGACACCCTTTGCTCCTACCCAAATGCGCCAATGTCTTTAGTTCCGGCTTTCTATGTCAGATCAGAAAGGCTAGGGAGGACTTCACATCTAGGTTCGGAGAGCCGACCACACAGATTTACTGAATTGGATGATCAGGTAGATGGGAAGAATGTTGCAGAGCGGGATAGAGCGGTATCCGAACTTGAGTGGATTCCACCTTCTGCGGCTTATACCTGAACATATCAGCGCTCGGGACAGATTGGAGGGACTTGTTGCTTGAGAGTGCTCAACCTCTACACGCTCACACAGCTGACGCAACGTCTGCTGTGGGTGATTTTTTTACGAGGCGGCGCACTAGGGCGAGGTCACCAGGATCACGATGAGACAGCGGGCGCATTCTTGCCAAAGTTTTGGTGACCTCAAAATGCATTTCTTTGCCGGAAGAATTTCGAAATATGGGCCAGCGGGAAAATTTAAAAGACCTCCTCACACAATACAGCTTTGATGATCTAGCAAAGTGCTTTTTTGTCTTGAATATGTGGCTTCCAAATATTGCAAGCCCAATTAAGTCTCAATATCTATATGTCACCTTAGAGTCTATTTTCGATAAATTATCAGCAGAAAATAAAATTGCTAACTATGGTGATTTTAAAGAATTCACAGAACGGTTACTTCTCATTATCCCATCCTTTCCAATGATCGAGGACTATATACCTGATAATGATTGGGGAGAGATAAAGTACTACATAAACAAGAAGTTTTATAAGGTATTTTATGGAGGTGATTTATCTAATCCCTATGATTTCTACTATTCATTCGAGGTGATACATAAAGGTTTTGAGGGATACTATCTTGAAAAACTTGGGCGCTCTCCGATAAAAGAGCTTGAATTCTGTTTAGGGATTCAAGACAAAATAATTACTGGGATTGGTATTCAGATCCAAGATAAGAGAGATATCGAACTTGGTAATTTTAGTTTGCCTACCGAAGCATTTTGGCAAGCTACCACCGCATTTCTAGATAGCTTCGATCCCACCTTAGAATTTAGCCTTGATTTAGTCAACGAATATACAAGAGACCTGGACACTACAGCGCCTCAGGAACTTGCGTCAGAAGAAGAATTTTTGAATCGTGCGCACAACGGGAAAAATTGTTTCTACTTTTTCCTAAAAAAATCGGGCAAACTATTTCCCGCACTTCCTCGAAAATATCTCGCGGTTGTCTATGATAAATGGGGCAGTATTTTGAGCGACCAGTATCCTTCGATTGTGAAAGAGGTAAAACACTATGAGCTCAAAATTGGGATGAGGTTATATCATTTCATTAAACAACGAGCACCAGAAGAAGAAATATTTTTTATATGCAGCGCTATCCAAGACGATTTAGGGCCTCATAAGACGACGTTCACAACGGCGTTTCTCTCGAAGAATAAGCTAGTCGTCATACATGTACTACCGATCCCAACATCTGACACAACCCAACAAAAAATCCTTGAATCGCTCATTCCTGAACTCAAAGAAGCCCAAGAGTTACTTGCCAAACCACCAGTAAGACTAGGCTTGCACGGTGAGGGCCGGATGGTTCAATTTGAATCCTCGAAAGGGGCCGAGAGTGCTCCTGAACCATTGATTATCACCGTGCTCCCACATTTCACTACTGATTATGAAATGACCTTCCAACCAAACGAGCTGATTGGAGAGGTTATAGGACTCGATCAATTTCTAGGAGTTCTGGATGAAATTGAAGAGTTGGGGGAGCTTGCAGATTTTTTTGACTATGTAGAGAGTATGCGTGCTTCGTCTACTTTATTTCCTCTTGCTTCCCACTTGGATTGCTTTGGTTCGTTCAGGGATTCTAATAGCATCTTGATCCCCGGGGCGGATAGTCCAGATATGGTGATGCTAGATCCGCATTGGGGGACCAATTTCCGTTATAGTTCTTTAGTAAAGTTCTGGGAAGTCTTTCCCGAAGATAACTTTTTTGGGCACCCCAGGAGTTGGTTTGTAGAAGAAAGAACCATGATTGAAGGTGTATCAACTCTTCGGTCGAAGAATTACTTTGGATATTTCTATTATTGCTTACTTGGCAACACATCATTCTTTATAAATTCCCCAGTCCACGCGCTTAACTTTGAGCAAGGAAAAATATCAGATTTTTTGATGAGAAGCTTTGCAGATGCAATGGTTCTTTACAAAGACTATATTCAAGAGTTGTCGTTTACTGAAACAAGCCAAAAATTGCGAGCTCTTTTTTTTCCGGCCTCGCTGGTTGAAAAAGACCATGATTTTGCTCATTTGTCACACCTGATGCCTTCTGAAGGTAACTTGTGGATAATGGATATAACTCGTTTAAGGCGTGATTATTTTGGGATCAGAATAGTCTTTGACGATCAAAAGGTACTCGAAGTATTTAATGATGCGAAGGATAGAGCTGTACAAATTGAGTTGCTGATCAGCGTGCTCCGGAAAATAAATAGTGCGTTCAATGACCCAAGTTTTGCACAGGTAGAAGGTAGGCTCCAATCGGAAAAAGCAAAAAAGAACCGCTATCGCTTTTTTTCATTACGCAAACAGGTGTCTTTCCCTGAGCTTGCAGGATATACAGAACCTGAAACTCGCGAGTTTAAAGCTGCGGACAAAAAAATTGCAGAGCTAGGTAAAGCAAACGAAATCATTCCAGGAAAATACGAAGGTAAAGAAGCTAAAGAAAAAATAGACTTATTAAAAGATGCCTTGATTTCCTATATAGATAGTGAAGTTAGAGAGTTCGATTTTAAAACCTCACTGCCAATTCTAATAGGAAATATTGATGCACTCACGGCTGACCATGAAAGCAATAAGGCACAGGTAAAGAATTCTCTGGATCAAGAAGTCGATTATGAAAGGTATGTTAATCTTAGCAGGGATAAACAAGTCTTTTTACAAAACCAGAAAAATAACAGCTATCTTCTGGAAAAGTTTGTGCAGTTACAGGCTACGGGCGCGAAAGAATTATCTCGGATTGAACACAGCAGTCTACTAGCCTTAGTCGATAGATTGTTAATGCTTTATGCGATAAGTGATTTTCTGCATTACGGTATCTATTTAGCAACAATTGAGATTGAGGGAGATTTTTTGGTGAACATCGACTATGGGGCGGATATCGGTAAAATGCAAATGGAGCTGGCACAAGAACAAGCCAAGATCAATCTTGGAATCATCGGTAATCAGAATGACCGTCTTCCCAAACCTACGGATTTCGAACCTTATATAAATGAATTGGGTGCGGCTCTTTTAGAACGACGGCAAAACTGCGAAAAATAAGGCTTTTTTGCACATTTGCCGCCCTCAAACAAGCCAATTTATCGGAGATATGGCTTCTCAAGAGTCATATCTCATTGTTACTTGTTGTTATCTGACTCATAACAACCGCTGTGCGGTCATTTCACTAGCCTGAGCCGCGAACCTTTTGCTGCTCTCTCCGGCGCAGGCGGAGGCTTCGGCGCTTCGCCGTTCTCGTACCGCGCTTCGTGGTTGCGTTTGTATTCCTGCTGGAGGTGGAACTCCCAGTACTCGTCGAAATCACCGCTCGCCTGCAAGCTTCGTAGCTTCAGGACGGCTTCGGCGCCTTCCAGACTCCAGCGCGCCCCTGTCTTCTCCATTCGATCTTTGACAATGTATCGGCAAGCGCCCTCAATCACGCCGGTCGCGATCGGATAACCCTTTGCCAGATAGCGGTCGTAATGCAGGAACCCGCGATACTTGAGCAGGTAGTCGGCGCAATCATCAATCGGCTCACGCTCAAAATCGCTCAGGCCGCGCAGCGTCGCGCTACGTCTCATCCCGGCGGCGACCAACGAACTGTGCCCGCGCAGAATCTCCGCCAGGCGTTCTCCGACCCAACTCTCGGCCGCCGCGTCTGCTGGGGCGTGGAAGGCCCAGGCGGCTTTCCACAAGTATTCCAAGACGTGGATCAGGTCGAGAATGATCACCAGTTCGACTCCGTAGTCTTTGGCCGCCAGCCGTAGGAAATCGAGTTGTGTCTCATTGCCATCAACCAAGGCGATCCATTCTTTGGTATGTTTCGGATCACGCCGCTGCGCTTCCTCAAATGCCTGCTTAATGATCGCCTCCGGTGGATGTTTGACGCTAGCCCAGACGCGTTTATCTTCCGGTCGCGGGCGTGGCGGCAAGGCTTCGTGAACCGGCGCTAGCTCGCGCACGATCTGTTCAGGCGTGCGGACAAATGGCTCAATGGTGTAAACGGCCGCCACCGTGCTCATTCGTTTGGTCTTGGTCTTTTCGCCTGGGCTGCGACGATGTTTCAAACGTGGTTGACGATCTTCGGCGGCCTTACGAGTCGCTTCCCGCAGATCCGCCTTGCGCATCGGGACGCCTTTGCCGTCCACGGTGACGGCGAGAATCGGGCCGGTCTTTTTCACTTCGCGCGCGTTTTGAGAGCGTTGTTGCTCGTAAAACAATTCGAAGTCACGGCTCGCGCGACGAGCCGCTTCCTCGATCTGCCGTTTTGGGACTGTCACTCCAGTCTGATCGCGGATGGTGATCATCACCTCGTCATAGGATTCTTTGGCCGTCGCACAAGCTATCTGACGCTGCAAAGTATGAGAATAGCTCTCTGGTGGCAGATTCAACTCGGCGTCAAGCGGGTGCAAGCTTTCAAGCCCACGCCCGCCGTAGCCTTGGCGATCGAGAGTGACTTCTCCAAAGATTGTCGTCAGTGATCGGGAATGAAGACGCTGATGCGTATGCTCCTGTCCATCGGCGTCGATGACCGGTTCGGCGACCGAGCCGGGGCCGCGCTCATCGAAGTAGCCCTGATAAAGCCGCCGCAGTATTTCGCGGCCATCAGTGTCGAGAAATTGCTCCAATTCACTATGAGTCATAGGACCGGTCGAGCGCAGGTATGAAATGATAAAATTGAGCTGTTCCCGAGCCGGGGAGTAGGCGTCAGCCTGAACCGGGTCGAGAGCAGCAGCGCAAGCTGCCATAGAGCGTGGCCTCCTGGTAGTAAGATATGGTTTGCAACTCATATCTACCACGGGGGCCACGCTCAGCAATTGGAAAATCCGGCGAAATCCTCGGTTTTTCGGGGAATCGCCGTCGTTCTAAAAGAGCCGCACCCAAATGAATTAGACACTGCGTTCAAGAAAGACTTAAGTTTTGGTTTGAGGGATATGCTTAGTGTTCACCATATTCTCTGTTTGTGGGCAGCTTATAGCTCTGATAATACGGAAAGGACTTATTATAGTGCATCAGTAGAAGAAATCAGCGGTGCTTGCGTTCAAAATATCACTGGATTCGACCCGGCAATTACCCAAAAAATCTTAGAATTCCTCACATTGGATCCCGCGAAGATACTCGTTGTTGAGGATGATCCTAAAACTGCTAGAGACCTTCCTGTTTGGGAGTACAGAAAGAGGTCCATGCGTTACAGTATCAGACCTCTAATAGAGATTGGGGATATCTATTATTGGGGTGCTCACTCAGTTAAAAGATCAGAAATGTTATGGGCTAATATAACTACTACTAATAAGCTACCTGCCGATATAAAAGCCTCCACTGTTCGCGGCATATTGGGAAAGTGGCATCAGGTTGATGAAGAAGCCCTTCAAGAAAAAATAGTTGAGATAGCTTCTAGGTTTACTTCGATGGTGTTGTCCAATGTTTACCCTCATAAGCTAGGCATTGTCACTACAAATATCGGAGACGTGGATATTTTGGCCTTTTTAGAAGCGGAAAATGTAATCCTAAATATTGAATCAAAGATAATAGACCAAGCTTATTGCAATAAGGACCTCAAACGTATAGCCGAGAAAATATTTGGACGTACAAAATCTGATGGAAGCCTTGAGTGGGGATATTTGCAATATGTTGAGAGGCGAGCCAAATTATTAGATGAAAATGGTGAAGAAATGATAGAAAGATGCTGGAATATTAAACCAAGAAAGCCAAAAGTTATTTCTCTATTTGTAACCCACTCTGCCTACTGGTGGACGAAATATCCCCCAATTCAAAGCGGTATTAAGTTTATTGAAGTTCAACTTTTAGAAGATTTGATTAGTTCACTACTAAGTTCGTTAGGGGCATCCACACCTTAGGCAAATTACGCGTTAGAAAACTCCGTGTCCCCTCGGTGCGTGGGCGTGACGCCGGAAGAGATCCGCAGGAACCGCGTGGCTCAAGTCAAGACTCGTCACCGAAAGGACACACATATAGGTATTTATCGAAGAGCTTAGGCTGCAGAGTCGCCAGCCGGTCGATGGCTATGAAGAAGACCGCTTCAAACTCCAGTCCCTTGATGTGCTGAACATCGAACACTCTAACGTCGTTGTCTTGCCCCATGACTCGCCCTTGAGGGCAAGCGACGACTTGGATGTTTTGCTCCACCAACGCCGCATTCAACGCCTCTGCGACCGGCCCCACTTCAGCTTCTGTGTTCACGAAGATCGCCGTGGACGGCAGTAGTTTGAGAATTCGATCAATTTCGCGAATGCGGTCAGCCAGCCAGTCTATAACGACTGATAGCTCCGACGCCGATTCCAACATCGCTGGGGCGACACCTTCACTATCAACATGGTCCGGCAGGCTGACCCTCTGCTCCGTCCCGCCCACTGCGTGGATGATAGCGCGGGCAAGTTCGTTGAGCTGCCTGGTCTGGCGGTATGAAATGGCGATCTCCCTGATGTCCAAATCTGGGAATACCCACTTTAAGTCTTCGATAGAACGAGCGCCCCAGGTCGTCAGGCGCTGGTTGAAGTCACCGCAGGCAAAGAACGATCGAACGCGTGGATGCGCCAGTGAGGCCATGCAAGCGAGTTGTAGCAAGGAGAAGTCTGGCGCCTCGTCTACGAGAATCTGATTTTTGTAAAGGCCCAAGATCGGCTTCAGCGGTGACCAAGCCGGGGCGTCGATATCTCGAAGAATATTGGATCTGCTCAACAAATCGCCTCCTGCCCGAAGGATGGCCAACAGCAAAACATCCACCTCAAGAGGGTGAAGATCTTTCGGTTCGAACGCATTGTCGGAATACCAGGCGCCCTCCTCTCGCCGTAAACGCCTGAATGACCTGTACCGCTTGGAGAAACCATCGATATAGCTTTTTACTGGGTTCACGAATCGGCGGGCGGCGGTTTGCGCCAAGAGACTCACGCCCGCCTTGACTTTATCCACGTCAGTCAGTGTGCGATCACCGAGCCATTCAATGATCTTTCCATTACGTGAGTTCTTGCTGTGGTTCGCCTGGAAACAGAGTCACGCGCCTGAGCACGGACTGCTTGCCTGTATGCGTTGATCGCTGCGGCGCGGTCAGTCCGTGGCATTGATACATCTTCTTCTTCAGCCTCCAGACCGTCTTGCTCTTCGACCTCCGCCGCTTGGTCTTGCGGCAACCCATCGATGAAAAGCGCAAGCTCATCCAGAAACCCTTTGTTCCGGTTCAACTGGAGTTTGAGGGCGTTGTTGATTCTTGAGTCGGTGGATTCCTTCAAGCTTTTTACAAGGGACTGAACATCGGCAATTACTGCAGCAAGCGTCTCGAAAGTATATGCGAGGGAGTTCTCGGCTGATCTTTCAAGGATGGATGCCAAGCGTTGACCAAGCCCACGCGCTTCCACGGCCTGCCCCTCACTGAGCGATTGCGCAGCCTCACGCAATTCCTGCGCGAATGTAGCGCGCTGCCATTCGTCGAAATCAGAAAACCATTCAATGGGGCGATCTTCCGCCTCGTCTTTCAGACTCCGAATCGAATCCTTCAGAACGAAGGGCCCGCCACCTGAGCTCTTTCGGAGAACAACAATTGTGTCCCTAGCTAGGTCACGCTGATAGTCGCGCCAAGTTCTGATGCGTAGATCAGACGCAGGCACATCTTCGCGCGCAAAAGCTTCTTTCAAATATTGTTTCAGCAATTCGGTCGGTGTGAACATCAGCCAACTGCTGGCATGATCGGCGCCGGTTACAGCGCCAACGCTCTCAACAACATGTCGCTCGTCTTCTTCCAGATAGTCTATGTCCAACTTTTGGCCGAGCCGACGTATCAGAGTTGTGGTTTTTCCGGTGCCCGGCGGCCCCAGGATCAACAGACGCTTATCGAGCGGCAAGCGGAATATCTCGTCTTGATATTGATCGAGAATCGGTTGATCCCTAAGCCCCATTTTTTCGATGACACTTCGGCGAACCCCTTCGATGATGTTGTCTTTGAGTTTTTCTTCGGCAAGAATCTGCTCCAGAAGATCTTCGGTTAATTCTGCTCCTGTAATTTCCCTAAGCAGCGCTCTAAGCGACTCGATTGTGATAACCCCCAAGCTGTCTGATTCGACGACTGTGTTGCGAGAATCCCAACCATCTTCGCGTTCCACTGGACGCAATTTAGCCCGCTCTCGAATCTCAACAACGGTTCCCTTAACCTTAAAATTGAACTCGTAACCGACAGGCAAGGACGCCAGACGCCCGAGAGTAGCGCGATAACTGACGAGATTCGGGAATGCGGGATCATGATATGCACGGCAGATATAATAGGTCCATTGCGCCCCCGTAGGATCTGCTACAACAACTCTAGCTATCGCAGGCTCATTCTTCAGAACATTATAGTCAGCCCTGTTTGCTTCGATAATCTGCCTAAGATTCTGGACGGCCGAGCCCGGCGTATTGGGAGTCGCAAATGTTCTCAGACCAACCTCGACGGTATTGCGGAGCTTGTTCTTGGCTACCTCCGCTATCCTCTCGAAGAGGTCCAACGTTTCGCTTGCCACATTCTCAATACTCCGCCTATCTTCCAACGTCAGATCCATAATCACTCCAATACGTTTTTGGCCTCCACAAGAACAAACTACTTTTCTGTTCTCTACGTGGCGCTAGACTTCAACTAATGACGGGCTTCTTGGCGCAGGTCTTCCTGTATCAAGTTTGCTGATCGGGGGAAAACATCGCGAACGCTGTTTAACCCTCGTCTCGCCTCTCCAATCGATCCAATCCTCTGCGCGCAAGTTAGGAATAGGGCGAGCTAAGCCTCTCGAAGATGGTCAGAGCTTCGCGGAATAGACGCACGGCTTCGGCCTTATCTCCCCCATCTTCCGCAAGCCGGTCAAGTTGGCAACTCATTCGCCACTTTGCCTGCGGGTGTTTAATCGGTCAGCTCCGAGGCCTCCGAGCCGAACCATTGAACACTGAAGACCGTGATCAAAGGTCCAGCAAGAATGACACGCACTGCGGTCTTGGGAGTAAGGTATTCAAGTCTGCTCATCACTGACGACTGTTAGAAGCGAATTAGCCAGCGCCGCACTTAAGGAAATACAGAAGGAGATCACGCCCATTCCAACACCACTTCGATGTGTGGAGCGCCCTCCGACCAGACGCCCGCCGGATCGACCAGCGCAAGCCGCAGCGCCTCGCCGCGATTCCGTGACAGATTGAGCGGGCGCGCGCCGCCTTGTCGCACTAGGTCGGCCAGCTTCACTTTCGCGCGCGCCGTGGCAAGGTCGCCGACGAACACGAGCAGACACAGATCCGCGCTCAAACTCTCCGCCGCGGGCGTTCCATCCGCGAAACTGATGATCAGACGATTGATCCTTCCCGCATCGCGCACTGGACGAATGGCCTGATCCCGTAATGAATCGAAGAGGATGATCTCGCCGCTCCCCTGCGGTCTGCCTGAAAATAGTGTGGTCCGGTTCGGGACCGGCAGTTCGGCGTCAATCTCAGCGTAGTCATTCATGGACGCGGAGAATTCCATCGAATCCATTGCAGACATATCCGGCGCCGGCGACAGAGCGGCGAAATCCACATTACTGAGGCTTCCGGTATCGCTCTGGCCGGTATCGCTCCGGAGCGATATGCGATCGAATAATGGACGATACGCCCGCTTCGCCGCTTTCTTTGGCGGCGCAGAGCAAGCCAGTGCGACGGGAGGTAATCCGCTGGCGCAGGCACCTATGAAATCATCCGACCATCCGGCTGGCAGCGCGTTGGCGACGGCGACGCTGCCCTCGATCACCCGGCCCGCTTCTTTGCGCACGGCCACGAATGCCGTTTCCGAACAGGCCAAGCCGTAATCTAGCGCCTCACGCACTAGCAAAACGCGCAGCGCCGCGTTCGCCTCTTCGCGCGTATTCTCGGCGTAAACTTGCGGCTTCGGCGCCAACACCTGGCCAGGATCATACCCGAGGCGTGCGAGTTGATCGCGCAGCGCATCGCCCGTGTAGCCAGAATTGATCAGATATTCAAGCAACAGCACACGGCGCGCGCCGAATAAGGCTTTGATCGCAGTTTGATCTTTATCGATACGGTGGATTTCAACTCGGCAGTCTGGCACAGTCCCGTGACTCTGCCGCGTAAGCCTGAATTCGAAATCGTCCAGGCGACTGCGCGGCGCGCGGCCGATCACCCACCCCGAGCGTCCAGTCGGCAGATCGCCCAGATCGATGCCGCTCCAGCCCGGTTCGCGCGCCGCGCGAACTTCACGTCCCGCGGCCTGCGCGACTGGAGAGTTGACTTCGAGTTGCAACCCAGTGAGGACTGGCTCCGCCCAATCGGCCAGGGCTTCATCGAGCGCCGTCGAGATGTCTTCTTGCTCCGGATCGCTGGTCAGAAACTTCGCGACTCCGCCGCCGCGCTCGGCCAGTTCCAGCGCCAGATGCGAATTCGGGGCCGCGTCAATGCACAGGACGCTGATCCGCCGCCGGTCATCGCCCCGCGACTCTTCATCCGCCAGTCGCAGGATGCGCCCCGCGTCCGACACCTCCGCATCAGTGATGATCAGTAAATTGCGCGCGCGGTCGCCAGTCGAACGGGCAAGCCTGAGCGCCTGTTCCAGCGCCACGCCGAGTTCCGTGCCGCCGGAGTCCCTGGCTCGCATCAGAAAATCGATCGCCTTCTCGATCGTGCGGCCGTCCGCCTGTCGCGGCCTTTTGTCGAACCACTTCGTTTTGTCGTGAAAAAGCCCCAGCGCAAACGTGTCGCGTTCGGACAGGCCGTAAAGAAAGCTCTTCACTGCCCAATCAGCCGCTTCCCACTTCGCCCCTTCCATCGAACCGGAATGATCTACCAGCAGGATCGCTTCGCGCGGCCAGCTTCGCGCGGCGTCGCGCGCCGACGGGGGGGAGACCAGCGCCAGAAAGTAGGCCTGCCCCGATTCTAGATCGTCGGCCACAAAGACCTGAATCGCCGCGCTCGCTTCCTGCCACAGTCTCCACATCAACACGCAGTCACGATCAGGGATCGTTTCGCTGTCGCGCAACCGCGCGCGCACGGCGCCGTTCTCTTCCGATGTCGCAAGCTGATGCGTGCCGCTTTCAACCGTCGAGGTGCCACGCACTACGATGTCGAGCGCGAAGCGATGCCCCGGATCGCGCAACAGCGCCAGTGGTTGTCCCTGCGCGTGACGCGAAGCGAGTTCATCTCCGCGCACGTAGCGCGGCGCGGTGGTCAATGGAACTCTGAGCGACCATCCGGTGCCTTCAACACGTGCGAGTTGGACGTAATAAGTCTCGACCTTGATCTCCTGATCGGGCTGAATGCCCGCCACGCGCAGAGTGAAAACGTCAGGTGATTCGCGCGTCGCCATCGCGGCCTGCCGGCCCGTTCGCACGGCTTCTTCGTAATCAGTCTCGGCCTGCCCGCGTTCCTTCAATTCGGCGACGATCTCGACTTCGCCGAAAGAGACACGCACGCCAGTTACCGCGGCGTCGCCGGGCAGCGGAAAGCGATAGACGGCTTCGAGCGTCCTGTCGCACTGCTCCTTTGAATAACTGAAAATCTGCGACAACCGCAGCGACGCCAGCGGCCCGGTCACTTCGCCGCTTAGTTCGGTGCGTTTAAGCGGAACGAATAGACCTGGCTGGTCTGGCTGATTGCCGCCTTCGTCAGTGATTTCCAACACGCCGATTCCATCTGGTCGTGAGTTTGCGAATGTTTTCGGGTTGAACATAAGGATTCCTCCAAAAAAACAGAAGCACGTGCGCTCCCAAAATATCGTCACATATCACGCTCTGATCGCCAGCCTTGCAACAGCGCCGCCGTTACAGCTACAAACGGTTTAACTAAATATGGAACAATCACACTTTCGACCCACTCACAAGTTATTCTGTCTCTGATGATCCAGAATTGTATTGCTTGTACAACTCTTCAATTTCATCAGGTAGGGTTACTAAAAAGGGGTCAAGTTCTTTCAAGTCCAGGCCCCGATGGTCAACTTCTGCCAAAAAATATGTCCATTTCTCCCAATATGGAGCCATCTGCTCGGAAGGAAGTCTAGGGACGCCTTTAATCAGGTTTCGAACTATATGCCTCAGGATACTGGCTCCGAATTTCAACAATCTCTCTTTTCCAAACTCTCGCAAGTGAGGGGTAGAAATGTAGTGCTGGCACCACATTTCATTACGAGGAATAAGCTCCCTTTTTTTAGTCAGCCTTTGATCCTGCGCGAAGCTTTTAAATTCCTGTTTAAGAAGTTCATTCCCGTCTCCTCTAATGTGGGGCTGTCCGTCAAAGGCTGACCATTTCGGCAACAATGTTTCGAGGTAATCAGCGACCGGGTTTGACTCATCAGCGATTGTGATTATCGGCGTAACTTTAAGATCGGTGGTGAGCTGGACATAGTGGGCAGTATTCAGAATTAGAACAGCAGAAACTTGATCGAATCGCTTACCCCCGTCTGGAGTGCGCTTGCTGAGAGCCCTCCTCACTCTATGAGCAACTGCTTCAGGAGAGAAAATCTCAACAACGTTATTGAAGATGATCAATAGCCCTTGCGAGCTTGAGAGATTGAACGTTGCCTTAGTGCTTCGGATTTGCCGATTCGCCTTTTCCACTATGCCTTCTATCGAATCAGTAGCAGCATTGAAGATTTTCTTCTCGATCTCATCCTTATCAGGAAAATTCCTTAGTATTTTTTCCAATTCCCATGCCCCATAGAAAAGTGGAAATTCAGATCTATCACTGTAAGAATCAAGTATCTTTTCAACTTTTCCCGAGGTATCTGCTTGTAACGCCTTCAACTCGCAAATAATTGCCCGGTTATTTAGAAAAAAGTCTGCCCTTTGCTCATTGGACTGTACTGTCGTCAGCATCAGCTGATCAATATTCTCCGCATCTTCAAGGCTATCAAGGAAAGCTTTGACGCGAGTTTCAAGGCTTTTATCTGACAATAACAACCGGTCGTACATTCTTCTTAGGCGTTCCAATTCTTCTGGCTCAACTACTTCGACATAGTATTTAGCAGTATTTGTACTTGCTCTAAATCTCGCCTGGATTAGATGCCCTTTCTGAATGGATTCGATCAAAACCATTGTGACTTGTTTCTTACTGGCTTTCTCACAGTAGTACGAGAATTGTAGTCTTGGGTTAAAATAGTACTTTCCAGCCTCTAGCACTGTGTCAAAACCAGATCGTATGAGATTTACATCTGCATTTTGATTTCGCCGCGCAAGCTCTGCCTTAGCCACTGATTTCACCAAGTAAGGGTCATCATTGATTCCTTCAGTTGTTTTCATTTCGCTGGCGCATATCCAATGGTACACAACGGAAAAGCCTGAGACAGGAGTTCGTGTTTTCAAGCTCGGCTCAATCATTACAGTTCCTGCTGTAAAGTGGAATTGGGCCTTTTGAGGTGTTGCTGTAGCACGTTTAGAGATCTCATCTTTATATTGGTTAAGCAGTGATTCAGGCGATGTGCTAATACCGCCGCCTTCAATGCGGATCTCCTGCATGCACATACTCAGAATGCCTGGTTCCTCAGGAAGCTCGATCTCATGGTTCTGATTGGCTGTCTGAAAACGGAATGTATGAATTGACAGAATCAGTTCGAAATAGCTTGAAAGCTTGTCAACTTGAAGGTTATCAAGCATTTCTTGATCTAATAATCTAACTCCTCTCCCAGTCGCTAGTTTCCTGGCCTCTTCTTGAAAACCCGCAAGGGCAACCAATATTGCCATTTGTGCGGTTGCGTTCTGGGCTTTTGAAAAGAAATTCTCTACAGTTTTTGCATTTAGAGGTTTTTCTGAATCCACGCAATCAATAACAATCAAACAATTTACTGAGCCTCGTCTTTTCCTGAGAGCGATTTCAAATCGATTGTTTCCGATCTTTTCTCTCCAACTAACTACACTGCCGCTTTTCTCAGCCTGCTCAATAGCCGCTAGAAATTTCCCGAATTTTTCAGAAAGCTTCTTTTTCATTCCTTAATTACCACCACCTCCTTCCCACATACAACCGCGCATTGCCGCAAGGAGACGAATGATTGACAAGTAGAAAACCGGCTGCCTTTTCTGCCCATTATTTGCCACACTCTCCTTCTATAGTGATTGGTGATTCGCCGCGTAGATTTGCAGAGGTTCAAGGGCATAGTTTTGTCCGATTATTTCAGTGAAGTCAGTTTCTGCGGTAATTTTCCCAGAGTTCGTTCAACCTTTCCTGATTACACTTCCAGGCCATATCAGGGATCAGCGGGGCCGCCGCGCGGTCAAGATGATACTCGTTATAGAGCTTGATCGCGTCAATTTGAGAGCAATTGGTTTTCAGAAGCTCCTCGGCTCGCGTTTCAGCCCGTTGCGCCTTTTGTTGAAAATTATGATACCCAAGCGTTAGACGGATCAGCCCAAGTGACAGAATCAGCATCAGAACCGACGTCACAACACGCCCAGTTCCGCTCAACACATCATAATCGTTAATCGTGTTGAGACTTAGAAGAATAACTATCAGTGAGCTGGCAATGGAGGTTAAGGTGGCGGCCAGAGAGTATCTCCACATCTTGTCTGTCAGGTGCTTGCTCCACCATGCGGACTCCTGAATGTTTTTCAAAGCCCGCCTGACTTCAAGCCCTTCCTGACTCGCAAAGTAATCTTCTGGCTTTTCAACCCGGGCGATGTCCGCAAGCAGTTTGTGGGGGGCGCGCGCCAGGATGTCGGTTATCTCTGCGTTTGATATTCCCCAGCCGAACGAGTCTCTGAGGTCGAGCTTCCTGAGCAGTGTTTCCGCCACACCCTTCAACTTGTCCGAGCGCCAGGCGAAGTATTCTGCAAGCAGAGTGACGATCAGGACCATTGTCGGCAACGGCTTCGAGAGGAAGGAGAGCCAGACAGCCAGTGCGCTGAGGATGATCCCGCCGGTCTTGCACCACAATGACGCCAACCACCAACTCTTTGCCGAGGAGAAATACCACCTACATAATTTTCTCAGGTCGTGTTTTGATTCAAACGCGTTGTCCATCATAAAGCTGCCAGAAGATTTATAACGCCCGGCCTTCAGTTCGGGAATCTATCGTTGAAGACAATGTTCCACTGTCGCCGGGCCTCCCGAAGGTTGCCAGAACGCTCCGCATCCAATGCTTTCATCGCGTGGTCGTTGGCGTGCGCGACTGCTTGGCAAGCTGCTTCTTGCTGAGGTTCTGTTTTGACTGCGCTGACAAGGTTAGCTACGCCGAGCGGGTCCTGTAAGGCGCGGCAGTTACGCATCGTAAGCAAGCGGAAAGTCTCCGTCAGGCGCTGCGCATAGCTCTTCACGCCTTCGCAAACGTTCTGGCTGGCGAGCAGCAGGTCGATATGGAATGACGAGATTGGAATGCGGGGTGAACGGCACTCGCGCCAGTATTTTATCAACTGTGATGTCCGTTTCAGCTTGCCCCCGCTGCGCTGGTCTGCATCTCGGATGTACTTGTTATGAAGCTCAGGACTGGTTCGCATCCAGCCGCCATTTCCATCTGGGATGTAGTAGATCGGCCAGTTGTCCTTATTCATTTCCCAGAACATCGCTGGGACGACGTCAACGGAGTAGTCCCCTTGATCAAAGCTTACGACCACAGCCGGGCCATCCCGCTGAACTGATGTCTGCCTAAATCTCTGGGCAAGATCATCTCTGATATTGTTGAGCACTGTGTCTGACCTTTTGTACTTGTCGCCTGTTCTGAACTCGTGGCGCGAAAAGACGGCAAAGTGATCCACGTCGCTATATCGGCGGATAGCCGTTTCACGTGAGTGACTCCCGACGACGACAAACTTATTCAGATTGAAGGAGCTCTGGAGTCGCGCCTTGATCGAAGCCGCATGCTTTTTTGCCTTATCTAACTCGCTCTGCAACGGAGCGATCCGCGAAACCAACAACTGAAATGATTCTGAAATACTCATAGTTTTATCTCCTCCCCTTCACTTCATTACCGGCTCTTTGCTTGGAACCGAAAAAAGAGCTACAGCTTGGCCTACCTTAATCTCCGGCTGTGAGCTAAATCCGCTATATTGAGTGATCGTCACCCAAGGCGTTCAACCAATACGGGCAGGCGATTCGTGAATCGCAGCCGTCACAGACAAAAGGCTCTACCTGTTCGATAAAGACACCTTGAGCAAACTGTTTGAGCCTTTGTAGAAGTCGCTCAGTCTCGTTCTCAAAATCATTTTTTCTTGCCCCCCATTGGTAGCGATAAAACATTCCGTCATCGCCGGAAAAAACTACCGGTTGCAGTTCCGGTTCGTATTTTTTCAGAAGGACAAAAGTGGCCCGGTGTTTTGCGCTGAGCGCTCCCCAAAGAAGCCCCTTTTCTCGGACCTTTTCTCGCATGGATTCCGGGCGGAACATGATTGCCACAGGCCTGTCGCCGTCGAGGCGGTAGAAAGTGACTAGATCAAGACGCACCGGGAATTTCTCGTCATTGACATTAACGAGGTTCAGATACTCTACGCTTCCACTCTCCGGCATAAAGGCTTCGGCGAATCGCTCGACGTAGGCCACCGCAAGGTTGAAGTAGATGTTGTGGTGGGAGTGATCCGCCACTTGAATCTCGTTCCATTTTTCGATCAGGATGGCTCGCGCTTCGCCAGGATCGACTGGCCTCCCGTCCCGGTGCGCTTTTTCGACGATTAACTGCATCACCAGCCGCACTGTGACATAGAAAACTGGATAGAGAGGCCTTTCATTGAGTGGGAATCTGGCACCGACGTAATCTCTCAAATAAGTGTTCAGCGAACACTGCCCCTGATCAAGGTTGCGAACGGCCAGCGCCTGCCCCGGCGCGCCACCCCATACCGCACTTGCCTCGGCTTTAATCCGCGT
>WNGB01006069.1_pt1 | contig 17903 bp, 19 predicted proteins | sample 5400681 | NCBI WGS metagenome assembly WNGB01 (sample SAMN13153367, study PRJNA577476) | soil metagenome | isolation source: 115 cm soil or saprolite under grassland replicate 2 | place: USA:California | collected 2016-06-15 | reverse complement strand
GAAGCGGCAAAGTCGGGCCGGCGTCAACGTCGACGCGCGGGGCGTCGCGAGGTGCTGACGCTGGAGGAAGAGCGCGCGGACCGCGCGCGGCGGAATCGTCCGCGAGGGCATCGATGAAGACTATCATCTGAGGCGCGCGAAGAGGGACTTTTGATAGAGGCCTTCATGTGTCCTGCGCTCCGGGACGTCGCGCTACTTCTTCAACCGCACTTCCTGGCGCCGGGAGATCGGCTTGTCATGTCCTTGACCCACCGGCGGCACGGGACTACGCTCACACCGCCATGACGACACCCTTTTCGGCGCTTCAGCAGATCTGGACGGACGCCGGGTGCGAGCCGGCGGCGCTCGATCGTGTCACGTTGACCGGCGTCGATCCGATGCTCCCGACCGACGTCAGGATCGGTACCGCCGCGACCGCGGTGATCGCGGCAACGGCGCTCGCGGCGACCGAAGTCTGGCGCCTCCGCATGGGACGCGCCCAGTCGGTCGCCGTCGACATGCGCGCCGCCGTCGCGGCTTTCCGAAGCGAGCGCTACCTGCGCGTGGACGATGGGCCCGCGCCTGATCACCGCAGCCCGTTGTTCGGCTTCTACCCGACCGGCGACAGCCGGTGGGTGCAGATCCACGCGAACCTGCCGCATCACCACGCGGGCCACGTGGAGTTCCTCGGCTGCGAGAACACGCGGGAGTCCATGGCCGCGGCGGTCGCCACGTGGAAGGGCCAGGACCTCGAGGACGCCCTGAACGGCGTCGGGCTCCCCGCGGGCATGGTCCGCTCGCGAGACGAATGGCTCAGCCATCCGCACGCCCGCGCGGTTGCGGAGCTCCCGCTGCTCGAGATCGTGCGCATCGGGGATTCGCGGCCGGAGTCGCTCGGCGCCGGCGACCGTCCGCTCTCCGGCGTGCGTGTGCTCGATCTCACGCGTGTCATCGCGGGTCCCGAGTGCGGGCGGACGGTGGCGTCGCACGGCGCGGACGTCCTGCTCGTGACGAGCCCTCACCTTTTCAACCTCCCGTCGCACGTCATCGATTTTGGGTTCGGCAAGCTGTCCGCGTCGCTGGACCTCCGTCGATCGGAGGACGGCGATGGGCTGCGGAGTCTCATCGCTGGCGCCGACGTTTTCTCCCAGTCGTACCGCCCCGGCGCGCTCGCGAAGCTCGCCTTTGCTCCCGAGGACGTCGCTCGTCTCCGACCCGGCATCGTGTACGTTACCCTCTCCGCCTACGGCCACGTAGGACCGTGGCGCGAGCGGCGAGGGTTCGAGACGCTGATCCAGTCGGTGAGCGGCCTCGCCCACGAGCAGGGCTTCGGCGCGGGGCTCGATTGCCCGCAGCATCTCCCCGCACAGGTGGTCGATCACGCGACCGGCTACCTGGCGGCGTTCGGCGCGCTCGTCGCGCTCGGGCGCCGCGCGCGGGAGGGAGGCAGCTATCTCGTCCGCGTCTCGCTGGTGCAGACGGGCCGCTGGGTCGATTCGCTCGGCCGTGTGAGTGGCCGCGCGGTCGCGGATCAGACACTCGCCGACGTCGGCGATCTGCTCGCGGCGTGCGATAGCCCCTTCGGGCGGCTCAGGTACGTCGTGCCCGCCGGGCGACTGTCCGAGACGCCAGCGTCCTGGTCGCGTCCCCCGGTGCCGCCCGGGACGCACGAAGCGGTCTGGCCCGGGTGGTACGTCGGACGCGCGTCGGCTGGAGCGGCCTCGAGTTTACGTCCCTTCGATCCGGCGCGGTTGCGCGCCGCGCGCGTCAGGTGATCTCGTGTGACGCCGTCAATTACTCGGACCCTCGGCGCAGGCCTTGGCGATCAATATCACCTTCGCACCCGCATCGGAGGCACCATGAGACCATCTTTATTCAGCAGATCATGCACGACCGCGTGATGCACGTGCCCATCTACGAGCTCGCCTTCCTCTGGGGCATCGGCCCGCGGGTCGAGGAGGCGGCCGTCGACCACATCAAGGGCTTCGCGTACTCGGCACCGTACGAGGATCTGAAGCTCAAGCCGTCGCGGTAAACCCGGTCTTCACGCGCTGGCGGTGGAGGCACGTCGATGAGCGTGGACAAGATGCCGTCGTCGAAAGGCGAGCTGCTGGAAGCGCTTCGCAGCAGCGGAGAGGAGGTGCTGAGGATCGTGCGCGGGTTGCCGGCGGAGCATCTGGAAGAGGGACGATACGAGAATGGCTGGAACGGCCGGCAGATCCTCGCCCACATCGCGTCGATCGAGTGGAGCTACCCGCGGCTGATCGACATCGCCCGCGCGCCCGCGTCGCCGGCCGCCGATGAGTTACCCACGCGCACCATGCGAGGCGGAAACGACGAGTACAACGATCGTCAGGTGGCCAAGCGCGCCCATCTCTCGGCCGCCGAGCTACTGGCGGAATTCGAGAAGAACCGGGCCGCGACCATCCAGGCGGTCGAGGCGGCCGACGAGGAGCTGTTTGCACGGCGCATTCGCTCGGCGGGCGGCGTCGTCGGTCCGCTCGTTGTGGTCTTCTATCAGGTCGCGGTGCGTCACGTGCTCGATCACGCGCGCGACATCGCGGGGCGAGCCGCGGCGGGGTCGTAGCCGCGCGCGATCAGCGACCGGATGCCAGCTCACTGAGCGCGGCGACGAGACGTCCCGCCGGTTGCGCCAGCTCTTCGAGGATCGAGAAGTGCTCGTGGCCCGGCAGCGGCAGATAACGCCCTTCGAGACCATGCCCGCGCCAGGCGGTCCAGTACTCTTCCGACTGGCGGATCAGCTCCGGCAGCTCATCGAGTCCGACGGCGACGATCAACCGCGCCGCTCGGGCCGGCAGGTGCAGAATGGGACTGTTCCGCTCCGCTTCGGCGGGATCGAGTCCGAGCTTGTCGTTCAGATAGTTGAGGCGGATGGGCTCGAGGTCGTAGATGCCGCTGATGGCGAGGCCCCCGGCCACGCGCGGATCGTTCATCGCGACGGCGGTTAGATGGCCGCCCGCCGAGTGGCCGGCGACGAAGACGCGATCCGCCGCGGCGCCGAGGTCCGCGGCGTGGTCGATCAGCCATGCGACCGCGGCGCGAACCTCCGCCACGATCTGGTCGAGGCGCGCGGCGGGCGCCAGCGTGTACTCGGCCAAGGCCAGGTTGAAGCCCGCGGGCAAGAGCGTCTCACCGAGGAACGCGTACGGTTCCTTGTCGTTCATCTGCCAGTAGCCGCCGTGGATGTAGACGAGCGTCGGCGCTCCCGGCCGGCCGCACGCGAAGAAGTCGAGCCGCTGTCGGGGCGCGGCGCCGTAGCGGAGGTCGCGCCACCCCTGCCATCGCTTCCGGATCTCGTCGCTCCGCGCGCTCCAGTCGGCCACGTACTGATCCCGCCGGGCCACGCCGACGGCGGCGGCGTTGTTGTAGGCGGCGTCGAGTGCCGGCCGATCCATGCCGCGGTAGCGCATCGCTAAGTTTTCCTCTGTTGCTTCCACGCTTGGTATTCCGCCAGCGTCGCCTCGCCGGGCGGATACGTGCCGGGAAGCGGTGCGCCCCTTCGCACCTTGTCGAGGATGAAGCCCTCGAGCTCTTCCTGCTCGAGCCCGCTCATCGACACCTTGTCTGCGACCGCACGCGGGATGACGACCACGCCCTCGCCGTCGCCCACCATGATGTCGCCCGGGATGACGAGGACCTCGGCGCAGCCGATGGGCACGTTCTCGTCGACGGCCACGTGGCGGACGACGTGGGCGGGGGCCGCCGGTCCGAGCGCGTACACGGGAAAGCCGAAGCGCTGCACCGAGGGGTAGTCGCGGATGCCGCCGTCGAGGACGAGGCCGGCTGCGCCCCGCACTTGCAGTCGCGACACGAGGATGTCGCCAGCATTGGCGGCGCTCGCCACACCGCGACAATCCATCACGAGTACCTGGCCGCGCCCTATGTGCTCGATGGCATGGCGCTGGGGATAGTTGGGATCGGCCAGAATTTCATAGCCGGCCTGATCCTCGCGGGCGGGAGCGAATCGCACGGTGGCCGCCTCGCCGACCATGCGACGCTCGGGGCACAGCGGCCGCACGCCGTGAAGGAAGGTGTTGCGGAATCCGAGCTTGAAGAGCTGGGTGGTGAGCGTGGGCGTCGAGATTCGACCAAGCCGTTCGAGCGTGTCGGGGTGAAGCGGCGGCAGCGGGTGTGGCGCCGAGGCAGTCATCGTCGCGAGATGTTAGGCGAGAACGCTCCGCTGCGCAAGGGTACGCATCGAGCACTGCACCTAGCCCCACGCGTGCTACGCTGCCTCTTGCGAGAGGCGCTCACAATGCGCGCGACGGACGCGGAGATCGTGGTGGTGCGAGGATGGAACACGACACCTGAGCCGGACGGCATCGCGGTAAACCGTGATCACGCCGCGGAGGTGCTGCCGTTCCGCGCTACGCTGCCCCCTCGAGTGTGGGCGGGCCTGATGCCGTTCACGCTCGACGACAAGCCGCTGATCGGCCGCGTTCCCGGTCGGGACGGCCTGTGGATTGTCGGCGGTCTCGCTTCAGGGGGAGGTGAGGGGAAGCGATGAACTGTCCCCGTTGAACATGAAGGTGACCGCGGACCTAATCATGCAGAAGGAGATCGCGCTCGTCGGCACCGCGGACGAGGTTGTCCACAAGATCATGCGCATCAAGGAAAGTTGCGGCTACGACGACTTCATGTTCACGGCGTGGTTCGAGGCGGGGGGCTACTCCACGGAGGAGATCGAGGAGCAGATGGAGGTCTTCGCCGCCGAGGTGATGCCGGTGCTGCGACGGGAGTGCGGCGGCGGCCCGACGCTACAGGAATCGAGTGGCCATGTTGTACCGGAGCGCGTCCTGGCGGGAGCCGCCGGATCGTAGCTAACACCTGCGGGAGATCCCTCAAGAGTCTGGTTGATCGAGGCCTCGGCGCCAGAGGCGCCGGCGGTACTCTGTTGCACAAAGCAAGATCCCGACACTTGATCGGGGTTGTTGGGCCTCTCCATTGGGACCGTTGGCGCCCGGCCCAGGAGTGCGACGCCTTCCCCCTCCTCTGTGGCAGCGCTGGCTCGATTCGAGGTCGCGGTGGTCGTGGCGCTCGTCGCATCTCTGATCGCGCACTCTCCTCGTCCAGTGCGTGGGCTACGCCTCACACCAAGAGCTCGCGCGGTCGAGCGCGGATCTCGCCTCCCCGTCGAGCGTCAGCTCGATGCCGCCGACCAGCTCCTTGAGCTGCGCCACCGAGGTCGCGCTGGCGATCGGCGCCGTGATGCCGGGCCGGTGGGCGAGCCAGGAGAGGGCCACCTGCGGCGGCGTGGCGCCGGCCTGCGCCGCCACCTTCTCCACCGCCTCGACCACGGCGAACCCGCGGTCCGTCATGTAGGCCTTCTTGACGCCGTCGGCGCGCGCGGTCGCCGGGAGCTCGCCGCCACGCCGGTACTTGCCCGACAGGAACCCGCTGCCGAGCGACGAGTACGGGATCACGCCCACCCCCTGCTCGAGGCACAGGGGCTCGAGCTCACGCTCGTACTCGTCGCGGAAGACGAGGTTGTACTTCGGCTGCAGCGACTCGAAGCGCACGGTGCCACGCTTGTCGCTCTCCCACAGGGCGCGCGTGAGCCGCCACGCCACGTAGTTCGAGGCGCCGATGTAGCGCACCTTGCCCTGGCGGACGAGGTCGTCGAAGGCACGCAGCGTCTCCTCGAGTGGGGTCTCGCGGTCGTCCCAGTGGGCCTGGTAGAGATCGATGTAGTCCGTCCCGAGCCGCCGCAGCGAGGCCTCGACGCCGTCCATGATGTGGTGGCGCGAGAGGCCGGTGTCGTTGGGGCCCGGCCCCATCGGCCCCATGACCTTGGTGGCGATGAGCACGGCGGGCCGGTTGGCGCGCGTCTTCATCCAGATGCCGAGCGCGGTCTCCGACTCGCCGCCGTGGTTGCCGGGGGCCCAGCGCGAGTAGACGTCGGCGGTGTCGATGAAGTTGCCGCCGGCCTCGACATAGGCGTCCAGCACGTCCTCCGAGGCCTTCTGGTCCGTGGTCCAGCCGAAGGTGTTGCCGCCAAGGCAAAGGGCGGCGACTCGGAGCCCGGTACGACCCAGCTTGCGCATCTGCATGTCGGCTCTCCCTAGTGCCCGAAGCCGGAAGGGCCGGTGACGGGCAGCGTTGGCAATACCTCGGGAGGATAGCAACTATCGGGCGGGCGTGCCAGACCTGACGGGATGCAGCACGGGCTCAGCGACTTCAGCGATCTCTGGCCGATGCTGCAGGCGATCTCCCAGAGCGGCACGGTGCCGGTCGTGCGCGTACCATGGAATGACCCGGCGATCATGGTAGGATCGCCGAAACAGTGGCGAGGAGGCCACGCCATGTCTCATGGCGGTAGGGGGTGACGCGATGACGCTCGACAAGGCGCAACTGGTCCAGATGCTACGCACCATGATCCTGATCCGGGAGTTCGACGAGCGGGCCATTCAATTGCGGGTGGCCGGCAAGATCTACGGCGCAGTGCACCCGTACGTGGGCCAGGAGGCGGTCGCGGTCGGGGTGTGCTCGACCCTGACGAGAAGAGATCGCGTGACCAGCACCCATCGAGGCCATGGGCATTGCATCGCCAAGGGCGCCGACATCCGGCGCATGATGGCCGAGCTGTTCGGGCGCGTGGACGGCTACTGCAAGGGCAAGGGCGGCTCCATGCACATCGCCGACTTCGCGGTGGGGATGCTGGGCGCCAATGGCATCGTCGGGGGCGGGCTGCCGATCGCCTGCGGGGCGGCGCTGGCCGCCCAGCTCGAGGGCAAGGACGACGTGACCGTGTGCTTCTTTGGCGACGGCGCGGCCGCCGAGGGCGAGTTCCACGAGGCGCTCAACATCGCCTCGCTGTGGAAGCTGCCCATCGTGTTCGTTTGTGAGAACAACCAGTACGCGGCGAACAACGCGGTGGCCGTGCAGCACCCGCATGTCGATATCGTCGCTCACGCCGGCGCCTACGGCATGCCCGGCGTCATCGCCGACGGCAACGACGTGCTGCAGGTTCACGCCACCACCGCCGAGGCCGTGGCCCGCGCCCGTCGCGGTGACGGACCGAGCCTCCTCGAGTGCAAGACGTATCGCTGGCGCTTCCACGCCATGCGGGCCACGCCGCCCCCGGAGACCCGCCCGCCCGAGGAGATTGCCTCCTGGAAGGCCCGCGACCCCATCGGCCGCTTCGAGCAGCATGTGCTGGGCAAGGGCGTGCTTTCGGCATCCGAGATCGGCGCGATGCGCGAGCGCGTGGCGGCCGACCTGGAGGAGGCGGTGGCCTTTGCCGAGCAGAGCCCATTTCCCGATCCGAAGGATTTGCTGGTCGACATGTTCGCCGAGTGAGCCTGTCGGAGAAGCACGTGGAGCCCGGCCAAAGCGCCGACCGTTGGACGTTTCGCGTTCGAGCGCCGGCTCCGCCGGCGCAACCTATTCTGGGGGAGGCTCGGAGGGGGCCGTCGAGGCCCCCTCCGATGACCGAGTGAGAGCGGCGCGGAGCGTGTGATGCGCGAGATCAGCTTTCAGAAAGCGCTCGACGAGGCCGTGGCCGAGGAGATGCGGCGCGATGCGCGGGTCATCACCCTGGGGACCGATTTCACGGGCGACCCCGCCAAGGAGTTCGGCCCGGCGCGCGTGCGCTTCACGCCCATCTCCGAAGCGGTGCTGACCGGCATGGGCCTGGGAGCGGCGGGCTGCGGCGTCCGCCCCATCGTGAACTGGCGGATGGTGACGTTTTCCTTCGTGGCGATGGATCAGATCGTCAACCAGGCGAGCAAGATCCGCTACATGTTCGGCGGGCAGGCCGATTTCCCGGTGACCTACCGCTGCACCACCGGAGGCGGCATCGGTCTCGCCGCCCAGCATTCGCAGAGCCCGTACTCGATGTGGATGCATCTCGCGGGCCTGAAGATCATCCTCCCGTCGACGCCGGCAGACGCCAAGGGCCTGCTCAAGAGCGCCATAAGGGACAACAATCCCGTGGTCTCCTTCGAGTGCAGCCGGCTGGCCACGGCGACCGGTCCCGTTCCCGACGGGGATCACCTCGTGCCGATTGGGGTCGCGGAGGTGAAGCGAGCGGGCAGGGACGTGACGATCGTGGGCCTCGCCTACTATGTGCCCGAGGCGCTGGCGGTGGCGGAAGAGCTGGCGCGTGACGGGATCTCTATCGAGGTGGTCGATCCGCGGACCCTGGTGCCCATGGACGTCGACGCGATACGCGCCTCGGTGCGAAAGACCGGCCGCGTGGTCATCGTGGACGAAGCGCCCGCGACATGCTCCGCGGCGTCGGAGATTGCCGCCCTGATCGCCGAGGACCCCGAGACGTTTCGCGTCTTGAAAGCCCCCGTCCGCCGTGTCTGCGCCGTCCCCGTGCCCGTGCCCTACAGCCCACCGCTGGAGCAAGCCGCCCTGCCGAGCCGCGAGGACATCAAGGCGGCGGTCTACGGGGTGCTCAAGGAGTCCCTGCGTCACCCGTAGCGCGTACGGGCCGCGAGGCGCTGTTCATCCCCTGGACACGACGTTCAGTGGCGCGGCTCGTCGTCCTCATCGTCCTCGTCCGAGACTCCCCCGGCCATGGCCGTGGCCTCCAGCACCGCTTCGACGATGTCCTCGTCGTCAGAGTTGGTCAAGCCATCCAGGACCTCTGCCGCTTCGTCTGGGCGGATACTCGCCACCGCCTCGATCGCCGCCAGTAGCAGGGGCTTGTCGGTCTTCCCTGAAGTGACGAGCGCGGTGATGTGCGGCCAGGCGGCGTCCACTTCCCAGGTGCCCGCCGCACAGACTGCCTCGTAGTGAATGTCCGCGTTCTTGCTGTCCAGCGCTTCGAGAATCTGCTCATCGAATCCGCGAACGAAGCGCATGCAGAAGACCGCGGTGAGCCTCCAAGCCTCGTCGTCGCTCCCGTATGTGGCGCGGACCGCCTCCGAGTGCCAGTTCTGCGGGGCGCGCACCGATGCCTCCAGGATCCGCCGCCGCACGTCCTTGGGAACGCCGGCATCCATGTAGAGCTTGCGCAGCGACGCCTGGATCCTGTGGAACGCTCATCGGTTTGCTTCCTTCACGCTCCACGGGCCCATACGCCCTCGCCCAAGCCCACAAGAGGTTAACATGCTGTGTGCCTTAACGGTTCGGGGGCGAGCGCCGCGAGATGGGCGTCCGGCACCGACTCGGCTCAGGCGCGCATCGCCGTCGCAGTGACGCGATCGACGAAGTCCCGGACGCTCATCCCGGGAGCGATGCCCATGGCCCGTGCCGTCTCGTTGACGTAGGAGAGCACGCCCTCCTCGTAGACCGAGCGGCCGTCTCCGATGCGGGCGCTCTCCGCCGACACCGTCGCGGCGGCGATTGCTCGCCGGTCGAGGGCGGGGAGCCGGCTGATCCCGACGCGGTCCTTGCCGACGCCCGCGTCGGAGAAGACGGCGGCGAGGACGTCCCGGCCGATCGCCTTGTTCGCGCTGCCGCCCAGCAGGGCTCCATGCGATGCCGTGACCACGATGCCTCCAACGTCCCCGTCCTCGACGAGCGATGCGGAGTCCATGGCGACCACGCGCGGCTGGCCGGACACGTCGCGGATCACGAAGCGCGACTCGGCGCGCTTCGGCACCGGGACGTCGGAGACGGGCGCGGCGAGCATCTTCGTCGCGCACTCGACGACCGACTGCCCGGGAGCGCACCCGAGACGGGAAGCCCCCTCGTTCACGTGGCTGACGATGCCGTGCTCGCGCATGTCGGCGCCGTCCCCGATGCGGCAGGACAGGTGCCGGGCGGTGGCGGCGACGATGCCGAGCGCATCGAGATAGCGAAGCGAGCCGATGCCGGCGCGGTCCTTGCCGATGCCCGCATCGTTGAAGATGACGCCGCGCACTTCGCCCTGGGCGGCGCAATGCCCGGCGTACACGCCGCCGTGCGACGCGGCGATCACGACCTGACCCCGGTGGCTCGCGTCGAGCTTCGTGATCGTATCGACGGCCACGATACGAGGCAGCGAGGCGGCATCCGTCATCGAGGCCTCCCGTTCGCCCGGGTTGGGCGACGACTCGCGTCGCGCGCTCAGGCGATCCGGTCGCCCTGCCTGGCCTGGACCGCGCGGTTGTCCACCCCGGGCAGCATCTTCTTCGGGTCACGGGTGACGGCGACGTCGACCACGGTGGGGGCGCGGCGTCCGGCCAGCCCGGCGCGCAGCGCGGGAGCGAGCGCGTCCGGCTCGTCGACCCGAATGCCCTGGCAGCCGTAGGCGTTGGCGATGTCGGCGTAGTTCAGCTCGTGGAGGTCGCTCGACTGGAAGTGGCCTCCGAAGAGCGCCTGCTGGAGCGCTTTCACGTAGCCGGACGCGGCGTTGTTGACGACGACGAGGGTGAAGCGCAGGTCCAGCCGCTTCGCCGTCTCGAGCTCGCCGATCATCATGTTGAGGCCGGCGTCGCCGGTTAGGGCGATCACCGGCCGGCCGCGCGCGGCGAGCTGGGCGCCGATGGCCCCCGGCAGGCCGTAGCCGATGGACGCGAAGCCGCGGTTGGGCACGAATCCGCGTCCAGCCCGCTTCGTGTCGTAGAGGAGGCCGGTCCAGTGCCCCGCGAAGCCGCCGTCGGCGACGAGGATGCCGTCCTCGGGCATGACGGTGTTCAGCTCGTGGCAGAGGCGGGCCATGTTGACCGGCACCTCGTCGGAGGTGAGGCGCGGCCGCACCGCCTCGCGCCAATCTCGCATCTTGGCGGCGCACTCGCGCGCGAAGTCCGCGCGGGCGCGCCTGGCCTCGGCGGCCGTCGACGAGAGCTCGGCGTGGAGGTCGGCGATGCCGGCGCTGGCGTCGGCCCACAGGGCGACGTCCGCTCTCGCGCAGCGCCCGATCTCCTCGGCGACGATGTCGAGATGGATGAGCGGGACGTGCTTCGGGAGCAGGGTGTAGCGCTTGGTGGCGATCTCGCCCAGCTTGCACCCGACGACGAGGATGCAGTCCGCCTCCGCGATCACGCCGTTGGCAATGCGGTCGTAGCGGCCGAAGACGCCGAGCGACAGCGGATGACTGCAGGCGATCGCCCCCTTGCCGGACATCGTGTGGGCGACCGGGACGCTGAGCGCGTCGGCGAACGCGGCGAGCGTCTCGTGGGCGCCGGACAGATGCACGCCGCCGCCGGCGAGGAGCACCGGTCGCCGGGCGCCGCGCAGGAGGGCGGCCGCGCGCGCGACCGCCGCCGAGTCCGGGCGGATGCGGCGGGCGGGGATCGCCTTCGTCGTCTCGTCGACGTAGAAGTCGTCAGCCGGGAAGTCGTGCTCGCCGTGCGCGACGTCCTCGGGCACGTCGAGCACGACGGGGCCGGGCCGCCCCGACGTCGCGATCTGAAAGGCGCGGCGCACGAGCTCCGGCACCCGGGGGATGCGCTCGACGCGGAGCAACGCCTTGGCGGCCGGCGCGAGGATCTCCGTCTGCCGCGCCTCCTGCGTCATGTTCTTCCAGGAATGGTCGCGGTTGCTGTCGCCGGTGATCGCGATGAGCGGCACGCCGGCGTTGAGCGATTCGACGAGTCCGGTGACGAGGTTCGTGGCGCCGGGGCCGAGCGTGCCATCGCAGATGCCGGGGCGTCCGGAGACGCGCGCCCAGGCATCGGCGGCGAAGGCGCCGCATCGCTCGTCGTTGACGAGCGTGTGGGTGAGACCGGCGTCCAGCATGGCGTGATAGAACGGCAACAGCTGGAAGCCGCCCATGCCGAACATCGGCCCGGCGTCGTGCAGCTTGAGCATCTCGGCGAGAGCGCGGCCGCCCGTCATCCGGCGGATGGAGCTCGTGTTCACGGCGTTTCCCCTCCGCTCTCGCTCAGTGTCCGGCACCGCTCGCATCGCGTGGCAGGAGCGCCCCGCGCGTCGTGACCGTCAGCCCGGCGTCGATGACGAGCGTGTGGCCGGTGACCCAGCGCGCCTCGTCGCTCGCGAGATAGACGGCGCCCCAGCCGATGTCCCAGCCGGTGCCCTCCGTGCCCAGCGGCGTTGACCGCCGCCGCACCTCCCGCGCTTCGGGGCCGAGGTCCTCGACCATCGGCGTCCAGACCGGGCCGGGGGCGATCGCGTTGACCCGGATCCCTTTCGGCGCGAGCTGCACGGCGACCGATCGCACGAAGCCGATCACGCCGGCCTTCGCGGTCGCGTATGCGGTGCGCCCGACACCACGCATCCCGGCGACCGACGACACGCAGATGACGGAACCGCCGCCGCGCCGCTCCATCGCGGGGACGGCGGTGCGCGTCGCCAGGAACATCGACTTGAGGTCGACGGCCATCACGCGGTCCCACTCGTCCTCCTGCGTGTCGAGAAGATCCGCGCGGGACTCGATGCCGACGTTGTTGTGGAGGATGTCGACGCCGCCCCAGCGCCGCTCGGCCTCGGCCACCATCGTCCGGCAGTCGTCGGCGTGGGTGACGTCGGCGGCGAAGGCCGAGGCCTCGCCGCCTTCGCCGACGATGGTCTTCGCGGTCTCCTCCGCGCGCTCCAGGGCCTGGTCGACGCACAGCACGCGCGCGCCTTCGCGGGCGAAGAGGATGGCCGCCGCCTTGCCGTTGCCGACCCCCGGCCCGCGCGAGCCGGCGCCCGTGACGATCGCGACCTTGCCCTTCAGTCGATCGCCCATGGCGCGGCTACGTCGTGGCCTGGATGCGTTCGTACACGCCCGGACCCCACGCCTTCGGCGCGATGTCCCGCCACACGTCCTTCACCGCCTCCCGGACGGACCGCACGTCGAGCTCCGGCTCCTGCACGACGCTCATTCCGTTCTTCCGCGCGGTCTCCAGGTACTCGCCCTCCCGGGTGAGCACCGTCTTCTGCAGCTCGTCGGCGACCTCCCGCCACGTGGTGGTCATGATCTTCTGGGTCGCGGGCGTCATCTTCTCCCAGAGCCGCTCGTCGAGCAGAGTGATCCAGGCCACGCGGACGTGGTTGGTGAGGTGGAGGTACTTCTGGACCTCCCACAGCTTCGACGAGTTGATGATCTCGAGCGGGTTCTCCTGACCTTCGATGGTGCCGGTCTGGAGCGCCGTGAACACCTCGGGCCACGCCATCGGTGTGGGGGAGGCGCCGAGCGCGCGCCACGTCGCCACCATGGGGGCGATCTCCGGCACGCGGATCTTCAGGCCCTTGAGGTCGGCGGACTTCAGCACCTTGACCTTGCTCGTGGTGAGCTGGCGGGGGCCGCGGTATCCGTAGCCGAGCACGCGCAGGCCCCGCTCCTTGATCATCGTCCGGTTCCACTCCTCCCCGATCGATCCGTTCAGCACCTTCCACATGTGGTCCCGATCGCGGAACACGTAGGGCAGGAAGAACGCGTCGTAGATGCGGTGACCGGTCACGCCGGTGATCACCATCCCGACCGAGCCGAGCTGCACGCCCTCGACCATCTCGCGCTCGCCGCCGAGCTGGCCGGCGCCGAAGTACGTGATCTTGACCTTGCCTGCCGTCCGCTCGCCCACGAGCTTCGCCAACTTCTCGCCGGCGATCGTGGCCGGGTCGGTCGCGGCCGTCGTGCCGCCCCCCTTGAAGGTGAGCGGCTGCTGTTCCTGGGCGGCGACCGGGGAGATCCAGGCCGGCGTCGCGAGCGCGCCCGCGGTGGCGGCGGTACGGGTGAGGAACGTGCGGCGGGTCAGCATGTTCAATCCTCCTCTTGTGAGTGCCCGCCCGTCATCGTGCCGCCCCCATCAGTTGATTGGGCAGCCAGACGACGAGCGAAGGCACGTAGCTCAGGATGAAGAGCGCCACGAGCAACACCACGAGGAAGGGGAGCGTGGCCCGCGCGATCACCCCCACCGACTCGCCGCAGATGGCGGACATGAGGAACAGCGTGAGCCCGACCGGCGGCGTCAGCATCCCGATCGTCACGTTGATGGTCACCAGCACGCCGAAGTGCACGGGGTCGACGCCGATCGCGGTCACGACGGGAAAGAGGATGGGCGTCATGAGGACGAGGATCGGGATCGGCTCCATGAGACAACCGAGGATGAGGAGCACGATCATGATCAGGAACAGGATCACGGCCGGGCTCCTCGTCACCGACAGGACCGCTTGCGTGAGCAAGGGGCCCATGCGCTCGCCGGTGGCGATCCAGCCGAAGACGGTGGCGGTCGCGACGGTGAGCATCACCGCCCCCGACTTCACGGCGATGCCGGTCAGGATCGCCGGCAGGTCGGTCAGGCGCACCTCGCGATAGACGAGCGTGCCCAGCAGGAGGGCATACCAGACGGCGACCGCGGCCGCTTCCGTCGGCGTGGTGGCGCCGGTGAGGATGCCGCCGATGACGATCACCGGCATCGCGAGGGCGAGGACGGCATCCCACGCGCTGCGCAGCAAGGCCCGCAGCGTCGCCCGCCGCTCGACGGGGAACCCCTCGCGCCGGGCGATGAAGCCGACGACGCCCATGAGGGCGAGCCCGATCAGCACGCCCGGGATCGCGCCACCCAGGAACATGCGTCCGACGGACACCTCGACCATGGAGCCGATGAGGATCATCGGGATGCTGGGCGGGATGATCGGCCCGATGGTGGAGGCGGCGCCGACGACCGCCGCCGCGAAGGGGACCGGGTAGCCGGAGGCTCGCATCGCGGGCACGAGCACCGCGCCCGTCGCGGCGGCGTCGGCGATCGCCGAGCCCGACATCCCCGCCATGATCATGTTCGTGACCACGACGACGTTCGCGAGTCCGCCGGTGACGTGCCCGACCACCGCCGTCGCGAAGGCGACCAGGCGCCGCGTGATCCCGCCGCGGTTCATCAGCTCGCCGGCCAGCATGAACAGCGGCACCGCCAGCAGCGGGAAGGAGTCGACGCCGTTGACCATCTTCTGGGGCAGGATCGTGAGCGTCAGCATCGAGCCGCTCACCGCCTGGACGACGATGTAGACGACGGCCGCCATGCCCATCGCGACGCCGAGATCCATGCCCAGCAGCATCAGGGCCAGCATCACGACGAAGAGGAGCACCAGCATCAGGCACGCCTCCGGAGCGCCGCGATGGTGTGGGCGAGCCCGGCCGCCGCGCAGACCAGGATCACGGCGCCGCCGACGGTGACGCCGGCATAGAAGCAGTCCATGGACCACTCGAGCGCCGGCGTGCGAGCGGGATAGAGACGGCGGAGCAGCGGCACACTGTAAGCCAGCACGAGGCCGATGAAGAGCACCTCGACCACGTACGTCGCGGCGCGCAACCGGAGCCGTGGGCGCTCGGGCAGCGCGTCGGTGAGGACGGCCAGGCGCAGGTTCTCCCGGCGGTGGAAGGCGAGGCCGGCGCCGATGAAGGTCAGGTACACGAACGTCATCCGCGCGAGCTCCTCGCTCCACGTCAGCGGCGAGTGCACGACGTAGCGCATGAAGATCTGCGCGGACACGAGCCCGATCAGCAGCAGCATGAGAAGCGCCAGCACGCTCTCGACCCCGCGGGTCGCGACGGAGCGGCGCGGCCCCTGACTCATACGCGACGTCCGTCAGCGCCGAGCATCCGAATCTCTCCGCCGCGCTCCCGCTACTTCCCGGGACCGAAGAGCCCGGGCAGCCAGAGCGCGAGACGGGGGACGTACGTGACCTGCGCGAGGGTCGCGAGCATCTCGAAGCGCACGTGGGCGAGACGATAAATGGGGTGAAGCGGCTCCCGCTCGATGTGGTGGCATGCGCTGCCCCCCACGAGCACACACGCGGTCAACGCCGCAGAGAGGGGAGGCAGGCCATGGATCATATTGGCGTCGACGCCCCCTGACGGGTGGTGTGCCCTGGCCCATCCTGGAGGCCGGCCTCCTAAGAGGAAAGAGGCATGTCAAGGCTCGGCCGGGCGCGCGTCGTCGAGATGCCGCCGGCCCTGTGCGGCGCTTCGAAGATCGTGACGCTGTGGCCTTTCCCGAGATGCGGGATCCAGCTGGCCTGATACTCTGGGAGAGCATGGGGTTTGTCAAGGTTCCGAGCGCAGGCTTCTCGGTCTGGAGAACGATGGAGCCCTTCTCCCTTCCTCCTTCGGCACCGGGCGGCGGCGCCGCGAGGCGTCCGGCTCGCCCAGCCCGGCGGGACCGCCGCCGGAGACCCTATTATAATAATGATGGCTACGGTCCACGTTTCACGAGATCGATTGACCGGTAAGGATATCCTGGTAGGGCTCATGATCAGGCTCGGTGAAGAAGCGCGCCAGAAACATGAAGAGGTGGTACCGCAGGTGGGCGAAGTGGGTTTCGATGATGCGCGTATCGGAGTTTGGGTCCATGAAGCCCCCGCGTTGCTTGTTCCGGTCGCAGATGTAGTACTACTTGACGGTCGGTCCTTCCATAATCAGCTAGTGCCTCCGGGAGGCGCTGGCGGCCATGCCGTCGGTCCCCGCGGGCATGCGCTAGAATGTCGGCACGAGACCGAACGTCAGCGAAACCCGAGGGGCCAATGAGCGAGATCGACAAGCGGAATCTCGTCGCGCAGTGGGCGTTCGACACGCGCCCGGTGTTGCTTCGCTTCCACCTCTGGCTGGAGGATGTCGAGGTCGAACGCGCGCAGGCCAAGCCCCTCTCCGCGTACATGTTCACTCCGCGCGGCATCGCCCGCTGCCTGGCCATGACCTCCGCCGCGACCGCGCTCGGCACCCGCCTCTTCGGCGATTTCGGCGCAGGAGCCGGCAGGGATAAGGCGACCTACAACCAGATCAAGAAGTCTGCCGACGCCGTGAGCGCCTACGTGATGAGCGAGGGGCTCTGGCACCTGACGCGGACGCTGCCGGAGAACCACGCGCTGATGGTCTGCCTGGGCGAGGGCCTCATGCCCAAGGCCGGCGAGACACCCGAGATGGGCGCGAACCCGATGCTCGGCTTTGGTCGTGTCTACGCCCGGCCCGAGGTCGCCCGGACCGTCGACCGCCGTGTGCGGCGGCTGCTCAACGAGCCTGGGCACACGTTCGAGCAGTTCTACGGATGGCTGCAGAGGCGCGGCATCACGCTCTGGGGCGCCGCCGTCGACACGCTCGAGAACACCTCACGCTTCGCCGAGGGCAAGCTCACCGGGCCGATGGCGGTCTTCCATCTCTTCGATTCGCCGCTCAGGCTGTCGCGGCCGTACGAGTCGTACATGGGCTGCCTGACCGTGCCATTGCGCGTGGCCGAGGCGGCCGAGCGCGCCTCCGTCCTGCTCGACTACCGCACCCCGCGCAGGCAGGTGGCCGAGGCGATCGAGGCGGCTTATCCCGGTATCCGCCGCGAGCACATCCACGTATGGACCCTGCGCGGCAAGAGCCGGGTGGGTCGCCTGGGACGGCTGTGGGAGGAATGGGAGAAGCTCGGCGTCCACCTGGTCGAGGACGGGTGGAAGGCACCCTCGGGGCTGGGCGTGTTCACCGACTCGGGGACGTACGCGCCCACCTTCCTCGTCGGGAGCTGGCGGGACGACGGGCAGGCCACCCACGTCTTCCTCTGCGACGGCTACGCGGCGACCGCCGAGGCCGTGCAGGCGGCCAGCCTCTCCGACGTCCTCGACGTCTTCTCGAGCATGGCGATGTTCTCGCCCTCCTTCGACCTTCCGTGCGACGTCGAGGCCCGGCTCATGCAGCTCGACGCGTCGGCACCCGACTTCGGACGACGGCTGGGAGAGCTGATCGGCGGCCGGCAAGTCGAGGCGGGCAGGGTCCGGACATACGCGCAGGCGATCCGCGAGGCGGCGGCCTCCAATATGCCTCTGGGCAAGCAGGCGCTGCAGGCCGACGACTTCCTGCCGGAGAAGAACTGGCACGTGCTGGCCAGCGTCGGGTACCTGTGCGACGACCCCTACACGGGCACCCCCGGCGTCACGCAGGTGGCCGACAACATCTACCGCGTCACCACGCGCCTCGCGACGCGCAAGGCCTCGAGCCGGATTACCTTCACGTTGCGGCTCATGGAACCCTTCGAGACGACGCGACAGGTCTTCAGCCCGCTTCTCGTGCGGTTTCTCTCGGGCGTCGATCACACCACACGGCCGGTCAA
>WNGB01015814.1_pt1 | contig 17904 bp, 18 predicted proteins | sample 5400681 | NCBI WGS metagenome assembly WNGB01 (sample SAMN13153367, study PRJNA577476) | soil metagenome | isolation source: 115 cm soil or saprolite under grassland replicate 2 | place: USA:California | collected 2016-06-15 | reverse complement strand
TTCCCCTTCGGCCCTTGTGGCTGGCTGGAAGTGAATAACCTCGATGGCTGAGTCCGGGCCATCACCTCAGCGCGGGAGGCTTAAGGTCCGGATGCTCATTGTAGATAGGAGTCATGATCTCCGTAAACATATAGCCCATCACATACCCGATTCCTTTTCGATACACCTGAAACTCGTCCTCACTGCAACTCTCTCGGAGGAGAGCAACCGTCTCATTTAGCTTCGCCGAGTACTCCAGCATCAGGTCGTTCACTCGAGCTGCGATGTCTCTCCTCAACCGTCGCCTCCGTCCCACTAGTTCATGGGAACCTTACACACCACGGCACCCACGCGCACTCGGCGTAGGCCGTCTCGGCCGAGGTGAGCAGGGCGAGCACGACGAGCAGTATGGCCCTTCGTCCGAGTCGCATCATCGCTTGCCCTCCTCGGCGTTGGCCCACTTCACGCTGACCCGCTAGTGGGCGCTCCAGCTTCGGAATCCGCAGCGTGGAGCCGTTTCGCAGCCGCAAAGAATTCGTCTGACGCGGCGATGTTTGGGAACGCTCGTCGGGGGATGATGTACCCTGACGCACTGTGAAAGAAAATATAGAGGTAGCGCGCGTCGGCTTCGATTGTGTCTATGCCTCGCCAAGCGTGATACGACTCGTTTACGTCCGTCGTCTCGCGGCAGCCACCGGTCTCAAGTCGTATGGTGTGCCTGCCGACGATGCCCAGATTCTTCCCTCGTTGAAGCTGTTTCTTAGCGATCCGTGGGGCGACTCCGTATAGAATCGTCGTCCAAGCGACCAAAAACACACTGACGCAAGCCACGTAGTAGATAATTGATCGAACGGTCAATTGTGGACCGGCGACTAAGAGCCCCAGCGCCAAGCCGTTTGCAAGAGCGAGAGTCCAGCCAAACCGGTGTCGCCCCCGCAGTTTGTGACGGTAGCAGTATCGCTGCAGGTTGACGCCGTCTTCGGCGGTCATTTCATACTCGATCGTCATCGGTCCCTTATCGCGTTCCACAACGTTTCCCCGACGCTGTCGAGGATCACTTCACGGCTTCAACGCCTCCCACGCCGCCCGCTGCACCGCGTGCCACGGCGTGCGCTCCCATCCGGTGCCGGTCGCGCTCGTCGGCGAGTGTTCCATCCCGGTCGTGTAGAACGTCGCGCGCCATCCCTTCTCGTCGTACCGGGTGAGTTGGAGATCGTAGCCCTGGCGCGCCATCCCCACGACAACGTGGCCGATGCCAGACCAGCAGTCGAGCCAGGAGCGCAGGGCGTAGAGCGCCCGGTCGTACGAGGGTCGAGGAAGCCCGGCAAAGCCGAGCGCCGCCACGAGGAGCCGGCCGCGTCGGTCGAGCACGCGCTACTCGATGATCTGATCCGCGCGCCCGAGCACCGACGGCGGGATCGTCAGGCCGAGTGCTTTGGCGGTCTTGAGGTTGATGACGAGTTCGAGGCGCGCCGCTTGCTGGACGGGGAGGTCCGCGGGCCTGGCCCCTCTGATGATGCGGTCGATGTATCCGGCAACGTCCTGACCGACCGCCATAAAGTCTGGTCCATAGGAGAAGAGCGCACCCTGCTCCACCAACGCCTTGCGGTGCTGCGCGAGCGGGATCTGGCGCTCCAGGCTCAGCCGCAAGATGAGCCCAGGAAAGTTCGTGATCAGCTTGGGCGAGATGACCACCATGCCGTCCACCGCGCCCTTCTTCAACGATGCAAAGATCTTCGTGAGGTCGGCCTCGGTGGTCGCGTGCCGCTCCACGAGCTGCACCTTGAGCTGCGTGGCCGCGCGCGCGATGTCGGCCGTCAGCCGCGGCGTGGCGGGGTCGGTGGGATCGGTGAGGATGAGCAGCCGCCGGAGCCGGACCATTTCACCGAGGAGCTGGACGCGCTTGTCCTGAAGCTCCCCCACGTAGTCCGCGACGCCCGTCAGGTTGCCGCCGGGCCGGGCCACGCTCTTCACGAAGCCGGCAGCGACCGGATCGCTCACGTGTGCGAATACCACCGGGATCTCTGACGTGGCCGCCTGGGCCGCGCGGACCGCCTGGTTCTCAAAGGCAACTATCAGATCGACCCGCTCGCGCACGAAGGCCCGTGCGGTCGCGCGCGCGGCGTCCTCGTCGGCCTGGTTTCGGTAGTCGAGGTGGATGTTCCGGCCCTGCTCGTAACCCAGCCGTCTGAGGCTCTCGCGTAGTGGCGCGAGCGCGGGCGGATCATGGTCGAGGCCAACGTGGAAGAGCCCGATTCGCGGGATCTTCGCCGGCGGCTGTGCCTCGGTGCTGAGCGGCACAAGCGTGAGGCCAAGAATGAAAATGACCGCGAGCCCGATCAGCCGCATGGGCACCTCGGTGAAGGACGGCTGGCGGGGAGTTTAGCCGAACGTCACGACGCGCACCAGCACGGCGCCGCACGTACACGTCATCCAGACGCGGGCTGCTTCCAGCGTGACGAGGAGCAGGCGCGGCCGAGGCGGTCAGTCACGGTCGGCGGGCTCGCGGGCCAGCACGCGTTACTCGATCACCCGGTCCGCCCGCCCCAGCACTGGCTGCGGAATCGTGAGGCCGAGTGCCTTCGCGGTTTTCAGGTTGATGACGAGCTCGAACTCGGTGGGCTGCTCGATAGGCAGATCGCCGGGCTTGGCCCCTTTCAAGATCCTGTGAACGTATGACGCCGTTCGCCGCCAGCTAGTTTTAGCAGAGTCCTTGCTGCCATAAGACATGAGGCCGCCCGCGTCTACATACGCGCTGTGCATATGGATTGTGGCAATTCGATGCTTCGCCGCGAGATCGGCGATCTGTGTTCGGTGCACGAACATGAAGGGCGTCGCAGTTACTGACACCCCACGGGTGCCCTTCCTGGCCATTTCTCGAAACAGGGCGGGGAAATCCTCGGGGCGAGCCGCGCGAAAGACATGGACTTCCAGGCAGAGGGGGCCTGCCGTATCAACGTATTCCCGTTCTTGGCGAGCCTCTGCCTCGACATCCGTCAGCGTGACGCTTTCCCTAAGAAACGCGACACGCGAAAGCTTTGGCACACACTCCCTCAGGAGCTGGAGTCGCTTTCCGTGCGTATCTGACTGCAGATTTTGAGAGCCAGTAATATTGCCGCCTGGTCTCGCGAGGCTGGCGACGAGCCCCCTGCGAACAAGATCAAAGCCCGAGGCGTGAATCACGATTGGGGTATTTCGCGCCTCGCGCCGAGCAATGTCGGCCATCCCGCCGCTCGGCAGCACGATGACGTCGAATCTTAGCTGCTCAAGTTCCGCAGCGAAGGCGTGAAGTTGATCGGTTGACTCGCCGAATAGATGCAGGATCGCAAGGTTTTGGCCCTCCACCCAGCCCCGCTCTCTCATGGCCGCTGCGAATTCTGAGCGCGCTCTCTCCGCCGGGCTCGGAGATGCACCGAACCAGAGAACCCCGACACGAGCAGTCTTTCCCGCCGGCTGCCCCTCGGCAGCATAGGGCGCAAGAATGAGGCCGAGAGTCAGAATGACCGCGAGCCCGATCAGCCGCATGCTGCCAGGGAGTCTAGCCGAACGCCACGACGCGCACCAGCACAGCGCCGCACGAGCACGCGCTATTCGATGACCTGGTCCGCTTGCAGCAGCAACGTCTGAGGGATCGTCGGCCCGAGCGCCTTATACTCCTCCGAACAGTCACCCGCCCAGGGGACAAGGAGGAGGAAGAAGAAAAGTAGAGGCAGCCAGACATGGCGGCCAGGGCCTTGTCGCGGTGGGCCTGCTGAAGTACTTTGCGGATCATCGTGGGTTCTATGCTCGACGGGGTGTTTTGAGGTTTCTCAGCCATCGTGGGTCCTCCTGGGCCGAGGCTTCAAACTCAGATACCTCCCCGCCTCGACGACGCCGGCGGCTGTCGATCGCTGGGTGCGCCGAACACTCTGGATCAGCCGCGGCCGAAGGCCGTCGGCTGCATGCCGTGGTTCGACAGGCCCTCTTTCACTCATTATCGTCTCGTGCCGTCTACGGATTTGGACTTGACTGCATAGACGCGAATCGCCGCGGCACGGCCCCGTAGCCGCTGCAGGCCGAGATCTTCGAGCGTGTAGGCGTCAGCCCCATCGAGACGCTCGAGGGCGTCGCTCGAGACGAGGTACTTGCGCTCGAGGTCGCGCGTCGCCTGTTCGATACGTGACGTGGTGTTCATCACGTCGCCGTGGTACACGATCGCGCGCCGACTCCCTCCCACTTCGCCGGTGATTACTGGGCCGGCGTGCAACGCAGCGCGGAGGTGCGGCACTGTGCCGAATTCGCGTTCGAAGTTCGGCGCTGCCCGCTCGAGCGCCTGTTCGATCGCGAAGAAGCAAGCGAGCGGTCGAGCGCCCGCGCACCCTTCAGCGACAGTCCAAGTAATCACGATCTCGTCGCCCACGTACTGATAGACCTCGCCGAAGTGATCGTCGATCGGATCTGAAGCGATCCGGAAAACCTCGCCAAGAAAGCGATGGACCGCGGCAGGGCCGATCCGCTCGGCGAGTGGTGTCGAGCCGGCGATGTCCACGAACAGGAAGAAGCGCTGTTCGTTACGCGGCCGATGGTAACGCCCGAACATGATGTTGCGCACGGTGCGTTCACCGAGCAGGCGGACGAGAAGGAGTAAGAGGATGAGAAGGGGCATGAGCAGGAATGTGATCGGGACCGTCAGTATCTCCGGCATACCTTTGGCCTGGCCGAGCGCCTGCCCAGGGCCGAGCAACAGGACGGTAGCGAGCCGCGGCCCGAGCCTGCCTCCAACGACGAAGAGGATTAGGGCGCCGTAGATAAGCCACCTGGCTGCGAAGGTTACGAGAAACGGCGCGCGCTCCAGAACATGCCCAAGCCGGGTCTGCGGGAGGAAGATTTCAGCGCCCGCGATTGCGGCGATCAAAGCCACGCTGTTGATCACGCCACTCAATGCGCCGAACAGGGGCCAGTTGCGGAACGCCGCGCCGACCACGGTCCCTAGCACAGCGCCGATCACAACGCTGAGGCCCAGAAGACGAAGGAAGAGGCCCGTCCGGCGTTGTGTGCCCTGTCGCATCAGTGACGTGTCAAGAACGCGCGCTCCGGGGCCGCATCACCTTGTGTAACCAGCTGTACCTGGGGGCGGAGCGGCGGGAGCGGGCCGTTGCGTTCCGTCACGCGGAGGGGGCGGGACTGCCGAGAAGGGCCTTCATCTCGTCTATGCTCTCGCAGAACGGCCCGACGAGATGCGCCTCGAGGGCCGCCGTGGAGTTCCCGAGGAACCCTATCAGTTGAACTCTTCCCGGCTGCGCCTCCCCGTCGAGCGGCGCAACCGTGAGGCTGAAAGCGAGAATGACCGCGAGCCCGATCAGCCGCATGGGCACCTCGGCTAAGGACAGCTGCCGGGAGTCTAGCCGAGGGCCACGAAGTGCACCAGCATGGCGCCGCAAGTGCACGTCAGCCAGACGCGCTCACCGTCGACACCAGTGGCCGCCGCAGCACCATTGCTCGAGGTAGAAGGCGTCGAGGACGGTCACTGATCGATCACCTGATCTGCCCCGATGAGCATGGCCTGCGGGCTGGTGAGAAGGGATCAGCTGGGCCTCACACTGATCAACGCAACGGAGCGCCATAAAGGTAGCGCGTGTTCACTTCTGTCTCGTTCCCGTCCGGATCGAAGATAAACAGCGCGCGGCCTTTGAACGGCTCCTGACGGTCGATCGGTCCGCGCGTCCGATACTCTGAAGTGACAAATTTCTTGACGACCTCGTCGAAGGTCTCCTCAGTGACGGTAAAGGCAAAATGCATCGGACCACCTGCTTGATGCCGACCCGTGGAGTTCGCGATCTGTAGCACCAAGTGCCCTCGGTCACACTGGAGGTAGGCGCGCTCGTGATCGTGCTTGTCGAGCGGGATGCCCAGCTTGTTGTGGTAGAAGTCGATCGCGCTGTCCAGGTCCTGGACTTTGAGGAAGATCTCTTCGATACCAACGAACCCCATGTCCTACCTCCTTCAGTGCAGAGCGGTGATCTCCTTACGTAGCCGCTTGATCTCATCGCACGAGTTGCGTTTGGGCCGCCACGGCTTACGCCCTTTCCTTTTCTGCTCGCTCCAGCCAGTACGTCATGCCCATCTCGCGGTACATCGTCCTTGCGGTGATGGCGATGTGCCCTTGCGCCTCTGTCCCGAGCGCGCCACGCGCAGTCAAGCCCTCTCAGGCGCTGCCGGCCATCTCCCCGACTGCCGAAACGGCTACCCGTTTATGTATAAACCTTCAGAAACGACTCGTTGAGCTCCTGCGAGTAGTAGAAAACGGCCGGCCCCATCTGGTCGGTCGTCCATTTGATCGCGCGGCAGTCGGGGTCCATCTGGTAGGCGGTGTAGCCGCCGAACGCCTCAAGCCGGTTGCCGGACGGATCGAAGAAGTAGATCGTGGTGCCCCGCGTGATCCCATGTCGCCCTGGCCCGTAGTCGATCCGCGCCTTGTGCATCGTGAGGATGTCGGCCGCACGGAAGAGGGCGTCCGCCGAGTCCACGACGAACGCGGCGTGGTGGAATCCGCCCGCCTTCCCGGGAACAATGGCGATGTCATGCGGCGCCGGCCGTTGCCACAGCCAGGCCGCGATCGGTAGCCCCTCGGGGTTAACCAACAGCTCGCTCACCCGGAACTCCAGAACCTCCTGAAAGAACTCAATCGCCTTGTGGGGCTCGGGCGCTGTCACCAGAGTGTGGTCCAACCGCGGCGGCGCGATCCCCTTCAGCCCCTCCGGCCACGGCGCTGGATTGACTGTCGGCAGCAGGTTCCCGGTGTAGTCCATCTCGTTGTAGAGCTCCACCATGTGACCCGACGGCACCGTGAAGCGGAGAGCACGGCCCCGGCGGTAGTCCTCGGGGATCACGTCGTACTTGACGCTGAACCGCCGCAGGCGCTGCTCGTAGTAGTCGAGGTCCTCGGGATCCACCGTGCGGAAGGCGAGTCGAACCATGCCCGGCTGAGCAGCTTCCGTCAGTGCGACTGAGTACGCATGACGCTCATCCCAGCCCTTGAGATAGGCCGTCTTCCCTTCCTGCGCGGTCAACTGCAAGCCCAGCACATTGAGGTAGTAGTCCAAATCGCGATCAAGATCGAGGCTGCGGATTTCGACGATTCCGAGTCGAGAGATTCTGTATGGCATGTCGCCCTCCTCCGGCCTACGTTACTGCCTCGATTCTGACTCCGCCTTTTCCTGCCAGTACGTCATGTGTCCATTCCCGGTGCATCGTCGTCAGCCTGCCGCGAGCCCTCACTGACCGTGGCGCATCGGCAAGGTGAAGCTGAACGTCGAGCCCACGCCCACGTCGCTTTTGACCCAGATCCGGCCGCCATGCAACTCCACGAACTTCCAGCAGAGGGTCAGTCACCGAGATCTCGGCCTTGCCGTCCACGATCCCCGCCCGCACCTCCACCCGACCCCCCTCCGGCGTGAACTTCAACGCGTTCGATAGGAGGTTCAGGAGCACTTGCTTGACCTTCCGTTCGTCGCCACGAACTTCACCAAGGCGCTCGTCCACCGAGTGTTCCAGCGCAATCCCCCGGCGTCCGGCACGCTCCCGGACCACGATGAGAGCGTTGTCAATCGCCTGCGGGAGGTCGAAGTCAGTGAGTTCCAGCTCCATCCGCCCGGCCTCGATCTTGGACAAATCAAGGATGTCGTTGATCAGGGACAGGAGGTGCGAGCCGGACGCGTTAATATCTTTGAGGTACTCTTCCTGCTTCTCGTTCAGCTCCCCGAACATCCGCTCGGACAGCACCTCGGAGAAGCCGATGATCGCATTCAGGGGCGTCCGTAGCTCATGGGACATGTTGGCGAGGAACTCCGATTTATGCTGGCTGGCGACCTCCAGCTGACGGCTCTTGTCCTCGATTTCGAGGAACAGGCGCGCATTCTGGATGGCCAGGGCGGATTGTGTCGCAAAAGTTCGCAACAGATCGATCACCTCCGGTGCGAACTCGCCCGTGGCCTTCCGGATCACGGTGAGGCCTCCGAGTAGGTGACCCTCGCGGACCAGGGGAACCGCGAGCAGGGCTCGGTATCCGGCGCGCACGAGTGCACCACGAACTCGGCTCTCGGTTGGCGCTGCCAGGATGTCGGGCACCTGGATCGGCTCCTGCACTTCCGCAAGTCGTCCGGTCGCTCCTTCCCCTTTGCGGACCGGCGTGGCGAGCATCGTCTCGACGATTTCGGCCTCAAGATGCGCGGTGGCTCGTGGTAGGAAGACGTCACGCTGATCGTCGTACTCATAGATGACGCCCGCGTCTGTGCCCGATAGATTCGTGGCTCGGGCCACGATCGTGCTCAACACTGCCTGCAGATCCAGCGTCGAACTGATCGCTTGGCCGACCTCGTTGAGTGCACGGAGCTCGCTCACTGAACGCGTGAGGTCTTGGGTGCGCGCTTCAAGTTCCTTGAAGAGGCGTACATTCTCGATCGCGATGACGGCCTGGTCAGCGAAGGTCTTGAGTAGGGCGGTCTCGACGGGCGTGAAGCCCCCGATCTCGGCCCGGGTCACGGCGATGACACCAACGGCGTCCTTTCCACGCAACATCGGCACGGCCACGATCGAGCGGAAGCCTCGCATCCTGGCCTCCGCGCGGAACGGAGGGCCCCAGCTCGGGTCGGCCTCCACGTCGGCCGAGTGGAATACCATCCGTGTGAGAACGGTTTGACTCGCGGGTGAGTCGTGCGCCGGATGGGTCGGCGACTGGCGTTGTTCCATGAAAGTCTTACTACTCCCAGGCAGTCCGCCCCGCGCTGCCACCAGCCGAATCAGACCGTCCTCATATCGCCACACCGAGGTTGACCACGCTGCGAGCAGTCGCATCGCGCTGTCGGCGATGGTCGCGAAGACCGGCTGGATGTCTGTCGGCGATGACGAGATCACACCGAGGATCTCGGCGGTGGCCGTTTGCCGGTCAAGAGCCTCAGAGACCGTCGCATGCGCTTGCGTCAGAGCCTGATTCTTCTCCTGCAACTCCGTGAACAACCGCACATTCTCAATGGCGATCACCGCCTGGTCGGCGAAGGTCTGGAGCAGCTTGATCTGTTCATTGGAGAACGGCTCGGCCTCGGCACGACAAACGGTAATCCCCCCGATCGGCTGACTCTCGCGCAGCATCGGAACGGCTAGGTAGCTGTGGTACCCCAGGACGCGCGCGATGTCGGGGGCGGCGGTCCGCGGGTCGGTCAAGACGTCCCGCGAGTGGACCACGGCGCGGTCGCGAATAGCGCACCCGAGGAGCCCTCTCGGGCGTGTCGGGTACTGCCGTTGCATAAGGTGGAGCGCGTCGCGCGAGAAGTTGTAGTGCGCAACGAAATGCATCAGCTCGCCATCGAAACGGTACACAGCCCCAAAGAGTCCATCGCACAGACGCACGGAGCTTTCCGCGATCGCATCGAATACTGGCTGCACGTCCGTAGGCGAGCTCGAAATCACCCGAAGGATCTCACTCGTCGCGGTCTGCTGCTCCAGGGCCTCGCTCACCTGAGCGTGGGCCTCGGTCAACGCCTCGTTCTTCTGCTGAAGCTCCTTGAACAACCGGACGTTCTCGATCGCGATGACCGCCTGGTCGGCGAACGTCTGGAGTAGCAAGATCTCGCCGGGGGCGAAGCCACCGACGCGTTGCCTGGAGACCGTAATGACTCCGACGACGACGTCTCCCCGCAGCATCGGCACCGCCACGTACGAACGGAAGCCGCGAGCCCTGGCGTCCTCACGGTACCTCGGGCCCCACGACATATCGTTATCAACGTCGACGACGTGCTGTATGGTGCGGGTGAGCGCCGTCCGGCCTTCGGGACGCTCCTCTGTCGGGGCGTGGGGGACCTGGAGATGCGCCATGACAGCGTCGGCGCTGCCTGGCAACCCGCCCCGTGCCGCCGCCATGCTGATGAGCTGGCCCTCGTAGCGGAACACTGCGGCCGCCCAGGCGCTGAACAGCCGCAAGGCGGTGTCGGTGATGGCCTCGAAGACGGGCAGCACCTCGGCCGGCGAGCTCGCGATGACCCGGAGGATCTCGCCGGTGGCCACCTGTTGCTCCAGCGCCTCCTTCGTCTCGTTGAACAACCGCACGTTCTCGATGGCGATGACCGCTTGGTCGGCGAAGGTCTCGAGTAGCTCCATTTGGCTGTCGGTGAACGGGCGGATCTCCTCGCGCCGCACGACGATCCCTCCGATCGCGGTCCCCTGCCTAAGGAGCGGTACGACGAGTGTCGTACGGTGGCCGAGGCGCCGGGCATAGTCACGTCCTAGGGGAAACTCATCCGCCGAGGCGAGATCCTCGACGTGGATTCGTCGGCGTTCGAGGATGGCACGTCCGGTAACCGACCCTGCGTCTAGGAGCCACCCCTCGTCTAGCACCGTCTGCAACAACGGGATCGGCCCATGGTGGGCGACGACCCGAAGACGAGCGCCGTCTAGGCGGTGGATCGACGCATCGATGGCGTCGCACAGGCGCGCCGCGCTTCGCGCGATTGCCTCGAACACCGGCTGGACGTCGCTCGGCGACTGGCTGATGACGCGCAGAATCTCCGCGGTGGCCGTCTGCTGTTCCTGCGCCTCCGCCTCGCGCTTGAGGGCCTCCGCCAGCCGCTTCTCAAGGTCGTGAACCGTAGAGCCCTCGCTCTTGCGCGACTTGCGCGCAGCAGGGAGATTGGCTTCGACCTTACCCTTCGCGGGCTTGGCACTCCGACGCATCCGACTCTCCTTGCCTGTCACGGGCGTTTCCCGACGCAGAGATCGACGACAGGCTAGGCGAAGGCGCTCGTGTGGGCAAGTGCGGCTACCTGGATACTCCTGCGAGGACACGTGGGCCTTGGATGGGTTGATCTAGATTTCTACGGGACCCACATGAAGCAGTTAGGCGTGCGCGAGAGTCCTTTCGTGCTCGCACCGGGGACACTTCATTTCAATACCTTCATCTCCGCCTCTGCCTGCTCCAGCCAGAACCGCATGCCCATCTCGCTGTACATCGTCGTCGCGGTGGTGAGATGCTCGCGAGCCTGGTCCTCCTTGCCCGTGCGCCGGTACAGCTTGCCGAGGCCGAGGTGGCAGTGGGCGACGAGAGGGCGCATGCCGAGCTCGCCGGCGAGCGCCAGCGCCTCGCGGTAGTAGCCTTCAGCGTCCTCCGCGCCGCCTGCCGACGCGACGTCACCGGCGAGGCAGAGGGCGTGGGCCTCGCTTCCCCGAGCCCCCAGCCGGCGGGTGAGCGCCAGTGCCTCTCGGGCGTGGCTGGCGGCCTCGTCGATCCGCCCGGCGGAAAGATAGCTCATCCCCGCGCACAGAAGGATGAGCGCCGGCCGGTTGTGAAGCTGGCGACTGCGGAACTCCTCGCCGGCGCCCGCGACCAGGGGAAGCGCCTCGTCAGCACGGCTGGCGAGGGCGTATGCGGCGCCGAGGGCCGCCGCGACGTAGGATGTCCCGACGACGAACTGCCACGTTCGGCAGAGGTCGAGGCACCGCTCGAGGACACGGGTCGCGTGGGAAATCCCCGCGACGGAGGTGGGCGAGGCCGAGTTCGAACAACCCTTGGAACAGCGTGAAGGGATGATCGGCCGCTTCAGCGATCCGCACGGCGGCCTCGGCGTGCCCGATGGCCTCGTCGAACCGGCCGAGCTCGGAGAGCACGCGGGCGAGGAGGGCCCCCGAGGTCGCCGACGGGATGAAGGGGGTCCCGAAGCGCTCGTGGCGCAGGTTGCCCTCGAGCGCGACGTTCCGCTCGAATAAGGTGGCCGCATCGCTGAACTCGCCCCTGGTGGCGTGCGTCAGGCCCAGATAGCTCGTGGCGACCACCTCGATCGAGCGATCGCCGAGAGTCCGCGCGATGCTCAGGGCCTCCTGCCCGAATCTGACGGCGTTGTCGTAGTCGCCAGTGATCAGGCACTGGCTCACCATGAAGGTGGCGATCCGCCCAAGCCGGTGCTGGTCACCGAGCGTCCGGGCGAGCACCTCCGCCTCGTGCAGGTGGTCCCCAATGCGCCCCAATTCGCCGAGTGGAAAAAGCGCGTTCCGGAGGTCGATGCGGATGTCGATCGTCAGCTCGGTCGTCGCCCGGGCCTCGCGGAGATGGTGGAGGGTCCCGAGCGCCTGCTCCAGGTGGGCGATGGCCTCGCGGTTGGCGGCCCGCGCCATGGCCCGGAGCCCCGCCTGGCGGAGATAGGCGACCGCCTTCTCCCACACCTCCCCGCGCAGGGCGTGATGAGCCAGCCGCTCGGCCTGCTCGGCGACGCGCTCGGTCGAGAGCCGCTCGATGGCCTCGGTGATGCGGGCGTGCAGGGCGCGCTGCCGGTCGTGGAGCAGCCCCTGGTACGCCACCTCATGCGTGAGCGCGTGCTTGAACGTGTACTCGAGGTCCGGAAAGAGCCGGGTCTCGTAGAGGAACTCCCCGGCCTGGAGGCGAGTCAGCTCGGCGCGCACCTCGTGCTCCGGCGCGTCGGCGATGGCCAGGAGCAGCGGCATCGGCACGTCCTTGCCGATGACCGCGGCAGCCTGAAGCAATCGCTTCGCCTCGGGCCCCAGCCGGTCGATGCGCGCGGCCAGGATGGCCTGCACGGTCGCGGGGATTTGTAGGTTTTCGACGGGCCGGGTGAGCCGGTAGGCGCCGCGCTCGCCGACCAGGGCCGCCGTCTCCACCAGGGCCCGCACACTCTCCTCGAGGAAGAGGGGATTCGCTTCCGTCCGCTCGACCAGGAGTTGCTTGAGCGGGCCGAGTGCAGCGTCAACGCCGAGGAGCGCATCGAGCAGCTCGTCCGCGCTCTCGGGCGGCAGGGGATCGATCCGGAGCTGGCGGTAGTAGGTCTTGCCGCCCCAGGCGTGGCTGTACTCCGGACGGTAATTGACGAGGAGCAAGAGGCGGGCGGCGGGCAGGCTCTCGACGAGGCTATCGAGCAAGGTCTGGGTCTCGCCGTCGATCCAGTGCAGATCCTCGAAGATCACCACCAGAGGCTGGACCTCGCTCTCGCGCAACAGCAGGCGCTTGACCGCGTCGAGCGTCTGCCGGCGTCGCTGGGGAGGATCGAGGGCTTGCCAGGAGGGCTCGTCCACTGGCACGTCGAGGAGCGCCAGGAGGGCGGGCACGGCGGGCGCGAGCGCCGGGGCGAGCGTCAGAACCTTCCCCGTGACCTTCTCCCGGATCTTCCGCGGGTCATCGCTGCTCTCGATCCCGAAGTAGCCGCGGAGCAGCTCAATCACGGGCAGGTAGGCGCTGGCCTTGCCGTAGGAGACCGGGGCGGACTGCCCGATCAGACAGCCGTGCACACGATGGGAGTGCGTGAGCTCCCAGAAGAGCCGCGACTTGCCCACGCCCGGCTCCCCAACCACTGCGACCACTTGACCCTGCCCCACGCTCGCCCGGTCAAGGGCGTCGCGGAGTTGCTCCAGCTCGGTGGTCCGGCCGACGAAGCGCGTGAGCCCCCGCCGCGCGGCGGCCTCGAAGCGGGTGCGGGCGGCGCCGGCCCCCACCAGCTCGAACACCTCGATCGGCTCGCCGAGGCCCTTGACCGGCACCGGGCCGAGCGGGGTGACCTGCACGAAGCCCTCGGCCAGGTGCAGCGTCTCGGCGGTGAGCCGGACGCTGCCGGGCGCCGCCAACTGCTCCATGCGGGCCGCCAGGTGCGTGGTCTGGCCCACGGCGGTGTAGTCCATGCGCAGATCGCTGCTGATCGAGCGCACTATCACTTCGCCGGAGTTGAGTCCGACGCGGATCTGCACCTCAGCGCCCTGCCCGCGGCGAAGCTCGTCCGAGTAGCGCCGTACGGCGTCCTGTATCCGCAGGGCGGCATAGCACGCGCGCACAGCGTGATCCTCGTGGGCGATCGGCGCGCCGAACAGCGCCATGATCCCGTCGCCCATCACCTGGTTCACGGTGCCCTCGTAGTGATGGACCGCTTCCATCATGCGCTCGAGCACCGGGTCGAGGATCTTGCGCGCCTCCTCGGGGTCGCGGTCGGCGAGCAACTCCATGGAGCCCTTGAGGTCAGCGAAGAGGACCGTGACCTGCTTGCGCTCGCCTTCCAGGGCGGCCCGGGAGGTGAGGATCTTCTCGGCGAGGTGCTTGGGGGTGTAGGACTCGGGCGATGTGAACCGCGGTTCGGCTGTTGCCTGCGACGCGACGGCCTCCCCGCACTCTAAGCAGAATTTCGCGCCTGCAGGCAGCTCGCTACGACACTTCGTGCAGGTCAGTGAAACACGGGCTCCGCACTCCAGGCAGAACTTCGCCTGGGGCGGGTTCTCGTGCTGACACTGGGGACACTTCATGCCGAGCCTCCAGGAGCCTGGCCGGGCGCAAGGCACGGCGACAGTAGCCCGGAGGTCAGGGGCTCGTCAATGTAGCGGTCAGCTCGCCGCGAACGTCGGCCAGTGGTGGGCAGCGACGCGCCCGCGCTCGGCACCACGCCCGCCGAGCGCGGCGAAGGCGCGAAGCGCCGGGCCGGCCGCGGCAGGCAGCGGGGCCCGGAAGGAACCCCACCGACCGCGCGCACGGCCGCGCGCCCCCCGGCCACGACCGCCTCCAGCGCGAACTGATCGGCGCCCCTGGCACCGCCCCAGCGCACACCCCACCCGCGCTCGAGGAAGACCGGACGACCTCGGCCACCTGAGACGCCCACGCCTCCGGCAACACGCGCGCGCCCACGACCGCCGACCAATCGATGTGCCACCATGACTGCACCTCCACGTGAGATTTGCCGCGGTTCTGAACGGGCTGACCGCCCGCCCCGCAGCTGACTTCACAGAACCGCCCCAGGTGGAAGGCGGCCTCTCCTCTGTGTGCGGGCGCTGGCGCGTGAGCGAAGGCGCGTGAGAGAAAGGAACGCTATTGGCGAGGTGAGGCCGCGGAGGTCGATGAACTGATCAGGCCGCCTTCCACCGGTTCCGCGCCAGTCACCCGAAGGGTCGGAGCGAAGCGGAGGACCCCGGAGGCGCAGCCGACGGGCGCGGAAGGGGCGGTAGGCTCGGAATGCTGCGGACGGGCGAAACGGTTGACTCGACACGGGCTCGCTGGCCCGTGTGCTCGCGGGGATGGTGGTGGAGGCCCGTGGACGCTGCGCAAGTGAGATCACGCGAGCCCGTCTGCGCCGCGCGGGCGGCGTCGCCGCCGCGCGCGCTCGATCAGCCGCTACGGTGGATCGCGGCCGAGTCGTGCGTCTCTTGCACAGATGAAGGCCGCGGCGCAGAGTAGCGAGTCGCCACCAGCGCGTCGATGAAGCGATGAAGCCATGCGGCATCGCGGCCGAGCCACTCCGCCTGATGTGCGCCTATGGGGCTGCCGACGAGCAGCCATCAATCCTGTCCCCTCCGACCCGGGACCAGGCACGATGCTGATCGAGCGCCTTCCTGCTAGGTCTCAAGTCGGGGCTCGACGGAAGGCTGAGGACACGCCCGGCGAACTCGCCGTAGCTCGTGCGAGCGAGTTCCGGCGCGACTACAACCGCCATCGTGGACGTGTCCACGGCGAGCAGCCCGAGATCAAACAAGGTGTGGAGGTCTGTCCGCAGGAGGATCCCGTTGGTGGGATGATTCGTCTCGGGCCCGCGATAAGCGATGATGTGAGCGGCCTCGAGGGCCTCAACCGCATCACATCCAGAAATCGCGCACTTCCGCGCATAAGCGTTGAGCAATCTCTGGCGGAACTCCGGCTGCCCTCGCCGACGCACGATCGACGCGAGCATGCGTTCCCTTGCGTCAGTCTACTGTAGAATGTCGCGGGCAGACATCATGCCGACTTCCCCAAGCGGATCGCGCCGGTGAAGGGCACCGCCAGTGGCGTCCGGGTCAAGCAGATGTCCCGGAGCTGACGCTGAGTGGCTGCTGAGTGCAACGAGCCCAGGGTCGACGAGGGGCCCCCCATACCCCCACACGCTCGGAAGCGCCCCCGGCGTAGCCGTGGCGCTCCTCGATTTACCAACCGTCCGTGGGGGGCCACGAAGGGCCCCCCAAGTCCCCGCGTTCGGCCCTAGCCGCCGCGGAGCTTGTTGGAGGCGTCGAGCGCGGCGACTTTGTAGCACTCGGCGAGCGTCGGATAGTTGAAAACCGTCTGGAGGAAGTAGTCGATTCCGCCCCCCAGACCCAACACCGCCTGCCCGATGTGCACCAGCTCCGTCGCGCCGGTCCCGATGACGTGCACGCCCAGGAGTCGCCGATCTTCCCGATGGAAGAGCATCTTGAAGAGGCCGCTGTCGTCACCCAGGATCTGCCCGCGGGCGATCTCCCGGTATCTGGCCACGCCGGTCTCGTAGGGAACCTTGCGCTCGGTCAATTCGTGCTCGGGCGCACCGACCATCGAGATCTCCGGGATGGCGTAGATGCCGATGGGAAAGTGTGCCGCCATGGGGCCGGCCTCGATCCCGAACGCGTGGCAGGCGGCCAGCCGCCCCTGCTCCGACGACGTGGCGGCCAGGCTCGGGTAACCGATCACATCCCCCGCCGCAAAAATGTGCGGCACACACGTCCGGAACGTCTCGTCCACTTTCAGCCGGCCGCGTTCGTCCGCGTCCAGTCCGGCGCTGGCGAGGTTCAGCGGACCGGTGGCCGCAATGCGCCCGGCCGAGAAGAGAACCACGTCGGACACCAGGCGCTTTCCGGATTCGAGGCGGATGACCGCCCGCCGTGGAGGGCCGTCGGACATCTCGATGGACTCGACGGTCTCTCCCAGGCGAAACGTCACGTTCCGATGCCGCATCTGGTGGATCAGCTCCTCCACGATCTCGCGGTCCAGGAACTCGAGCGGCCGCTGGCGCTTCTCGATGAGCGTGACCGGGACACCCAGCGCCGCGAACATCGACGCGTACTCGATGCCGATGACGCTGCCGCCCACGACGGCCATCGCTCTGGGGATTTGCTTGAGCTTGACCACATCGTCGCCCGTGATGACCACCTCTCCGTCCGCGGCGACTCCGGGTGGCGGCGCCGGCTGCGTGCCCACGGCGATCACGATCTTCTCGGCCGAGATCCGCCGCCATCCGTCCCCCTCGCGCACCAGGAGGGTGTGCGCATCGGAGAAGGAGGCCTCGCCCCGCACGATGGTCACGTCGTTGCGCCGGAGCTGATCCTCGATGACGGTCTGCTCACGCCCGAGAACCTCGTCGACCTTGGCGAGGAGCTGCTCCGCGGTCGGGCGAGCGTCGAGCGGCGCCGAGCGAGCACGGTGAAAAAGAGCACCGCTTCCCGGAGCGTTTTGCTCGGGATCGTACCGGTGCCGAGACAGACCCCGCCGAGGCACTGTTGCTTCTCGACCACCGCGACGCACTTTCCAAGCTTCGCGGACTGCACGGCCGCCCGCTGGCCGGCGGGCCCGCTGCCGATGCACACGAGGTCGTAGTCGTATGTTCGCGGCATCCGTGAGACTCCCCGAAATGTGGTGCGCCACCCGCTCCGAGGCGTCAAATGTAGCGCGGCGAGGGGGACGGGGAAAGGGGAAGCGCCCGGAAGGGTTGCCCGACTCCGCGCGCCGCATCGATGTTGCCAACAGGCGGTCGAACGGGATAAAATTTCGATCGCGAAGTGGGAAAACCCTTCGGTGAGCGTTCACTAGTCGTAGCCGGTAGCCCTGAGGCCTGGAGTCCAGCGTTTCCGGTATCAGGACGGAGGCGGTGGAGGGCCGCGCTGGGCACGTTCGCAGCACGTCGGGGGCTTCTGCGTCGCTCGCTGCTGATGGTCGGCCTCTTGCTCGCCGCGACCGCCTGTTCTTCCGTCCGTTCCGACCAGGCATCCGTGCCGGGCGAGCCGTCGACGCATCCGAGCTCCAAGCCGGCCGCCCCGCCATCGCCGAAGCCGGGCGTGAAGGACGCGGAGGTGTTCGACTCGCGCGACTTCGTCGTAGTGGTCGCGAAGCCGGGCGACACCGCCGAGGGCTTGGCCGCGCGCTACCTCGGGGATCCGAAAAAGAAGTGGATGATCGAGGATTACATGGGCGTCCGAACC
>WNGB01006064.1_pt1 | contig 17906 bp, 6 predicted proteins | sample 5400681 | NCBI WGS metagenome assembly WNGB01 (sample SAMN13153367, study PRJNA577476) | soil metagenome | isolation source: 115 cm soil or saprolite under grassland replicate 2 | place: USA:California | collected 2016-06-15 | reverse complement strand
CCTTCGTCCCGCAGGTTCTGTATCACGCTCGCGCTCTGGTCGGCCCATTCCTGGCCTCGCAGCGCCACCGGATTGCCCTGCTCGTCGCGCCTGTACATGATGCCCTTGGCGTCATACGCGGCGGCCTGCTTGTCCTGACGGAGCTGGAGCTGCGCGATCCGGTTGTCCTGGTCGGCTGCCGCGACGATGCTGTTGCCGACCGCGTTGCCGAACGCATCGGCCGCGATGTTGGTCCAGTTCATCTTGCCCTTGCCCTCGACCAGGATGCGCACGCCCTGGTTCACCACGCCCTTGGCGACGCCTATCGCCAGATCGGACGCAAATCCCTTGGCGGTGGCCCCCTCAAGAGACTTGGTGCTCGAATCCGCCGCGAAATCCTTGGTCAACGAAGCGGTCACCGGTGCTGCGATGGCGGCGGTGGCAAGGGCGGTCCAGCTGAATTTCTCCTGCTGGCCCGTCATGATGTTGATGCCCTGCGTCACGACGCTGTTGGTGGCTCCTTGTACGGCCTGCACATACCACGCCGCGTTGACATCCACACCTCCGGTGACGCCTGCGCTAAGCGCCGCCGTGGCGACAGCACTCCATGAGAATTTCTCGACATTCCCCGTGGCCATTCCCACGAGCTGACTCGCGATGCTGCCCACGGCCGCGCCGACCATCGCCGCGCCCAGCGTGCCCAGCGCCGGCATGGCGGCAAGCGCCGCCCCGGCGGTGAAGAAGGTCACCACGACCGCCACGACGATCATGAGAACCATCCCGAACCCGCCGCATCCCCCACTGTCCGGCGGTGGCGGCGGCGGCGGATCGGGCAGCGTCGGCGTGGTGTCGCCGATGATCTCGGTCGCGTTGTAGACCTTGAAGGTCGCGTAATCGTTGTGGACGTTGGTGATCTTGTTCGGGATCGTGAGCTGCTGCCCGACTTTGAGATCGGCATCCGTGCGCATGCCGTTGGCGTCGGCGATCACGTACCAGAGCTGCGCGTCGCCGAAGAGCGCGAGCGCGATCGAGCGCAGCGTGTCGCCCTTGCTGACGACGTAGCTGCCCGGCACCGTGCCCGGGTACTGCTGCGACACCGGCGTGTAGTTGTAGTCGAAGTCGGCGGCCGAGAGCGCGCCGCTCGAGCCGATCGGCTTGTCGTTCGCGTAGAAGTAGTACTGGGTCGAGCCGTTCTCGGTCTTCTGGACGATCTGCCCGGTGCCGTCGGTCACGAAGCTGCGGAACTTGTTTGCCGCGAACTGATCGGAAACGGACAGCGTGTTGCCGTTGATGTCGTAGGTCGTCGTCGTGCTTCCGGGCTGGAAGTAGGTCGACGAGCCGGAGACCACGCGCTCCTTGTAGGAGTCATACTTGGCGTAGGTGTAGCTGTAGTAATTGGTGTAGTTCGTGCCGGTGTAGACGGAGGTCTGGTAGGTCGTGGTATTGCCCATGCCGTCGTACCCGGTGTACGTCGTGCTCTGGGTCACCGTGCCCGCGCCGTTCTTGACCAACTGCTGCGTCAGCTTGCCGTTGACGTTGTAGGTGTTCTCGCGGATCTCGTTGATCACGCCCGGGCTCGAGTAGCTGATCTGCTGGATCGCCCGGCCGTCGAGGTCGTAGACGCGCGAGCTCGTGAGCTGGCCGGCGCGGTTGGTCGTCGTCAGGCGGCCGTTGTCGTCGTAGTTGTAGCTCTCGGTGACCAGGACCCCGCCCTGGTAGTTGGTCGCCACGCGCCGGTTGCTGGCGGAGTCGTAATACAGCTCGATGCCCTGGCTGGTGCTGATCTGGATGACGCCGTTCAGCAGCACCCCCTGCGACAGCGTGATGCGGTTCATGCCGTCGTACTGATACCAGCTGCTGACGTGCTGCAGGACGTTGCTGCCGTCGTAGTAGAACGAGTCGACGTTGCGCCGGTTGCCGTTGGCGTCGTACTTGTAGGTGATCGGCTGCACGCGGTTGTCGCGGATGGTCTTGACGCGTCCGAGCTCGTCGTACGTGGTGCGGTCGTCGCGATAGACGATGCCGCCCTTCACGTACCGCTCGCGGGTGCGGTTCCCCGCGGCGTCGTACTCGTAGAAGGTCTCGCCGCCGACGCCGACGTCGGTGATCCTTTTCACCGATCCGTTCTCGTAGTACTGGTACGTGGTGAGCGCCGTCGTCCCCGCGCGCACCAGCGTCTGCTGCGTCATGTGGCCGGCCTTGTCGTAGGCGTAGGTGTAGACGCCGCCGCCCATGTCGGTGTGCGAGAGAAGGCGGCCGAAGTAGTCGTAGCTCCAGACCGGCTGGTCGTTGTTGGGAGTGACCTCCCGAATCTTGTTGCCGCGCAGATCGTAGAAGGTGCTGGTCTGCTGGCCTCCCGGGAGCTGCGAGCGTACGGCCTTGCCGCGCGTGTCGTACCAATAGCGCGTCACCAGGCCGAGCGCGTCGGTGACGCGGATGCGGTTGCCGGCCTGGTCGTAGGCGTAACTCTCAATGCTGATCGGGTGCTTGACCTGGGTAAGGCGGTCGTCGCGGTCGTAGACCGAGTCGGTGAACTTGCCGAGCGCGTCGATCACGCGCGTGCGGCGGCCGAACGCGTCGTACAGATAGCTGACGACCCCGCCGTCGGCGTGGTACTCCGCGATGAGTTGGCTGGCTGCGTCGTAGCGCGCGGTGGCGGCGTTGCCGTTGGCGTCGATCGTGCCCAGACCTCGGCCCTTCTGGTCATAGAAGTTGCGGACGATCGGCCGCGAGGGCGTGTTCACGCCGTTGGCGCCCCACACGTCGGTCAGCGGCTTCTTCTCCTCGATCAGCTTGCCGAGGTAGTTGTAGCGGTAGTCGGTCTTGTAGCCGCGCGCGTCGGTGACCGTGAGCGCGTTCCCCCAGCGATCGACCGTCTGCGACAGCACGGGCGCGAACGTCTGGATGCTGACGTTGACCGCGGAGGTGATGTCGGTGATCCCGCCCCCGGCGCTGGCGAAGCGGCCGGTCGAGTGCGCGTACGGCGAAGCTTCGTCCGGGCGCTTGTAGAGCACTTCCAGGTCGTACGTGCCTGCGCCCCGGTACAGCGTGCTCACCAGGTAGCGCGCGCCCATGTTGTAGAGGGTGATAGGCGTCCCGGTCCCCCCGGCGACCGAGAAGTTGGCCGTGACGCTGGTTCCCACTTCGGGAGGAACGATCGACGTCACCAGGTTGCTGTAGCTGCCGCTGCCGCCCTGGTCGAAGATCGGAATCAGGTTGCCCGACACGTCGTACTTCCAGACGCGTATGCGATACACGTATCCCGCGCCCCCGCCGCCGTCCCAGTCCTGCCAGCTGAAGCTGACGCCGTTCGCCCCGGTCTCGGAGTCGACCGTCCGGTCGAAAGCGGTCGCGACCCCGTCCGCTCTGACATAGTCGATATAGACGCGGACGTTCCCGCCGCCGAGGTAGGAGAGGTTGCTCCAGCCCAGGCTGATCGAGGTGGTCGGATTCCAGGTGCGGACGTAGCCGTATTCGGCTCCGAGGTATTCGGTGTCGTAATGCGCTGGGCTGTAGCTGTTGACGGTCAGCGAGGCGTTCGACATTCCGAGCGTGCTCGGATACGCGGCGACCTGCGGCCGCTCGATCGCGAACGACGGCTGGGTCTGCTGGACCAGCTGCCTCAGCGCGTTGTATACCGAGTTCGTGCGCTGCACGCCGCTCGCGAGGGCGGCGACCTGCACCGGAGCGGAGTATGCGCCTTGCAAGTCGAGCGCCTGGCTCAGGATCTGCGCGGTCGCGTTGCCCGCCAAGTCGAAGAGGAAGACCTTGTTGACGCCGTCCTTCTCGTTCGTGCGCCACAAATGGCCGGCGTTGTCGTACTGGGAGTACTCCTGCGCGCCGTTGTTCAACCCCTTCGTGGTGATCTCGCCGAACGCGTTGTACTGCACCTGCGAGGTCGCGAAGTTCGCCGGGTTCAGCGGAACGCCGGGCTGGTACGGGAGGTAGGACGGCTCGATCGTCGCCACCTGTTGGCCGAGCTTGTCGTACTGGAACACCTGCACCGCGTTGTTGACCTGCCCGTCGTTGTTGGTGATCGGCTGCCAGATCTTCGCCACGTGGCCGAGCGCGTCGTAAGAGCTGTACCGCGACGCGCCCTCAGGATCGACTGAGCGAACGACATGCCCATAACCGTCGTAGAAGTTGGACCTCGTCTGGTCGGTCGCGTCGGTCCCTGGAATGCCGTAGCTCGTGGCGTCCGCGGTGACGGCACCCTTGGCGTACTTGGTGCTCTGTACGACGTTGCCGAAAGCGTCGTAGCGCATGACCGTCAGCGGCGTGAGCGTCAAAGCGTTCGGGTCCGCGGTGACGGACGGCAACCCGCCTCCGCGCCCGATCTTCATCGTTCCGGAGAGCGTTCCGCTCGCCGTGCCGCCGACGCCCGTCAGGTTCACCGGATTGCCGGCGGAATCGCGCACCGTCAGGATATAGTCGTAGCTGCCGTTCGCGATGTCGTCGTACGAAACGCCGAACTCGCCCGTGCCGACGGCGCCGAGCGCCTTGGAAAGATAAGGGCCGGTGTTGCCCGAAGGCCGGTACTGGAGCACCGCGCTCGCGACGCCGGCAGGCAGGTTGTACGCGTTGAGCGTTCTGTTGATGCTCGCGAAGTTGACCTCCTGCACGCCCGCCGCGCCCGCGGCGCCCGAACGGGTGACCGTGAACGTCCCGCCGACGGCCGAAGCCGTGCCGACCGGCGTGAAGGAGTACGTCCCCCGGCCGACCGTCCCGAGGTTCACCGTGTACACGCCGCCGCCGAGCGAGGTGACGCCCAGCGTCCCGACGCCCGCGACGTTGATCGCGGAGAGGCCGGCGGTCTTGCCGCGGATCAGCAGCCGATCCGGCTGCGAATAGCTCGAGCCCGAGCCGATGACCTGTACTTCCTGGCCGTTGACGACCTTCCACACTTCGACGTAGTTGATCGCGGCGATGCCGGCGTTGGAAAACGCGTTCGGACTGAGCTCGGTCCAGGTAACGGTGGCGCCGGTCGCCGCGGCGCCCGCGGAAAAGATCTGGTCGATGGACGTGTCGGCGCCCGCGCCGCCTGCGAAGTTGCGCGTCAGGTAGTGCAGCCGGACGCGAACGTTGCCGTTGCCGAAACTGTCCAGGGAGCCCCATGAAAGACCCACGGAGTTGAATCCCTCGAAGGACGAGACGTATCCGGCTTCACCGTCCGAAACCGTTTCGTAATGCGCGCTCTCGTTGATTCCGTTTATCGTAAAGCTCGGCTGTTCCACGACCGCGGCCACGTTCGCGCTGCCGGCGGTGCTCGGCCCGAGGATGTCGAGCTGGCCGGTGCCAGTGGCGTAGGGGGTGCTTGCGCCGGTCTTCGTATAGGTGAGGCGGTACTCGTAGTTGTCGGTCGACGAGATGGCGAGGCTGGCCGTGTAGTCATTGCCGACCGTCTGCAGCGCGGCCGTCGTCCACGCCCCCGTCGTGCCGGCCACCCTGTACTGGAACGCGACGACGGAGCCCGTCGGCGCGTTCTGGGCGAACCTCAGCGTGGTCGCATCGCTGCCGCTCTGGTAGGTGACGTATACCGGCGGCATCACCACGATGCCGTTGCCCCCGTCGCCGAACCGCGCGGGTTCCGCGACGGCGACCACGCGGCCCAGCGCATCGTAATACGTGTACGTCGTGGCCCCGGTCGGATCGGTCATCGACGTGATGTTTCCGACGCCGTCGTAGGCGTACCGGGTGGTGAGATTGCCGACCGTCGTTCCGAGGGTCAGCGTGCCGGTCACGGTGCCGTATTCCGCGTTGACCTGGGTCTCCGCGGTCTTCTGGTTCTTGCGGTCGTACTGATAGGCGATCTCGCGGTCGTACCCGATCGTGCTGCCCGGGTTGAGCTGCGGCGTGGTGGCCGCCGGCGCGCCGTAGCCGGAAGCGCTCCAGGAGCCGGCGGTGAGCGCCCTGGCGTACTGGACCTGGCGCGTGATGTCCCCGGTCTCGTCGTATTGCCAGACGATGAGATAGCCCAGGGCGTCGACCTGCGCGGTCCTGTTGCCGCGCGCGTCGTAGTAGAAGTAGGTGTCGAGCCAGGTGTCGTCGGCCGTACCGGCCGCGAGGTCCACACCGGGATTCTTCAGCGTCGACTGCTTGATGACCTGGCCGAACGCGTTGTAGGTGTTGCGCGTCGTGGCGCCGACGGTGAAATACTGGGGACTCACGCCGGTAGCGCTCGAGTCGTAGGCGTAGAAGGCGGGCTCGGTCGCTTGCGTCGCCTGGTCGAGCGCGTCGTACTGCGTCGTGATCGTGCGGTCGCTGGCGCTTGGCGCCAGGCGTGCGGCCACCTCGGCGGCCGTGAAAGCCGCACCGTCGGCGTGCGCCGCGTATCCGGTGATCGCGCCGAAATTGAGCGCCGTGGCATAGCGCTTGGTGGTGAGCTTGTTGCCGAAGGTGTCGTAGCCGTACTCCGTCACATAGCGCTCGGCGTCGATCTCGTATTTCACACGCCGCAGCGCATCGCAGACCTTGTAGCTGTAGCCGCCGGCGGCGTCGCGATTGACGACCGCATTGCTCAAAGTGTCGTAGGTCACCGTGACCTGGGGCACGACCGCGGTCTCGACCCGCGCCACCGTCCCGCTGATGCCGTTGGTGGTGAGATTGTCGTTAGCGTTGTCGTAGACGTAGATCGTCGGGAATATCGTCTTGACTTGGCGGCCCACCGCGTCGTACTGGTACTGGGTGGTCCTCGCCTCCGGCCTGCCGTAGGCCTCGGTGCGCGACACCACGTTGCCCAGGGCGTCGTAGGTCATGCGCGTCTCGACCCTCGCGCTCGCCTGCGTGGCGCCGAGAACGCCCTTGCCGGCGCAGTCCCAGGTCGCCCGGCCGCCGTAGAGCGTGAAGGCCATGCCGTTCAGCGTCCGTCCTTCCAAGCCTACCGCGCTCGCCGCCACTTCCAGGCGCACCCAGCCTCCGGTGGCCGGCAGCGACCCCATGTAGCGCCGGCTCACCGTGCCGTCCACCCCCCAGCCGATGTTGTTCGCGCCCCAGTAGGCGCGGTGCTCCCAGGAGCCGTCGTTCCACTGCAGCATCACCTCGCTCGGCGGATTGGCCGGGTCGAGATACACCCACGCGTACAGGGTGTCGCCGGCGTTCACCTGGAGCGTCGCCGCCGCGTTGTAGAAGTAATGCTGATGTTCTCCGGCGGCGACGGCGGACTGGTGCGCCGCCGTCCCCGACTGGGGCGCCGGGTTGGCCGACACCCACGTCCACGCGTCGCCGCCGTCGCTGGCGAGGGTCGCACCCGCGGGGGCGGCGTCATCGACCCACGCGGTGGCGTTGGCGGTAGCTGACACGGTCGTGACGTCCACCTGCGGGGAGATCTCGCTCGTCAGCCGCCCCGCCGCGTCGTAGGCGTAGTTCCAGGTGGCGCCTTTCTTGTTCGTGTAGCTGAGCTTGTTGCCTACGGCGTCGTACGCGAACGATTCGGCGTATCCCTCGCCGTCGGTGCTGGATACCAGGCGTCCGCCTGCGTCGTAGCTGAAGGTATCGACCTGCTTGTTGGCGTCCGACGCGATCGCGGCGGCGACCTGCGCGGCCGTCGGAGCGCTGCCGACGGCGACGGTCTGGGTGTACTGGATGGTCGCGGTGATGCGCCCGGCCTTGTCGTACCGCGTCTCCTTGACGTAGTTGCCCGGGTCGATCGCGTACACCGCCCGATCCGCCGCATCGTAGACGACCCGCGTCACGCGGTCGCTCGCCGCGCTCGGGACGAGGGCCGCGGCGATCGCCGCCTGGGTGAGCGCCGTGCCGACGGGAATGGGGTTGGCGTACGCGACGGTGCGCACGACGTTGCCGTTGGCGTCGTACGCCTTCTGCGCGACCGCCCCCTTGGCGTCGATGCAATAGATCTCGTGGCCGTCTCCGTCGTAGACGTAGCTCTTGGTCTCGTCGCCGGCGCTCGCGACGATGCGCGCGCTGATGTCCGCGTTCGTGGCGGGATCCGGGAGGCCGGCCAGGCTGATCGCGTTGGCGTAGAGGACGACTCTCGTCACCCGGCCGTCGGCGTCGTATTCGTTCTTCATCACCCCGCCGAGGGCGTTGACGGTGTATTGCAGGCGGTCGCCGGCGTCGTAGGTGTAGCGCGTGACGTTGCCGAGCGCGTCGGTCTTCTTGATGACGCTGTTGTTCTTGTTGTAGGCGTAGGTCGTGGTCGCGTTGATGCTGCTCGGATCCTGTATTTCCTGAACGAGCCGGCCGAGCTTGTCGTAGGCGTACTGGGTCACGCGCGGATTCGCACTGCCTGCGCCTTCGGTGACGGTCAGCTTCTTTCCGCGCGCGTCGTAGCTGTAGGTGGTCGTGAGATTCAGGCGCCCGGCGCCCGGGTCGACCACGACCGAGACCGCCTGGCCCTTCAGGTCGAAGCTCGTTTGCGTCACCACCCCGTTCGGATCGGTGACCGAGACGGTCTGGCCCTTGGCGTCGTAGGCGTACGCGGTGACCAGGTTCAGGCGCCCGGCACCCGCATCCGCCGTCTGCGTGAGCACCCGCTTGGCGGCGTCGTAGGCATATGTGGTCCGCGTTCCGAGCGCGTCGGTCTGTTCGATGAGGAGATCCGCGTTGTCATAGACGCTCGTGCGGGTGCCGGACGGCCCGTCGACCCGCACCAGGTTGCCGTCGCGGTCGTATTGGTAGGTCGTGGTGTTGCCGCGGCCGTTGGTGACCGAGAGCGCTTGGCCGTGACGGTTGCTCGTCGCGGTCGTGACGATGCCCCCCGGGGTGGTCACCGTGACCGAGCGATTCGCGGTGTCATGGCTGTAGCTCGTCACCTTGCCGAGAGCGTCGGTCTGCGTCAGCACCCGTCCGAAGGCATCGTAGGTGGTGCTGACGGTCCGGCTCAGCGGATCCGTGGTCGCGATCGTGCGGCTCAGCCTGTCGTAGCTCCGAGTGCTGACATTGCCTCTCGGGTCGCTCGTCTGGATCGCCCGTCCGAAGGCGTCGTAGACGGTGGCGCTCGAGCTGTTGATTCCGGTGGGGTCCCCGACGGTCTGGGTGGCCAGCCCGCGCCGGTCGTAGCCGTAGGTACGAACGAGCGTCTGGCCGGCACCGAGCGCCTGGGTGCTGCTCGTGACTTCTCCGAAGGCATTGAACGCCTGCGTCACCGCATTGCCGAGCGCGTCGGTGATCTGTGCTATCTGGCCTCTCGTGGTGTAAGCGAAGCTCGTCTTCGAATCGAGCGTCGTGTTCGAGAGGGCGGCGATGGCGCCGGTGAGCGTGCTGTTAACCAGGCCGCCGGACAGGCCGGCCAAGGTCGCCGATGAGAGCCGCGTGCCGTACTGGACCGTCTGCGTCAGCTGTCCCAGGACGTTGTAGATCGACTCCGTCACTTCACCGAGGGCATTGATGGTGTGCGTCAACTGCCCGTCGGCGTTGTAGTAGAACAGCGTCTTTCGCCCGTTGGCGTCGGTCGTGCTGGTCCTTCGACCGGCCGCGTCGTACGTATGCTTGATGCCGTAAGCGGCCCAGATGGCGTCGATCTCGGCCTGAGTCTGGTTGCCCGTCAGCTGCGTCGCGCCGTTGCCGGACAGCTCCGCCGTGAGGCGGCCCTGCTTGTCGTATTGCGCGCGAAGCGCGCGTGCGTCCGCTGTATTGGCTGCCTTGACCGTCTTCGTCAGCTTCCCGACTTCGTTATATGTGTACTGCGTCACCGTGCCATCGGCCGCCGTCTGGCTCGCGACCTGGTTGAGGGCGGTGTAGATCGTGCTGATGATCTGGTCCTGCGCGCTGCTCACCGGGGTGCCGACGATCGGTTGCAGATTCGCCGGCCCTGTCAGCGTCCAGGTCTCCCCGGTCGACGAGGTCAACGCCGTAACGCTCGATGCGGGCGCCTCGGAGGCATTGAATTTGGCGACGACGGCGCCGTCGATGCCGTTCCGAAGCTCGAATTCGTGCGCCTTGCCTTCCCAGAAGACGCCGCCGACGCGTTGCCCGAACATCAGCGCCGCCGTGCCGTCGAACAGGGCGCCGACGGCGTTGGTGACCGCGTTGCCCAGCTGGGTCCAGGTCGCGCCGTCATTGGAAGTGTAGAACATGATCTGCCCGGTCGAGGCCGAGCGCGTCACACGGACCCACTTGGTCGCGCCGTCCGCGGCCCCCACCGCAGCCGCGCTCGAGGCGTTGACGTTGATCGTGGTTCCGTCGAAAGAGCCGTAGAAGTTCAGCGTACCGTTCGTCAGCAGGCGGAATCCCCACTGGCGGTTGCTGCCGCCCGCGTCCTTACCCGCGATTCCGCGTTCCACCGCCGGCGTCCAGTCCGCAGCGGTGAGCTTCGCGCGCACGTCGATATCGCCCGTGATCGAGTTCGCCGCGGTATCGGCCGTGCTCGCGAAAGCCGTCACTCCGCTGGTGAGATTCAGGACCCTGTCGGCGACTCTCGTCGCGTACCGGACTTCCTGGCTCCTGTTGCCCGCGGCGTCGTAGACGTACTCGGTCAGGTAGTCTTCGCCGTCGATCGTTCTGGCGAGCTGCCCGCGGGCGTTGTAGAAGTTGTAGCTGTGGATGTCTGCAGCATCCACCGCCGGGATCAGTTGCGTCAGCGTCCCGTACGCCCGCAAACCCGCGCTCGTTGGCGTGGCGTAGGCGACGGTCTCGATCACCTGCCCTGCGGCGTCGTATTTGTACTCCACGAGGAAGCCCTCCCCGTCCAGCGTGCCGCGCAACTTGCCGTCCGCATCGTAGAAGTTGCGCGTCAGGCGGTCGGCGCTGGGACTGCTTGCCGGATTGATGGCGCTGGCAGGCGGCGCGTCGCCCAGCGCACTCGTGCTGATTGCGGTGGCGAAACTCAACGCTTCGGTCAGGCGCCCGGCGGTGTCGTAGAACCTCTGCGTGACGAACCCCAGCTCATCGACGGTTTTCACCAATCGGTTGGCGCTGTCGTAGGCATTCCGCGTGGCCCGATCCGAGGTGGAGGCCACAGGACGGATTGCCGCCAGACCGACGCCGGTCGGCTTGCCGTCCAAAGCAATGAGACTCGCAAGGTTCGCCGCGCTGACCGCGGTAGCGTAGCGGATCGTCTTCGTGACCTGGTTGTTGCGGTTGTAGACGAACTCGGTGAGGCTGCCGTCGCCGTCGATCTCGGCGACCTTGCGGCCGGCCTCGTCGTAGAGAAGGTGCGTCTTGATGCCCGTCGGGTCCTCGGTGCGCCGCAGCCGCCCGTCGGCGTCGTAGAAGTACTTCGTCTCGCCGAGCGCGCCGGTGGTCTTGCTTTGCAGCACGCTGCTCAGCCGGCCCGCGGTATCGTAGGTGGACGTGGTAACCAGGCCGTTTGCCAGCGTCAGCACGGTCTTGCGGTTGGCGTCGTCGTACTGCGTGAGGGTCGTTATGCCCAGCGCGTTCACGGTCGACAGCAACCGGCCCAGACCGTCGTACACGTAGGTGGTCGTATAGTCGTTCGGGTCGAGCGGCGTGGCGCTGCCCCGCGGGTCGACCATCTTCAGCAGACTCCCGGCCTGGTCATAGACGAGCAGCGTCACCGCTTCGGTGCCGTCGACGATTCCGTTCCCTGCGGCGTTCACCGTCTTGTAGCTCGTGACGGTCGCGACCTGCCCGCGGAAGTCGTAGGTGGTGTCGATCCGGTTCGAGGCGAACCGGTCGACCGGCAGCCAGGCGTTGAGGCTCGCTTCCGTCAGGGTCGTCGTCGGACCGAGGCTGCTTACGGTGTAGCGCGACGCGGTGTACTGGATCTCCGCGATCCTCTGCCCGAAACCGTCGTAGCGATACTCTGCGACGCGGCCGTCCGCGCTTACCACGAAGCGCAGCCGGTTGTTCGCATCGTAGACATAGCGCGTGGTGAGCGGCGCGGCCGGCTGCGACGTGGCGGGGGCGACCGGATCGAATGCCGCAGCCACGGCGCCGCCGATGCCGTTGCGCACTTCCGCGTAGTAGACCTTGCCGTTCAGCGGCGACGACCCATCGCTCCAATTACCGACGCGCAATTCGTTCGTGGTGTCCCGGATCGACTGAACGCCGGCGTTCACCAACGCGCTGCCAAGAACCGTCCAGATCGCACCGTCCGCACTGGTATAGAACGTGACGACGTGATTGCCGATCCCGTCATCCACGTCCAACGTGGCGCGCACCCAAACCGCGCTCCCGTCCGGTGCGCCGACGGCTGCCGAGGAGGTGCGCGTTATGGTCGTCGTGCCGTTGTTCCATTGCAGATTCAGCCTGCCCAGTGTGTCGACCCAAAATCCGTACGCGGGAGACCCCTTCTGCAGCAGCACGTTGGACGCACCGGGTGTCCAGTCCGTGAGGGCGACTTTGACGCGAATGTCGACATCCCCGGTAATCGAGGTGGCTACGCTGTCCGGTGTGCTGGCGTAGCTCCCGTTCAGGCCGGGCAAGCTGAGGTAGGGGGGCGTGCCTTCGACAGTCGCTTTATTGACCAGCGTCCAGGTCTCGCCGGTCGCGCTCGCCAGGGTGGTGCTGACGACCGCGTACGTCGTCTCGGCGAGCAGCTCGTTCTTCGCGCCGAACACGCGCTGCACCGTGTTGTCGGCAGCGTCGCGCTCCTGGATCCGGTTGCCGTTCGCATCGTACTGGTACGTGACGGCGTTACCCTTCGCGTCGGTCACGCTCGTGACATTGCCGCTCGCGTCGTAGGCGTAGCTCACCCCCTGCGAGACCCCGTCCACCGCCGGGCCGGTGACGCTGGTGAGCTGCCCGGCCGCGTCGTAGGCGAGCACCGTGGCGAGATTGAGCGCATCGGTCACGGTCGTGGTGCGCGCGACCGTGTCGTAGGCGAAGCGCGTCACCTGTCCGAGCGCATCGGTGATCGTCGCGATGCGGAAGTCGGTCCCCACTTGTACGTAGGTAAACGCGAGGCTCGAGCCGTCGGACTGCGTCATCGTCGCCACGCGCCGGCTCGCGCCGTCGTAGGTATAGCTGACCGTGTAGCTGAGGCTGTCGGTAGTGAGCTCCGGGGTGAGGTCAGTCTTGAGCTGGATGAGCCGGTTGCTCGTGTCGTACGTGTAGCTGGTGCGGACAACGGTCTGACCGCCGCTCTTCACCGTGCGCAACTGCGTGAGGTTGGTCCCGCTGTAGTCGAGGTAGGTGCTCTCGCCGCTCGCGTCGGTCACCTGGGTGATCAGCCCCGCGGCGTTGTAGACGTAGTTAAGGCTGTTGCCGTCGGCGTCGAGAACCTGCGTGAGCCGCCCGCCGGCCTCACCGTCGTAGATTTCCTTGAGCTGCGTGTCCCCGTCGGTCCAGGTCCAGGTTTGCGTCCCGGCGGTGTAGCTCAGCGTGTCGAAGGCACCGGCGCCGGCGCTGCTCACGTACCGGGCGAGCGTCGCATCGTAGGTGTAGAGGGACTCCGAGCCGTCCTCGGCCACCCGCGTGACCGTGCTCCCGACCGTATTGACCGTGCCGGTGAGCTTGTAGACCTTTCGGTAGACCCCCAGGCGCCAGTTGTCCCCGTTGTCGTCGTTCAGCAGCCCCTGGCTGTTGTAGGTGCGAAGCAGACCCAGATCGGGACCGCGCCCGATGACCACTTCGTCGCGGTTTTGCACCACGAGATTGCCGGTGGCGGCGTTGACATAGACGCTTTCCCCCGCGCGCCCTTGATTGGCCTGCCCCACTGCACCTTGAGGGCCAAGGACATTAAGCGAACTGTTGGCGAGGCCAAGACCAGCGCCCGAGACGACAGCAACCATAACTCCCTCTTTGTACTCCGATCTAGCTAGTCGATTGTTTTTTCTAGTCTTCCCGTCCTTCAGCCGGGACAGACTCTCTCTTATCAAATGTTTCCCAACCGAAGGGGTTTTGTTTAATCGTCAAGCAAGTCGCCGGCTCTGGGCTCCGTGTTACCGGCTAAAACCTCGACGGGGCACGCGGATACCTGAATAATCACGAAGGCAAGTCGCCATAGATAGGACCCCAGCTTTGGATCCGGTCAACAGTCTCAGCCAAATGCTCGCGATTCTGCGGCGGCAAATGTCCGAGCGGGCTGCGAAGCTCCCCGCCCACCCCGCTGTCGGGCCGTCATCGTCTCCAGAAAGCACTGCGGCAACCGCGGAGGAGCTGCAGGATATCCGGAGAAAAGTCCAGGAGCGCATACGGTCCCTGGACGCCGATGACGAACGACGCCACGGCAAGGCCGTCCGGATTTTTTTAGAAGGGGTATTCCGCCGCGAGTTCGGCGATTCCATGCTCACCGACCCGGCGTTCTATGCACTGATCGACGACGTTCAGTCCGCGATGGAATCCGACCCAAAGGTCAACCAGACGCTTCACCAGCTGGTCAAGGAGCTCGCGGAAGGAAGTTAGTTTTCTACAGCTTGAGATTGAGCTTAGCCGCGTTCGCGTGGAGCTCTCGAAGCGAGCGCAGAGCCTGGCGATGAATCTGCGAGATCCGGCCTTTCGACAGGCCGAGAATATCGCCGATCTCCTCGACACCAAGGCTGTGGAAATAGTGGTATTTGATGACATCCCTTTCCCGCTCGGGAAGGACCTCCACGATGGCCTGGATCGTCGCACGCAGTTGCTTGAGCTCGTGCCCACTGTAGACATCCTGAGAGCGGCTGTCCTCGGGCGCCATATACATACCCGACCCCTCGAGCATGTACCCCAGGGCAAGGCCAACCGCGACCTCCGCCATCTCTTCGAATAGCTTGGACGTTCTGGCGCCTTCCTTCTCACCTTCGCGCAGCGACTCCAGGCGCTGCTTCCGCAACCTCCCCTTGAGCGCCAGTTGCTCGTCGCGCTCGCTGAGCCGCTCGACGTTGTTGAGCACCGATCCTTGGATACGGTGCGCGGCGAAGGTGCGGAACAGGACGTTTCGACCCGGATCGAACTTGTCGACCGCCTCGATCAGGCCGAGGACCGCGTAATGCAGGTAGTCCTCGAACTCGGTTTCCTTGACCCTGCGGCCCGCGTAGAGCTTGGCGGCGAGGATCCGGGCGAATGGAACGTAGCGCTCGATGAGGCGAGTGCGCGCAGACGCGTCCCGCTCCCGGACAAAGCGGTTCCACAGATCCTCTTCTTCCCTGCCGAACGACTCCTCGAGCCCGGGTTGGTTTTCCATCGCCGGCCGCCCCCCTCCCTGCCACCAGCGATTCTACGACAAGCTTCCCACCCTGAAGAGGGTAAAGTACTGGTCACAGCGCGCGTTGAAATCGAGGGCCCAAGCATTTCCGGTCGGCTCGCACAAAGCTTACCGATCGATTTAGTTCCTGATGCCGTTGATTGCTAGAATCGCCGACCATGATGATTTGATCGAATCAGGAGAAACCACATGCCCGCCTACTGGGTAGCCCGCGCCAAAGTCAACGATCCGGTCGAGTACAGGAAGTACGCCGACCGCGTGCCGGCGATCCTCGCGAAGTACGGCGCCAAAGTACTCGCGCGCGGCGGGCGCTACCGGGTTCTCGAAGGTCCCGAGAAATTCAACCGCTTCGTCGTGATCGAGTTTCCGACGCTCGAGCAAGGCGTCGCCTGCTTCGACTCGCGGGAATACAAGGAGGCCGCGGCCTTTCGCCGCAGAAACGGCGTGGGGGAAAACGAGCTGGTGATGGTCGAATCCGGAGAAGCCGCGCCGAAACAGGCTCCGCGGGACGGTTGAAGCCCGGGACTCCGCCCGCATCTGTGGGATAATTGCGTTCGCTGCAGCGATTCCGGGGGTGACCTGGTTTCGACGCGAGTTTCGAAGCGGCGCAGGGCATGCCGAGGACCAGTCACCTCGTAAATCCATCTGGAAACTCATAAACGCCAACGACGAGCGTTTCGCTCTCGCCGCCTAACACCGGCGAGACGCTGCACTAGCTTGCTGATGGGCTAGGCTCCCGAAAGGGAGTGCAGCGTCATTCACATCAGCCGCTGTGCGCGGTCTGGTCGCTTGGCCGCGCGCATCCGTCGAAGCGACTGGCCGAGCGTCAGCCTGCCGGCCGGCGGGCGCAAGGCGAGACCCAAACGACCAGGCTAAGCATGTAGGCCTGACTGCAAAGGACTTGCGGACGCGGGTTCGACTCCCGCCACCTCCACCAACAAGCGAAAAAGGGGCCGCGCTTGCGGTGTCCCTCGCGACGGGCGAACATTGGAGTAGACTTCCGTCTTCGCACCGGACCCGACGACGGTTCAGGGCGATATCCAAAACGGAATTCCTGCTAGGAGAAATCTCGTGCCAACGGGCAAAGTGAAATGGTTCAACGCATCGAAGGGTTTCGGTTTCATTCAGGCGGACGACGGATCAAAAGACGTCTTCGTGCACGTATCGGCGGTGGAGAAGGCCGGCCTCGCCACCCTGAACGAGGGCCAGAAGGTCGGATACGAACTGGTCGTGGGCAAGAACGGCAAGACGTCAGCCGAGAACATAAAGGCGTTGTGATGGCTTTCGATCGCGGCAGGGAGGAATCAGCGGATGAACATCATTTGGCGCTTCTATAGCGACCCCGCCCGGGCATGGAGATGGCAGCAGATTTCCGCCGACCGCACGGTCGTCTCGGAATCGAACCGCGCGTACAAGAATTACGAGGGGTGTCTCGCCGACGCCGTGGAAAAGGGCTACGTCTTCCAGGCGCCCCAGCCCAGGTCGAACAAGGGACGCCTGCGCTAGCCGGCGGACGCGGCTGCGCCTCTTGCGCGGCCCGGCCGGAGCCGCGGTCGCGGCCCCGGCCGGAGAGCGACGCTATTTCTTCGGATGCAGAACCAGCTTCTGTACCCGCCAGTTGAGCAGCTCCGCGACGTAGAGCACGTTCTCCGACGGGCAGGCGATCTCGTGGATCCAGCCGAACTGCCTCAGTTGCTTGCCGGATTCGCCGAGCACCCCGAGCACCTTCCCGTCGAGGGATAGCTTGAACACGCGGCCCGGGAACGCGTCCGAGGTGTAGAGCACCTGGTTCGGGCCCGGCGTGATGCAGACCGCCCACGGCGCCCCGGGCATCATCGTCTTCGGCCCGCCGCCCGCCTCGATCTTCGCGAGGTCCGGCAGGTTGCCGATCGCCGGGCGCGCGCCCGAATCGTACGGCACGTCGATCGCGATCGCGCGCAGGAACGCGCCCTCCCCGTCGAACACCTGGATGCGCCGGTTGCCGCGGTCGGCGACGTAGATGTTGCCCTTCGCGTCGGCCGCGATCGAGTGCGGCGTGTTGAATTCGCCGGGCTTCGCGCCGCGGTCGCCCCAGGACTTGAGCCATTTGCCGTTCCTGTCGACCTTGGCGACGCGCGAATTGACGTAGCCGTCGCTGATGAAGGCGTTGCCGGCCGGATCGAAGGCGACGTCGGTCACCTGCCTGAAGCGCCCGTCCTCGGCGGCAAGCGGCGGCTTGGGGTGCTTCAGCGGCGCGGTATCCTCATCGGACGCCTCCTGCTTGCGCCCGAACACCATCAGGACGCGGCCCTGGGGACTGAACTTGACCACCATGTCCGATCCCTTGTCCGTCACCCAGATGTTGTCGCCCCGGTCCACGCGGACGGTGTGGCCGAACGACCAGGCATACAGGTTCTTGCCGATCTCGCGGACGAATTTCCCGTCGGGCGCGAACTCGAGCAACTGCGCGGCCGCCGCGGCGTAGGCCGGGCCCGTCGTATTGCCGCGCGAAAGGACGAAAATGTTCCCCTTCGAATTCACCGCGACGCCGGTCACTTCGCCGAGGTACAGGTCCTTCGGCAGCTTGAGCGGGTCCGAAGCATCGAACGGAATTTGCGGCACCGCTTCCTGCGCGAACGCGGGCGATGCGAGCAGCACGAGCAATCCGACAAGCGGGCATTTCATGACATCCTCCTTTTGCGTGGGTTTTTCGAAGCGGTGCGCCGGCGATTGCGGCAGGAGAGTATAGCGGCAGACGCCGTCGCCGGTTTGCGGTGAAAATTTCGGCGTATCTTGTCGCCGGCCCGCATCGCCTATACTGTCGCGAAATTCTAACCGCGACGACACACGATGCTCCCGAATCGACTGGGTCCGGCCGCGACCGTCCTCGCCATCGGGCTTGCGG
>WNGB01015549.1_pt1 | contig 17912 bp, 16 predicted proteins | sample 5400681 | NCBI WGS metagenome assembly WNGB01 (sample SAMN13153367, study PRJNA577476) | soil metagenome | isolation source: 115 cm soil or saprolite under grassland replicate 2 | place: USA:California | collected 2016-06-15 | reverse complement strand
GCAATATCTTCGTCGCGCGCTTCGAGGCCGTGAAGATCTATTCCGCCTTGGGCGCCGTGGAGAGGCTGCTGGAGATCGGCGCGGTGAAAAAGGGCGACACGCTCGTCGACAGCTCGAGCGGGATCTACGCCTACGCCCTGGCGCTCGCGTGCCACCGTTACGGCCTGAAGTGCCACATCGTCGGTTCCAAGGCCATCGACCAGGCCCTCCGCCTGCAGCTCGAGATTCTCGGTGTGACCATCGAGCAGGTGGCGGCGTCGGGCAGGCTGAAGTTCGACCAGGGCGCACGCATCGAGCGGGTCCAGGAGATCATCCGCGGGACTCCGAGGTGCTACTGGATGCGGCAGTACCACGATCCCATCCACTACCTGGGGTACGAAGCGTTCGCCGACCTCGTGAGCAGGGAGATCGGTGCCAGTCGGTTGACGGTGGTCGGGGGGGTGGGCACCGGGGCCGCCACCGGAGGCGTGGTCACCTACCTTCGCAAGTCGGACCCGACGGTGCAGCTCTGCGGCATCCAGCCATTCGGCAGTGTCACCTTCGGTGGGGGAGAGGTCGAGGACGCCGCGGCGGTCATGGCGGGCATCGGGGCTTCGCTTCCCTTCGACAACATCCACCACGAGCTCTACGACACGGTCCACTGGGTGAGCTTCGACTACGGCCTTTCGGGCTGCGTCGAGTTGTTGCGACGGCACGCCGTCTTCGCCGGCCTGTCGACCGGTGCCTCGTACCTTGCGACCCGCTGGGAGGCGCGCGCCAACCCTGAACGGCGCTACCTCCTCATCGCCGCTGACACGGGCCACAGGTACGCCGACCCCGTGTTCGCGCGCTACGCGGAGGCGCTCACGCTCGAGCGGCTCGTGCCGACACGGATCGACGACGTCGACGACCTGGCGCTGCCCTGGTCGGTCATGGACTGGGGCCGGCGCGACGACCCGGCAAGGGGAGAGCGAGCCCTCGATGACTATAGTCGCGCTTGAGGCGCTCCAATTCGGCCTGAGCCGCCTGGCCACCGCGAGCAGGGAGCGAGGTCACCAGCTCTGCCTGCTCACCAGGGACCGGGCCATGTACTGGTACGAGCTGTCACAGGACGCCTGCCGCGACGTCCGCGTGATCGACGTCGAGACGTTCGATACCGGGAAGGTTCTCGAATGCCTTTCCAGGATTCCTGACCTTGCCGGCCTGATCAACCCGACGGACGCCTGGAGCCTGAAGAGCGTCAGCGTGGCGCAAGCACTGGGGGTTCCCGGTCAGAACCCCGAATCCGTGCGGCTGGTGCGGAACAAGCCGCGGCTGCGCAACTTCCTCCACGAGCGCGGGCTGAGCCGCAGCAACGCCGAGGTCATCGACCCGCGCGACGCGCCACGGGAGGAGCTCGCGGCCAGGCTGCAGTTCCCCGTGGTCGTCAAGGATGCGGCGGGCACGTCGAGCCGGAACGTGTGGCTGGTCAGGAACGCGGAGGAGCTCGACGCCGCCCTCCGGGCTGCGCAGGAGGCCTCGTTGCTCGGTGACCGCCTGACGGCCGAGTCCTACTTCTGCGGACCGCTGTTCAGCATCGAGACGATCTCGTGGCGGAACGAGACCCGAGTGCTCGGGGTGAACAGCCGGATCCTGTCGAGCGAGCCCTATTTCCGTGAGGAGGCGCTCTCCTTTCCGATGGCGCTGCCGCCGGCGGTGAGGTCGAGACTGGATGCCTGGGTCGTTGGCGTGCTCGACGCCATCGGCTACACGGATGGCTTCTCCCACACCGAGTTCATCATGACGCGCGACGGCCCCGAGGTCGTGGAGGTCAACCCCCGCCTCGCCGGCGCGGTCGTCGGCGAGGCGGTCTCGCAGGCGTTCGGCATCAACGTCTACGACGCGTTCATCGACATGGCCCTGGGGCGGCGGCCAGCCCTGCTGGACGAGGAGCTTCGCCCGCGCAAGGGGCTCGGTCAGATCCTGGTGTACCCGCACAGCACCGGGATCCTCGAGACCATCGACGGGACGGAACGACTCGCCGAGCATCCCGGCGACCCTCGCCTGTACCCCGTCCTGGCGCCGGGCACCCAGGTCCCCAGCGTGACCGACCAGCGTGGCTGCGTGGCGTTCCTGCTGGCGTCCGGCGAGACGGCCGAGATCGCCCTGCAGAACGCGATCTCCGCCAGCGGCAGGCTGACCGTTCGCATACGCGACGGCACGAGTTCGGCGGCGGCCGCGGAGCCGTCCGGCGTCCGGCTCCCCATCGGAATCGGGTGATGGACGCCTCGTGACTGGTAGCTCGCGGCCGCACGCCGTCCTGCTCGGCCCCCATCCCGTGCACTTCGACCACGCCACGCGCCTCGATGTGGGCGTCGTGCTGCTCGACACCGTGGAGAACCTGGCCGCTGAGACCGGCCGCTACGCCGGCCGGGCCGACCACGTCCTCGCCACCGACTACACCGACGCCGAGCGTGTCGCCCAGCTCATCCAGGTCCTCTGCGGCGGGCTGGACGTGCGCGGCGTCCTGGCGCTGACCGAGAACGGCCTCCTGCCAGCCGCCCGCATGAACGCCATCCTCGGGGCCAAGGACAACCCCGTTGACGTGGTCGAGCGGGTCATGGACAAGCGCCTCATGCGGGCATGGCTCTCGGGGGACCAGGCGTTCACGCTCCCGGCCCGAGTAGTCGAGTCGGCCCGCTCGCTGCAGGAGTTCGCACGCGAGTTCGGCACGCCCGTGGTCGTCAAGCCCAGCGACGGCGCCGGCAGCGCCGGCGTTCGCGTCCTGCGCGACATGGCCGAGGTGGCAGCCTGGACGCCCTCGCGGAACGGAGCCACGCTCCTGGCGGAGCAGTACGTGCACGGCACCGAGTACTCCGTCGAAGCGTTCTCGGTCGATGGTCAGCACCTGATCGCCGCCGTCACCGAGAAGGTGCTCGCCCGCTGCGCTGGAGAGAACGGCCTGGTCGAGGTCGGCCACAACCTTCCAGCCCGTCTAGCCCGAGACACCGACACGGCGCTGCGTGCGTTCGTCCGCGACTTCCTCGACCGCCTGGGCCTTCGCGAGGGCCTCAGCCACACCGAGGTGATCCTCAGCCCCCAGGGCCCGGTGATCGTGGAGACGCACACCCGCAACGGCGGTGACCACATCGCCGACCTCGTGCTGCTCAGCACCGGCCTCGACCTCCGCGACCTGGCGCTACGATCCCGCTGCGGCCTGCTGCACGGCGCGCCCGCGTCGCCCGAGCCGACCGGTGGCGCCGCGATCCGCTACTTCACGCCGGCGCCGGGCGTCGTCGAGGAGATCGGCGGCCTGGACGCCGCCCGGTACCTGCCCGGCGTCGTCGACCTGGACGTGGGTGTCGGCATCGGGGAGCGGGTGCGCCCGCTGCGGTCCTCCTTCGACCGCGTCGGCTACGTGATCGCCGTCGGCGCCGACACCGACCAGGCAGAACAGCGCTGCCTGGCCGCGGTGGACACGGTGACGATCCGCACCCGGGACGGCGACACGGCCGTGCCGGGTGCGGCGCGGGACGCGTCGGGAGCGAGCCCCGCCGAGGTGGCAACCGCGTCCCCGTCGTGACCTCAGCGCCGGCCACACCCCACAGCCAGACCACCTGTCCGAAGAGGACCCTACTGGTCGGTTCCTGTCAGGGGAATCTTGGACGGCCCTCTCGCTGACCGGGGAACCTTGGCCTGGTTCGGCCACCACGAGGATGCCATTGTCGACCAGCGCTCGCGTCCCCAATGACGGAGGATTCGCAGGGACGGCCTTCCCCCGGTTTCGGGGCGTTCCGGACCGGAGAGCCCCGGGCAATTCTCCAACGGCCGCCGGGCGCTGTGTCCGCACATCCAGCTGCCTTCGGATTGGGTCGTCCATGGGGACCTCGATACTGCGACCCGGAACCTCGATCGTCACGGTCGACGCGTCCAGTCGCCACGCGATCCGCACGGTGCTCGGCGGCTACGACCGTGCGCTGGCACTGGTCGATCCGGAACTGCAAGAGACGTTCGCGTCCGCGCTGCTGCCCCTGGTCCGCCCGTACGTGTCCACGGTCGAACCCCCGAACGCCTCACGGCGGTGCCCGGCCGCGGGAGCCGTCCTGGCCTTCGGGGGCGGGACCGTGCTCGACGCGGCCAAGCTGCGCGCAGCCGAAGCCGGGCTCGACTGGATCGCCGTGCCGACGAAGCCCACCAGCGCGGCGTTCTCCGCCACCGCCAGCGTCAAGGAGCAGGGCCGCGTCTCGACGAGGGTGGTGAGCCCACCCCGCTACGTCCTGCTGTTGCCGGAAATCATCTGCGGCACGCCACTCGACCTGCTGAGCGCCGAACTGCTCGACACCTGGAGCTTCCAGACCGCCGTCGCGGACGTGGTGCTCGACGCCATGACGAACGGCAGGGAATGGAATGCGGAGTTCCTGCCGCTGTTCAACACCGCCACCCGCTCCCTTGCCGGCCTCAGGCCGGTCGACCTGCGGGATCCGGTCGTCCTCGAACGGTTCATGGGCGTCCAGCGCCTGCTCGCGGACATCACCAACAACGAGCGCACGACCCGCTACGTCTCCGGTGTCGAACACCTCATCGCGCACTCGTTGCAGGTCCGAGGCTGCTGCCTACCGCACGGCCTCCAGGTCGGCCTCGGCATCGCCCTCGGAAGGGTCCTGCAGTCCGCTAGGGCTGTACTCCGCACGGAGCTGCGGAGCTGCGGCTTCGTGGACATGCCCGAGCCCGTCTGGCAACGCATCCGGGCGTGGGCGGCCGGTGCCCTCTGGACCCGGCGCGTCGAGATGGGCCTGCTCGACCAGGCGCTGCACGGAGCCCTGTCGGTGCGCAAGACCCATCGCTACACGGTTCTCGACACGGTCTCCCGAGGGGAGCTCCGTGCCGCGCTCACGGGATTGCTCTCATGACCTCACCCTGTTCGGTCGTCGATCCCCCGGGCCGGTCGCCCGGGAGTCGGCGTTGACGAGAGGAGACGCATCGAGGTGCGCGTCATTCGATACCCCGAGCAGGCGGAGGAGATCCGGCGGATCTCCACCAGAACCGCCGCCGACATCGCCACGGTGCGGCAGGACGTCCGCGAGATCCTCGACGACGTCCGCAGGCGCGGCGACGCGGCGATCGTGGACTACCACCGTCGCTACGACGAGGTGGAGTTGTCGACCGAGGACCTGCGCATTCCCGTGCGGTCATTGAGAGAGTCGCTGCAGTCCCTCCCGGAGCCCCTGCTCGGCGCCCTTCGGGCACGTGCCGAGAACCTTCGTCTGCTGCACTGTGACCAAGGGATCACGCCGGCCAGGGTCGAGCGGGACGGCATCACGGCCGGCGAGCTGGTGCGCCCGGTCGAGAGCACCGGGCTGTACGTCCCCGGAGGGACGGCGCCCTTCCCCACGGTGATGCAGACCCTCGGGATGGTCGCGTCGATCGCCGGCGTCCCCCGGATCGTCGCCTGCGTTCCACCCACCGGCGTCACCGACGAGGTCCTTGCGGCCGCGTGCCTGAGTGGCGTGACCGAGGTCTACCGGGTCGGCGGCGTGGCGGCGATCGCCGCACTGGCCTACGGCACCAGCACCATCGCCCCGGTGCACCTGGTAGCCGGCCCGGGGAACCTCTACGTCACCGCCGCCAAGATGGAGGTGTACGGGACCGTCGCGATCGACATGCCGGCCGGGCCGAGCGAGGCCGTGATCATCTGCGATCCGTCGGCCGATCCGGAATGGGTCGCGGTCGACGTCCTGGCCCGCGCCGAGCACGACCCGCGGGCCGCCGGCGTGGTGGTGACCTGGTCCGAGGAGTTCGCCGACGCCGTGCGCCTGGCGACGCAAGACCTTGCACCGAGGTTCGAGCGCAAGGACATCATCGAGAAGTCGCTCTGCAGCTTCTCCGCCGTCGTCATCACGCGCGACAGGGACGACGCCATCGCGTTCGCGAACCAGTACGCACCGGAGCACCTCGAAATCATGGCGGACGACGCCGAGGACTACCTGCCCCGGATCACGCACGCGGGCAGCGTCTTCCTCGGGCACCACACCCCGGTCGCGGTGGGCGACTACCTCGGCGTCTCGAACCACATCCTGCCGACGTCAGGCTATGCCCGCGGCTTCTCGCCCGTCTCGGTGCGGACGTTCCAGCACGTGGTGCAGTACGAGCGCATCTCCGAAGCGGCGCTGCGGGACCAGGCACGCACGATCATGCTGCCGCTGGCCGAGGCGGAGGGCCTCGCGGCGCACGCGGAGTCCTTGCGGGTGCGGCTGCGGGCCGCTCCCCCCGCGGCCGTGGACGAGCGGGCCACGACCTCGAACCGCCAACGGCACCAGCCCGGTGGGCTGCGCCGCCGGTTCGGGCTCGGGGTGTACTTCGACCTCTACTCGGCCGAGGTCTCGGACTGGACGGCGGAAGCGGCGTTCAACCGGCAGTTCCGGCCCGACGTCGTCGAGATCCTGCTCGAACATCCCGGCGCGACCGCCGACCTCACCCAGGAGCGCGCCGACACGCTCAGGAGGCTCGTCGGTGGGGCGCCGCTCACCGTCCATGCGCCGACCATCAACCTGTCGCTGGCGTCCATGAACCGGCGGGTGGTCGAGGCGACGCAGCGTGAGCTGGTCGACGCCGTGGACGCCACCCGAAGGCTCGGCGCCACGATGATGACCATCCACGTCGGCGAGTACCCGTTCTACACGGGCCTCAACGGGACCGACCCCGCCAGCCTGTTCGCCGACAACGTGGCCCCCCTGCTCGGGTACGCCGCCGAGTGCGGGGTCACCGTGTGCGTGGAGAACCTCTCGGCGGAGAACGTCTACCCCCACACGCTGGATGACGTCCAGCGGCTTCTCCGGCCGAACCCGGGCCTGATGCTCGCGCACGACATGCGGCACTTCTGCAACAACGGGATCGCGCCCCTGAAAGCCTTCACCGAGTTCGCCGACAGGACCCGGTCCATCCACTACCGCATCGACTGCGGCCTCGACGAGGAGGAGCTGCGCACGTTCCTGGAGGCGCTCCTCGAGCAGGGGTACGAGGGCAACTTCCTGGTCGAGGACCAAGCCCTCGTCGTGGCCGACAAGAGCGACAAGATCCAACTGCTGCGGGGGTTCGCGCTCGTGCAGGAGCTCCTGGCGGACCTGTGCGAAGAAGCTCGTCGAACCGGAGGGCGCTGAGCCGTGCTGTCGATCGTCCTGCCCAACGGGTCACTGGAGCGCGCGACCCTGGAGATGTTCGACGCCGCCGACCTGACCGTCCGGCGCCCGTCCCGGCGCAACTACCGCGCGTTGATCGACGACCCCAGGATCGAGTGCGTGCGGTTCCTGCGCCCGCAGGAGATCGGGAGCTACGTCGAACGCGGGATGTTCGACCTGGGCATCACCGGACGCGACTGGATCACCGAGACCGATTCCCAGGTGGTGTCGCTCGGCGAGCTGTGCTACTCGAAGGCGACCTCCGACCCGGTCCGGGTGGTGCTCGCCGTGCCCGAGCACGCGCCCTGGGAGACGCTGGACGACCTTCCGGAGGGCGTGCGGATCTCCACCGAGTTCCCCGCCCTGACCTACCGGTTCCTCGACGACCACGGCGTCAAGGCCGAAGTCGTGGAGTCGTACGGCGCCACCGAGGCGAAGATCCCTGACATCGCTGACGCGATCGTCGACCTCACCGAGACCGGCTCGTCGCTGCGCGAGAACGGGCTCCGCATCCTGAGCACGCTGCTCACCAGCTACACGGAACTGGTCGCGAACCGGGAGGCCTACGAGGACGCCGAGAAGCACCGGGCGATGGAGGAGGTCGCCGCGCTGCTGCAGAGCGCCAGCAGGGCACGCGACCACGTGCTGCTCAAGCTGAGCGTCGCCTGCGCGCGCCTGCAGGCGGTCAACCGGACGCTCCCCGAGGACGCGTGCGTCACCGCGCTGCCGTGCGGGTCCGGGGACGTGTACGCGATCGAGACGGTGGTGCCGAAGCGCAGCGTCAACGTCCTGATCCCTGAGCTGAAAGCTGCCGGTGCGAACCACATCCTGGAGATCCCCATTGCCAAGATCGTCGACTGACGTGCGCCTGCGCCACGCCGCGACGGACGGCCCAGCGCCGAACCTTGCACGGAGCCTGGTGCTGTGGGACATCGACCGGACGCTGGTCGACGTGGGTGGCGTCAGCGAGGAAGTCTACGCGGACGCGTTCCGCACGGCCGTCGGGCGACCCCTGGAACGGCTCGCCGACCTGCACGGGCGGACCGACCGTGCGATCACCGTCGAGACGCTGCGGATGCACGGCGTCGCGGTGTCGGAGGCGCTGATCGACGCATTCGGCGCCGCCCTGGCGGACACGTTCGGCGCGCACGAGGCGGTGGTCAGGCAGCGGGGCCAGGTCCTCCCTGGCGCGCGGGAAGCGCTGACGGCCTTGTCCGTGCGAGACGACCTGGTCCAGTCCGTCCTCACCGGGAACATGGAGCCGATCGCCGTCGCCAAGCTGGCCGCGTTCGGCCTGCATCGGCTGGTGGACTTCGAGGTGGGCGCCTACGGGATGGACCACCACGAGCGTCCGCCCCTGGTGCGGCTGGCGCAGACGCGCGCCGCCCGCAAGTACGGCCAGGCGTTCACCGCGGCGAACACGGTCCTGGTGGGCGACACGCCCAGCGACGTCCTTGCCGGCCACCTCGGCGGTGCGCGGGTCGTGGCGGTCGCCACCGGACCCAGCCATGAGGGTGCGCTGCGGGACGCCGGCGCGGAGCTGGTCCTGGCCGACCTCACCGACACCGGGGCGGTGGTGGACGCCGTCCTCGCGGCCATCTCGGATCCGACATACGGGGCTAGGCGATGACGACGCGACTGATTCCGCGTGAGGTCCTGTTCGGCAACCCGGAGAAGGCGAGCCCGGCGATCTCGCCGGACGGTCGGCGCGTCGCCTGGCTGGCGCCGGTGGACGGGGTGCTCAACGTCTGGGTCGGCCACCTCGGCGCCGGCGACGCGGCCCCGGTCACCGGCGACCGCGAGCGTGGCGTCCGCGACTACCGCTGGGCGCACGACGACCGGCACCTGCTGTACGTGCAGGACAGGGGCGGCGACGAGGACTGGCACCTGTACGCGGTCGACCTCGACAACGGCGAGACCCGCGACCTGACCCCGTTCGACGGCGTGCAGGCGCAGCTGGTCGCCGACGGCAAGCGCTTCCCCGACCGGGTCCTGGTCGGGCTGAACAAGGACAACCCGCAGCTCCACGACGTCTACCGGGTCGAGCTGGGCAGCGGGGAGCTGGAGCTGGTGGCGTCCAACCCCGGCTTCGTCGGCTGGCTGGCCGACGCCGAGCTGCGGGTGCGCTGCGGCGTGGCGGCCACCCCCGACGGTGGCCTTCGGGTGATGGTCCGCGGGGAGGAGGGGGGCGGGTGGCGGCAGGCCTTACGGGTCGGCCAGCAGGACGCGCTGGGCACCATGCCGGTCGGGTTCAGCCGCGACGGCTCCTCGCTGCTGCTGGTCAGCTCCCAGGGGGCCAACGCGGCCCGCCTGGTCCGCCTCGACCTCTCCGATGGTAGCCGCCAAGTCCTCCACGAGGACCCTGTCTACGACCTTTTCGACGCCGAAGCGGTGGTGCTGAACCCGGACACGCACGAGCCGGAGCTGGTCAGCGTGCAGCGGGAGCGGGCGGAGCTGGTGGCGTTGGACCCGGCCCTTGCCGGGGAGGTGGCCGAGATCCGTGGGGTGCACCCGGGCGACGTGGCCTTCCTCGGCCGCGACCATGCCGACCGGACCTGGCTGCTGGCCTTCACCGCCGACGACGGCCCGGTCTCCTACTACGCCTGGGACCGCGCCAGCCGCAAAGCGACCTTCCTGTTCTCCCACCGGCCCGAGCTGGAGCGCTACCAGCTCGCCACGATGGAGCCGTTCTCCTACGCCGCCCGCGACGGCCTCGAGGTCCACGGGTACGTGAGCTTCCCGCCCGGCGCGGCCCGCGCCGGGCTGCCGGCGGTGCTGAAGGTCCACGGCGGCCCGTGGTGGCGCGACGCCTGGGGCTTCGACCCCGAGGCGCAGTGGCTGGCCACGACCTGGTCGACGCCGTCGGGTACGTGGTCGGGCGGGGCTGGGCGGATGCGGCGCGGGTGGCGGTCTACGGCGGCTCCTACGGCGGCTACGCCGCCCTGGTCGGCGCGACCTTCACGCCCGACCTGTTCCGCTGCGCCATCTCCGGTGTAGGCCCATCCAATTTGATTACCTTGATCGAGTCCCTCCCGCCGTACTGGAAGCCGATCGTGGAGGGCCTGTTCCACACCCGCGTGGGGAACCCGGAGACCGAGCCGGAGCCAACGACCCGCGCGTCAAGCGGGCCGAGAGCGAGCAGATCGTGGCGGCCATGCGCGACAAGGGCATCGCCTACCAGTACCTGCTGTTCGAGGACGAGGGCCACGGCTTCGCCAAGCCCGCCAACCGGCTGCGCTTCTGGGCCGCGGCGGAGCGCTTCCTGGCCGAGCACCTCGGCGGCAGGCACGAGCCCGACCCGTCCGGCTGAGCAGAATGCCATGGGTGCCGCGTCCTCACGGACCGATCATGACCAGCCCTCGGTCCGCCGAAGCGCCGCTGCGGTTCGCCACCTTCCTGGCCCTGCAGCCCGGCCTGCCCTTGCGCACGGGCTTGTCGAGAGGTTCACCGTGGTCGACGCCGCCGCCTACGACGACATCCGGGCGATGCCGGCCACCATCCGGGCCGCCGGCTGGACCAGCCTGGCGCAGGCGGCATCGCACTCCAGCCCCGCAAGGATCAGCTGAAGGCGGGGCGTGCAGGCTGACGTCATGGGCGGATAGCTGGCGGGTGGGTCTCGTACATTCGCGCGGCGACGACCAGGCCGGAGGCGGCGGTGAGAGCGGCGACCACCCAGACGGCGGCCTCGAGGCCGGCGAGGTCGGCGATGATCCCGGCGAGCAGCGCGCCGACCGCGAAGCCGGCGTCGCGCCACAGCCGGTACACGCCCACGGCCGAGGCGCGCCAGCTGGGATGGGCGACGTCGCCGACAGCGGCCAGCAGGGTGGGGTAGACCATGGCGGTGCCGAGCCCGAGGAGCACGGCGCCTGCCGCCCAGGGGGCGAAGCTGCCGCCCAGGGCGGTGCCGGCGAGTGCCGCCGCCTGCAGCAGCATCCCGCCGGTGATCAACGGCTTGCGGCCGAGCCGGTCCGACAGGGGCCCGGTCACGAGCTGGCCGAGGCCCCACACCGCCGGGTAGAGCGCGGCCAGCACGCCGACCTCGCCGATCGAAAGGCCGCCGCGGGCGAACAGCAGCGGCAGCAGGCCCCACGCCAGCCCGTCGTTGAGGTTGTTGACCAGCCCGGCCTGGCTGCAGGCCGACAGGGCTGGTTCGCGGAGGCTGGTGAGGACGAAGACCTCGCGGGTGGACGGTGCTTGGCCACGGGCTGCTGCCGGATGGCCGCGTGCGGTGTCGGCGGTGAGCTCGGCCTCGAGCTGGGCGTAGCCGCGGGTCTCGCGGACCAGCACGGTCGACAGGCCTAGGCCGAGGCCGGCGTAGGCAAGGCCGAGGTAGAACGGCTCGGGGCGCAGCCCCGCGCGGGCGGCGACCAGCCCGGTGAGGTAGGCCGTCAGCGCCACGGCGCCGTAGCCGGCGGCCTCGTTGAGGCCCATCGCCAGGCCCCTGCGCTCGGGGCCGGCCAGGTCGATCTTCATGATCACGGTGGTGGACCAGCACAGGCCCTGGTTGACGCCGAGCAGGACGTTGGCGGCGACCACCCAGGTCCAGGTGGGCGCCCAGATCAGCAGCAGCGGCACCGGCAGGCCGGCCAGCCAGCCGGCGACCAGGACCGGCTTGCGTCCGAGGCGGTCCGACAGGGCGCCCGCGGCGAGGTTGGTCGCGGCCTTGACCACCCCGAAGGCGACGATGTAGGTCAGCGCCGCGGTGAGCGCGGCGAGCCCGAAGACCTGGGTGGCGAGTAGGGACAGCAGCGTGCGCTCCTGGCCGACCATGCCGCCGACCAGGGCGTTGACGCCGACCAGGAGGCTGAACTGTCCCAGGTTGGCGCGCAGCCCAAGCCGCAGCGTCCCGGCGCTGGCGCCGGCCGGGATGTCGGCGGTCACGACCGGGCCAGCGGGCGGCCGGTCGCGGCCTGCCAGTCGGCGGGGCCGCCGCGCAGCACCCGGACCCCCCGGCCGGCGGCGCGCTCCAGCAGGCTGGCGGCGGTCATGGCCCGCTCGCCGTGCCCGCACATGACCGTGACCGGCCCCGGCCCTGCCCAGGAAGGGTCGCCGGCGCGGGCGGCCAGCGCGCCCAGCTCGATGGTGACCGCGCCGGGCAGGCGACCCTCGGCGAGCTCGCTGGCCTGGCGCACGTCCAGCACGGTCCCGGGCTCGTCGCCGAGCCGCTCGGCGGAGGTCAAGGGGGTGCGGTGCTCGGGCAGCCCGGCGTCGCGCCACGCCGCCATCCCTCCAGCCAGCTCGCCGGCGAGCCGGTCGTAGCCGATGGTGCGGCACTGGCGGGCCAGCTCCCCGCGGTCCTGGTCGTCGTCGAGCACCACCACCAGTGGCCGGGCGTCGTCGACCAGCCAGCCCAGCCAGGTGCCGAACTGCGGGCGCAGCGCGATCGACAGCGCCCCGGCCGCATGCCCGGCCGCGAAGTGGTCGACGGGGCGGGCGTCGACCAGGACCGCGCCGCCGGCGACGAGCTCGTGGACCTGCTCGGGCGGCAGGGTGGGCAAGACGCGCCAGTCCGGGCCGAGCAGCTCGGGGCCGGCCTGGTTGCGGGCGCGCAGCCGCAGGAAGTACGGCGGGAATGAGCCCAACCCGCCCAGCAGCCCTGCCACGAAGGTGTCCTCGTCACCGGCGGCTAGCAGCGGGTTGGCGGCCCGCTCGGCGCCGATCGTCGTGGCCCGCCGCCCACCCCGCGACGGCGCGGCGCAGAACGAGCCGGCCCCGTGGGTCGGGTACACCGCCAGCTCGTCGGGCAGGCCAAGCAGTCGCTCGTGCACCGAGCGCCAGGCGGCCCGCGCCAGTGGCTCGGTCTGCTCGGGGGCGACCAGGTCGGTGCGGGCGACGCCGCCGACCAGCAGCGCCCCGCCGCTGAACACGGCGAGCGGCCGGCCACCGTCCAGCAGCAGGTAGGCCAGGTGCTCGGGCGCGTGGCCGGGGGTGGCCACCGCGCGCAGCGTGAGCCCGCCGAGGTCGAGCTGCTGGTCGCCGTCCAGGCTCTGGTGGTCGAAGGCGAGCCGGCTGGCCCGCGGCGCGAGGACCTGCGCGCCGCAGGCGGCGGCCAGCTCGCGGGTGCCGGTCAGGAAGTCGGCGTGCAGGTGGGTCTCTGCCGCCCAGGCGATCCGCAGGCGTCGCCGGCGGGCAACCTCCAGGTAGGGGGTCGGGTCGCGGGCGGGGTCGACCACCAGCGCGCGCCCGTCGCCCAAGTCGACCAGCCAGGCCGTGTTGCCGAGCCCCTCGTCGACGATCGGGTGGACGTCCATGCCGGCCTCCTCGGTCGTCAAGGTCACGCGCTGCTGACTGGAAGCTCGGCGGCGACCCACTCGGGCAGCCCGTCCTCGAGGCGTCGGGCGGCAAAGCCCTCGGACCGCAGCAGGCGGACCGCTTCGGGGGCGAACGCGCAGTACGGGCCGCGGCAGTAGGCGACGATCTCCCGGTCTGCGGGCAGCTCGGCCAGCCGCCGGCGCAGGTCGGCCAGGGGGATCGACACCGCGCCGGGCACGTGGCCGGCGGCGTGCTCCGCGGCTGGTCGCACGTCCACCACGACCAGGGGTTCGCCGGCTTGGATCCGGCGGGCAAGCTCCTGGCGGGTCACCGGCTCCAGCTCGTCGGATCCGCCGAGGTAAGCGGCGGCCAGCCGCTCGACCTCGCCAAGCCGGGCCGCCGCCAGGCTGCGCAACGTGCTGCACAGCTCGTACACCTCCGGGGTGGCGAGCCGATAGGCGACGAAGGTTCCCTGCCGGTGGGTGGTGACCAGGCCCGCCTGCCGCAGCACCTGGAGGTGACGGCTGGCGTTGGCAAGCGACAGGTCGGTCTGGCGGGCGAGCTCCTCGACGGTCCGCTCGCCGTTGGCGAGGACGTCCAGCAGCTCGATCCGCCGCCCACTGCCCAGCGCCTTGCCGACTTGGGCGAACGCGTCGAACAGGGCCGTCTTGGCCGTACGCTCCGCCATATCACGCTCCTAGCAGGCTGTTCAAATAAACTATTGACAAATTGAATAAGGGGCAGGATAGTCCATGCCCGACACGACGGCAAGGCCCTCCAGGTCGCCAGCCTTCGACGGCCGCGGCTCCCGAATCCCGCCTGCCGTCGCCGACCCAGCCCCACGTCCTGGGGTCGCCCGCCGCGCCGCTACCCCCACCACGACCGGCCGAGGGAGACGATGAGCGTCAGGGACGAGCGCGAGGCACGAGCCCTGTTCGACCAGCGCTATGGCGCCGCACAGGTCCAGGTCCAGTACGAGATCGAACGGCGCGTCATCGGCGGCGACTGGGGCGCCAACGGCTACACCACCATGGCGCAGGCCGACGCGCTCGCCAGCGGGCTCGGCCTCGCAGCCAGCGACCGCCTGCTCGACCTCGGCACCGGGCGGGGCTGGCCCGGCCTGTACCTGGCCGGGCGCACCGGCTGCCGCGTCGTCCTCACCGACCTGCCGCTGGACGGGTTGCGCGTGGCCGCCGCCCGGGCCGCGGCCGACCGCCTGGCCGCCCGCGCGGGCGTGGTCGTCTCGGCCGCCAGCGCGCTGCCGTTCCGGGCCGGCAGCTTCGACGCCGTCGTCCACACCGACGTGCTGTGTTGACTGCGCGCCAAGCTCTCCGTGCTGAGAGCCTGCAAGCGGCTGCTGCGGCCCGGCGGGCGGATGGGCTTCACCAGCATCATCGAAGCAGCGGGCCTGGCGCCCGCGGCGCGCCGGCGGGCACGCGCCGCCGGCCCCAGGGCGGTCGCGATGCGCAGCGACCACCGTCGCCTGCTGCGCTCCGCCGGGTTCGTAGACGTCACCGAGGTCGACGTCACGCCGGCGTTCCGCGCCACCGCCGCCGCCTGGCTGGCCGAGTGGGAGTCCCACGCAGACGACCTCGCCCGGCTGGAGCCACCCGGCGGCTTCGAGCAGCGGCTGGCCGACCGGCGGGTGCTGCTGGCCGCGGTCGACGCCGGGCTGCTCCGCCGCACCATGCTGGTCGCCCGACGCCGATGAACCTCCGCTGCCCAAGCGGACAGGTGCGGGATCGCCTGGCACGGTGGGGACCACGCGGCGACGGCTTGCCGGTCCGCGCGGAAGGAGGCACGAGTCGATGGACCACCCACGACCAGGACCACCCCTGTCGCCAGAGACGCTGGCCGCCCAGGCCCTCGGCGAGGTCGACCCGTCGTCCGGCGGGCTGACGCCGTCCATCAATCCGTCCACGACCTACGAGCAGCAGCCGGACGGCTCCTACCGGCAGGACCGCGTCTACACGCGCGCCGACAACCCGACCTATGAGCACGCCGAGGGCCTGCTGGCCGCGCTCGAGGGCGCCGGGTGTGCCTGCGCGCTGTTCGCCTCCGGGATGGCGGCCGCCACCGCGGTCTTCCAGTCCCTGCTGCCGGGCGACCACGTCCTGGCCTCCCGGGTGCTGTACTGGGGCGTGCGCAAGTGGCTGGCCGAGTTCGCCCTCGCCTGGGGCCTGGACGTCGAGTTCGTCGACAGCACTGACCTGGAGGCCGTGGCGTCCGCCCTCCGTCCTGGCCGGACCCGGCTGGTGTGGGTCGAGACGCCGGCAAACCCCATGTGGGAGGTCACCGACCTCGCCGCCGTCTGCGAGCTGGCCCACGCCGCCGGTGCCCGGGTGGCGGTCGACAACACCGTGGCGACGCCGGTGCACACCAGGCCCATGGAGTTCGGCGCCGACCTGGTGGTCCACTCCGCCACCAAGTACCTCAACGGCCACAGCGACGTACTGGCCGGTGCGGTGCTGACCGCCCGCCGCGATCCCTTCTGGGAGCGGATCCGCTCCTGGCGGCGCAACGCTGGCGCCGTCCCTGGCCCGTTCGAGGCCTGGCTGCTGCAACGAGGCATGCGGACGCTGTTCCTGCGGGTGCGGCGGGCCTCCGACAGCGCCCTTGCCATCGCCAGCCATTTCCAGGGACACCCCGCCCTGCGGGCCGTGCTGTACCCGGGGCTGCCGTCCCACCCGGGCCACCAGGTCGCGGCCCGCCAGATGCGCGACGGGTTCGGCGGGATGCTGTCGATCCGGCTGGCGGGCGGGGCCGAGCAGGCCATGGCGGTGCTGCCCGCCGTCAGCGTGTTCAAGCGGGCCACCTCGCTCGGCGGGGTCGAGAGCCTCATCGAGCACCGGCGCAGCACCGAGGGACCGTCCTCCCCGGTGCCCGACGACCTGCTGCGCCTGTCGATCGGCATCGAAGCCCCCGAGGACCTGGTGGCCGACCTCGACGCCGCGCTCGCTGCGGCGCGTCGGGCGCCACTGACCACGCCCACCACGACCCCAGGCACCGAGGCGCCAACGGGCTGACCAGGAGGTTCCAGGATGGACGCGATCGGCCTGGCCGACAGGGTGACGGCCGCGCTGCAGCGCGGCATCCTCCCGGCGGTCGTCGCCCGCGGAGGCACCGTCCGGGTCGTGGGGGTCGACGACGGCGTCGCGAACCTCGAGGTCCACGGTTCCCCCGGGGCCGTCCTCCCGCTGGCCGCCCGCATCGAGGGCCTGATCCGCGCTGCCGTCCCCGAGGTCAGCGCCGTGCGGATCGTCAGCCCTGGTGCCCAAGCGGCGCCGGGAGGCCACGGCGGTGACCTCACCGACCGGGTCCGCGGCGTCCTGGACACGGAGGTCAACCCGGTGGTTGCCGCCCACGGCGGCCGGGTGACCCTGGTCGAGGTCGACCAGGGTTGGGTCCGTATCCGCCTGGAAGGTGGGTGCCAGGGCTGCAGCCTGGCGGAGGTGACCGTCCGGCAGGGCATCGAGCGGCTGCTGCGGGCACGCGTTCCCGAGATGGTCGGCCTGGCCGACGTCACCGACCACCAGGCGGGGACCGAACCGTTCTTCTCCGCCGAGAAGCGATGACCACCATGGGCGGAGCGGGTCGGCAGCGCGGAAAGGTTGACGTGGCGCGCGTGCTGCTGCTGGTTCCCGCCCGCACCTACCGGGCGACCGACTTCCTCGTCGCGGCCAACCGGCTGGGACTGGACCTGGTGGTCGGCAGCGACGGGGCGCTGCCGCTCGACCGTCGCCTCGTCGTCCGGGTAGACCCGAACGACCTGCAGGGCAGCGTCGACCGGCTGGTGGCCCGCAGCGAACCGGTCGTCGCCGTCGTCGCCGTGGACACCCCGATGCTGGCCCTGGCCGCAACGGTCGCAGCCCGCATGGGACTTCCCCACAACCCCGTCGAGGCGGTGACGGCCGCAACCGACAAGGCCGCCCAGCGACGCCGCTGGGCCGCCGCCGGCGTGGCCCAGCCAGCGTTCCGGGTCATCCCCACCGACACGCCGGAGCGTGCCATGAAGGACGCGGCGGCACGGGTGGGGTTCCCGTGCGTGGTCAAGGCGGTGTCGCTGAGCGGCAGCCAAGGGGTGCTGCGGGCCGACGACGAGAATGGCGCGGTCGCCGCGGCAAGGCGGATCCGGCAGATCCTGGCTCGCGCCGGGCAGCCGGAGACCGAGGCCCTGCTCGTCGAGGAGTATGTGCCTGGATCGGAGCTGAGCATCGACGGGCTGCTGAGCGACGGGAACCTGACGGTCATCGCGGTGTTCGACAAGCCGGACACCCCGCCAGGCCCCACCTTCGAAGAGACCGTGCTGGTCACCCCGTCCCGGCTGCCGCAGCCGCTCCTCTCAGACACCCTCAGGACCGCCGGGCACGCCGCCGCCGCGCTCGGGCTCCGCCACGGCCCTATCCATGCCGAGCTGCGGCTCGACGCCCGTGACCGGCCCACGATGCTCGAACTGGCAGCCCGCTCGATCGGTGGCCTGTGCTCGCGCGCCCTGCGCTTCCCAGGCGGGATGAGCCTCGAAGAGCT
>WNGB01006322.1_pt1 | contig 17912 bp, 19 predicted proteins | sample 5400681 | NCBI WGS metagenome assembly WNGB01 (sample SAMN13153367, study PRJNA577476) | soil metagenome | isolation source: 115 cm soil or saprolite under grassland replicate 2 | place: USA:California | collected 2016-06-15 | reverse complement strand
CACCGCCGGCTACAAGGACACGGAGGTGCAAGTCACCCACGACGGCACCTTCCAAGAGGTGGCCTCACTGAACGTCGGCCCCGGCACCTACGCGCTCATCGCCAAGGCGAACGCTCGGGCTGCTAATTCCGGGCTAGCCGAGGAGTCCTACCTGACGTGTCGCCTCAGCGCCGGCGGTGACTTCGACCAGACATTGAGCACTCCTGACGGCATCGATTGGGAAACTGTTTCGTTCGTCCTCTTCCACAGCTCTCCATGGGCCAGCGCCGTCACCTTGTCCTGCAGCGCGAAGCCAACCGAGTGGAATGCCCTTGTCCGGAATACGAAGATCATGGCCATCCGAGTCGCGGGAGGAACGAACACGGCCGTGCCATAGCCCATCGGCCGCGGGGCGTGCCAAGCAGGGTCCCTGGAGCATCGGAGTGTGGGGCCAGACGGCTGGATTGGGCTCCGCCGTGTACGGCGAGGCCACCGAGAACGGCCAAGTTCAGCCGGAGCGGGGTGACCTATGTGGTCGGCACCTCCACCGCGCCGAGGAACTGGGCGCGGGTCACCCTCCCCATCACCGCCAAGAGCATGATGACGGCCACGCTCCAGAAGTATGTCCCCGGCGTGTTCGTGGTCGCGGCCGTTCCCAACGTGACGGGCGGCTACTTCACGATCTCCCTGAACAAGGCGGTGACTACGACCGTAGGTCCGATCTCCTGGATGGTGGTGGAGAGGCCCTAGGCAGCAGGGTTACCGACGCGACCCCGGTCGAGTCCCGGGGTCGCGTCTTCACCCCCGGATCTTCCGCAGCAGCGCCCGGAACTCACGGTGACGGCGTTCGTAAGCCCGGCGCGCCTCGGGGGTGCCGACCTTCGCTGCCAGTGCGTCGATGCGCGCCTGACGGAGCGCCCTGCGGTCGGTCGGGGTGCCCCAGACCCGCTGCGTGATGTGCTTGTCATCTGGATTCCAACTCACCAGCGACCGCCAAAAGGCGGTGTGAGCCTCGGCGAGCTGCGGGTCACGCGGGGGAACTTGGTCCGTTCGCATGGTCTATCTCCTCCTCGCCCAGGCCTCGAAGTCCAGCTGCGGGTTCTCCCGCTCGAACTTCGCCCGCGCCTGGAGCGCGGCCTCCCGGGCCATCTGGCGGCCGCGAGGCCACAGGCTGAGCTGGTGCGTGTAGGTCACTCCGCCGGACGCGTATCCCCGCCCGTCCCCGCCCGCCCACGGCGTCTCGTACTGCTTCTTCAGTTCGCGCTCGGCGGTCTCGCGGTATGCGGCGTCGCCGGCCTCCATCAAGCGGCGCGTCCGGTCCCGCAGATACCAGTCGTATCCGCTGACGAGACGCGCGTGCTCCTCCTGGACCCGGCGGTAGTGCTCGACCGTCCTCCGAGCATCGCCGGCGGACACGACCGCCCGGCCCGCCCAGTCGGTGCGAGGCTGGATCCTCAACTGCGCGAGCAGACCACGGATCCCCTCTGGACTCCCGCCGCCGGGCTGGCCGAGCAGATCGACGTCGACCTGGACGTCCTGCTCCTCACGCAGATATAGCCTCTGACCTGCGGAAATGCAGTGTCGCGGTTGGCCGGTGCGCATCGCGAAATCCGGTGTGATTGTGTCGGCTTGCCCCCCAGAGAAGATGTGACCGCCAGACTTTCGAGCCGCCCCTCCCCCCAGGCTGCCAGGCGCGACGGTCCAGGGGGTCGTAGGGCAGCACCTCGGTGAGAGGCTGACACACGACCCGACTCATCGTGCGGGTCCGGGACGATCTCCGGCCAGGACCGCTATCCTCACTGGCCGGACCGTGCCGTCTGAGCGGAGGGCAGCCACTATCCTGCTTGAACCGAGAAGGGAGGAGGACGACATGGACAGGAGAGGCGCCACATGGGGTCGTCGCTTCGTGATTCTGTCGATTGCGGCCGTGACGGCAACGGCCCTGGCTGCCTGCGGCGGGGGCGGGGGCGGAAAGACGACGTTGGACGTCACTTTGCAGGAGTTCTCGGTCATCCCCGCCCAGGATTCCGTGTCCGCCGGCGACGTGACCTTCAGGGCGTCGAACAAGGGACCCAATGACGTGCACGAGTTGGTCGTGATCAAGACGGATCTCGATCCCGATCAGCTTCCCACGGAGGCCGACGGCTCGGTCAACGAAGAGGCGTCGGGGCTGGAGGGGATCGGCGAGGTCGAGGACGTCGAGGTCGGTCAGACGAAGACCTTCACGGTTAACCTGGATCCCGGCCACTACGTCATGATCTGCAACATCGTTGACAAGGTCGGGGTCCACTACAAAGACGGGATGCGGACGGCGTTGACCGTCGACTGAGACGCCGCAACTGGCCTTGTCATCGCCGAGCGTGGTCGTCACCACGACGGCTGGGCGTTCCACTCGACCTCCTCGGGACTCAGCTGGGTAAGCCAACAGATCTGCCCGGCCAGCAGTCGGCGCTCTACCCACTCCGACAACGCCGTGCCATCGGCAGCGACCAGCGCGTCCGCCGAGATCCAGCCGTCGCGGGCGTGGACGTTTGCCGTCGGCAGCCCGCCGTTCGCCATCGCCTCGACCTTGTGATGCCAGTAGCAACGGCGATTCCACCATCCCTCGTACTCGCAGCGCCGGCCATCCGAAACGACGAATCCGCATGCTGTCACCCCGCCTCCTTCGGTCGCACGGTGCAGGTCTCCAATGCCCACAGGTGCGCGCACCTCGAGGCCGCCGGGCAGTCACACCACCAGCCACGGGCCGCATCCCAGCCGAGCTCGTACACGTCGCCAGTCCCACGACAGATGGCCCGGACGCCCTCGGGCCCGGCGAGGCGAATCCACAGCCGGCCTTCGGTGAGGTAGCGGAGGCCCTTGGTCCGGGCGTCCTCACGGCCCACGCTCCGCCTCCGGGTGCCTGTCGGGTGAGCCGGCCTCGACGCCGACCCTTGCGGGGAAAGCGGTAGAAGCGGCAGAAGGGTCGGTCCCGAACGTCGGGACGGTCCACCACGAGGCTTTCACCGCTTTTACCGCTTCCTCCGCAGCCCGTAGCAACACTCGATCCCGCCCGCCGGTCTTCTCCTCACCTCCACCGCGATCCCGTGCTCGATGGCCTTGTGGCGAAGGGCGTCGCGGAGCTCCTCCACCGTCACGTGACCGATCAGCGTGACCGGCGCGGCAGGGGCGTCGTGGACCGTCTTACGGATGCGGTGCTCGATTCGGCGGAAGTCGTATGCGTGCCGGAGCACCGCCGACACGGCCGAGCCCTCGCGGGAGGCGACGGCTAGGAGCCGGGCCAGCTCGGACTCGACCATGTAGATCGCGTCGCCCGGCTGGGACGCCGCGTGCTCGATGAACCCCTCACCTGATCCGAACCCGCTCACCCGATGCCGGGCCGACCAGTCCTGCTCGACCCGATCCATGACCATCTCGACCTCGGTCGTGGCGGTGCCCTTGCGCGAGCGCGACGAACGCCCGACGGTCCCGACGTAGAGCGAGGGCGGGTGGTCGGCGGCACCGACCCTGGCCCGGGCCATCGGCCCCACCATCGAGCCGAACCGGGGCCAGAACGTTCACCAGGAGCGCGGCGGGGTCGGCCTCCGTGCGGTCCTCGAGGGCCCGCACCACGTCCCCGGCCAGGCCGTACAGGGCGGCGCTCTTCGGGTCGAGGGAGGGGGCGGCGTCCGTCGCGGAGGAAGCGGTAGAAGCGGAGGAACCTGGCCCCGATCCGTTGTCGGACGGCTTGATCTTGGCGCCGAGATCCGCGACCGTCTCGGTGGCCAGCGTGGGGATCAGGGCCTCGACCTTCGCCACGCATTCTCGACACAGGTCGCCTGCAGAGTCGTAGACGTAGAGGTCCTTGCATCCCGGGCACAGGTGCTCCGGAGGCGCGGCGCTCATGCCGACCGCCTCCCCCGGAGCTCTCGGAGCCACCAATGCTCGTGATGTTCGAGCCAAAGAAGGTTCCCGGCTCCACGTCACACCGTCCTTCCGGGCGCGACGGGCCTTCGCGGACTTCAGCGCGAGACGCGTGAAGTACGCCCTGCGAGCATGGGCGGCCCGGCGGGCGCGCTCGTCCGGATCGAGGATCCCTTCGGGGTCTACCTCAAGGTCGAACCGGTTTAGGAATGCCTCACGCCCTGCTTGGGTGAGCGTCCGGCTGTCGTACTTCGCGTGCAGGGCGTAAGCCCCAATGCGAGCCCGAAGACTGGCTTCGGCAGGTGAAGATGGCAATGCGCCGCCCTCCGTTCCTGCCGACGCCACTCGGCGGGGGGCGACGCGCCCCAGGCACTGCGGGCACTAACGTTTCATGCGGATACTAGCGCTGTGCGACGTGAAATCAAGCCGACTCAGCACCATCCTGTGTTGACCCGGTTCGCACCACGCCTGAGCCGCGGCTTCCGCTTCATCTCCACGGTCGATGAGATAGCGCACCTCAGTCGTCAACGGTGGCGGACGCTCACCCGTCTCCTTGCGCAACCGCCGCAGCCACTCTCCAGCGCCCGGCGTTGGGACGTCCGCTACGAACAGCCGGCCATAGGGCGTGTAGCGGATTTCCCCTACCTCACCGTGGTGTTCGATGCAGAACACCCGAAAGATCCGTTTGCCAGACGACTCCGCTGCAGTCTTCACAGCCTGCTCGTAGTCGGACGGTGGGACGATCACAGCCGGTCCCCCAGCCCAAGCCGATGGGACTCCTCGAGGGCCCGGGCCTCAGCCGTGCTGCTCGCGTACCGCGACAACATGGCCCGGGAACGCCATCCGGCCTTCCTCATGAGCCCGGTCTCCGAGCCGCCCGCCGCGAGCCATGAGTGAGCGGCCGTGTGTCTGAACACGTGCGGGTGAACGCGACCGATGCCAGCGGTGGTGGACCGTCGCCAGATCATCTGCCTGATCCCGCTCGGGGTCATGACGCCCTTCTTGCCGACCCACAGGTCGTCCGAAGAGCCTCGGCGCCTGAGGTATCGGTCGATGGCCTTGGCCGTTCGCGCCCCGATCCCGACCAGCCGCTGCCGTCTGCCCTTGCCGAGGACCCGAACGACGCCACCATCGAGGTCGACATCGGCCGTCCTGAGCCCGGCGACCTCGCCCAGCCGGGCCCCGCTGTCGATGAACACCCGGATGATCGCCTCGTCCCGCCGGCCTTCCAACGTGTCGTCGCATGTCGCGAGCATCGCCCGCAGCTCCTCGTCGGTGAGGACACGAGCGGGCTCCTCGGGGATCATGGGCGGCGTCATCCGAGCCATCGGGTTCGCTGTGATCTCCCCCTCGTCGAGGGCCCATTTCCAGAACGCCTGCAAGCTCCGATACCGAACGGACGCCGTCGCCGGCTTCCAGCGGTCCAACACGTGCTGGATGTACGCTTCGACGTGCTCGCGGTGAACGTCCGCGGCGACGGAAGGCATGCCCTGTTCGACCAGGAAGTGGGCGAACGCCTCGGCCGAGGACACGTACACCTCGATCGTCCGCTCGCTCCGGTTCGCCGCCCGCAGATGCCGCCTGAACGACGGGACAAGGCCGGCCAGGTCTCCTACGATTGGCTTCGTGGTACGCGCCGTCTCGATCATGACCGTCTCCCCTCTGCCCTCCTGTTCTGAGCAGATTATGCGCTGTGCCACCGCTGTGCGCAAGGGGTTCGCGGGGGTCGAGGGTGCGTGTCTACTGGTAGAGAGGCATAAATTGCGGGGACGTAGCTCAGTTGGTAGAGCACCTGCTTTGCAAGCAGGGGGTCGGCGGTTCGAGTCCGCTCGTCTCCACCTTTCGCAGTCGAGGGCGCATTCCGGCACCGGGACTCTGAGCGGCCGCCCAGCATTGCCGCCGTCCCTCGCGCTCGCCGGGCGAGTCATCCGCTCGTCCTGGAGGACCTAGGCTTGCTCCGGCATGTCACCGAAGGGAGGCGCGCGATGGCCGTGGGTGTGCGCTTGGTCGGTCCCGAGGAGCGGACGGAGGGCTTCGCGACACCGGGGATGACCAGGGAAGAGGCTGTCGCCACCGGCGGGATGTGGGCGGGCGTGGCGCGAACCGCACCCGGCATGGTCTCGGGGTGGCACCACCACGGCAACTACGAGTCGGCGATCTACGTCCTGTCGGGAGCGTTCCGGATGGAGTTCGGGCCGGGCGGTGCGGACGTCCTGGATGCGGTCCCGGGCGACTTCCTGTACGTCGCACCGGGTGCCGTCCACCGGGAGGGCAACCCGGCTGATCGGGAGGCGCAGATCATCGTGGTGCGGTCGGGCTCGGGCGAGGCGGTGTTCAACGTGGAGGGACCCGAACCCGCCTAGTGCACCGCCCCAGAAGTCCCTTGGCATTCGGACGCGCCTGCATCCCGAATGGCGGCGTCGCTCGTCGCTTGCATACCAGCAGGTACGCGGCACTCCTCGACTCCTTGCCCTTCGGGCGCAGTCGCGGCCTCGGTGCGCAAGGGACTTCTGACGCGGAGCACCAGCCGTTCTGGTTCGCCGGTCCGGCGGGGGACCTTCGGGCCCCTGCGGTCCGTCCTGGCCTTGCGGTCCCTGGGCACCGTCCGCGCCGGCGGGCCCCTGCGGGCCGGGCACTCCGGCCTGGTTCCAGTCCAGGGCGCGCTCGTCCTTCTTGCAGGCCTGCAGGTTCTTGTTCGACGACGAGGGATCGATCAGCCGCAGGTGCGTGTCACCGGCCGGCTGGCCCTTGCCGTCGACCTTGTAGCAGGCGTGGATCGCTCCCGTGCCGTCCGGGATCGCCGCGTACGGCGACACCCGACGCCACGGCCACCGCCGCCACGCTCGTCATTGCGAGCCACCGAACGCGCGTGGAGCGCGGGCGTGCCTGGTGCCCCCCCCGATTCCCATCGTCGACCTCCCCCCGAGACCTGACCGAATCAGCGGTAAGGGGCGCGGGTGTGATACGTGTGTCCAAGGGCCTACCCAGCAGACGTGAAGGTGCGAGCCACCACCTTCACCTTGCCCGAGACGGGGTCGAAGGCGATGCTCTGGTGCTCGATGCGGCTGGGGCAGCACGCCGGGTCCGTCGGCTCGTAGCTGGGGGTCACCAGGCGGAGCGAGTCGCCGGTGGACGTCAGGACTCCGCCGGCGACGGTCTCCTCGAAGAACTCCGTGCGGAGGGCACCGGACGTCATCGACACGACCCACACGTCGAGGGGCCCCGGCCCCGCGCCGACGTTGAGGATCCCGGCGGCGAGCTCGGGAAACCCGCCGCCCCGGAGGTCCACCAGCGCCAGGAAATCGATCTCCTGGGAGACGGCCGTCGGGTCGGGCTCCAGGAGCATGATCCCCGGGGCCCTCGAGCCCCCGCCCGGCGGAGCGCCCTCCGTGGCGGCGAACACCCGGACGAACACCCGGCCGTCCCATCCGAACACGTCGAGGTAGCCCTGGGCCCGGACCGCCCCCGGCGGCGGGGTGGCCGCCCGCGAGGCCAGCACGATCTCCTCGGCGCCGTCCCCGTCGAGGTCCCCGTACAGCGCGCGGACCGCGGTGGTCTTGGGCCGGAGGAGGGATTCCACGGGCACCGACCGGGGGTCCGGGGCGGCCGGAGTGGTGGGTGACGAGGCCCGGGTGGTGGGCGGCGAGGCGCTCGAGACCGATGGCGATGGCACCGGGACCGACGGGCTGGGTGTCGTCGTCGGCGGGAGGAGCGAGCTGGACCGCGGGGCCGGCGGCGGGCTCGTGGCGACCGGGCCGCCGTCGGTGCACCCCGCCAGGAGCGCACCGACGATCGCGAACACCGTCCCCACACGCCCGGCGCGCCGCGCCGGGCCGGTTCGTTCGATCGCCGCCATGGGGTCCGTTCTACCATCGGGACCCCGCGGCCGGCCCCGCCCTCACCCGGAGGGACCCCGGAGGGCGCGTGGTACAAAGGAAGGAGCATGGCCTCCCGGGATCCGCGCATCGGCACTCAGCTGGCCGAGTACCTCATCGAGGGCCTGCTGGGCCGCGGCGGGATGGGCATGGTGTACCTGGCCGAGCACATCCACCTGGGGAAGAAGGTCGCGGTCAAGGTCCTCCCGCCGGAGTACGCGCGGGACGCCGCGTTCCGGGAGCGGTTCGAGCGCGAGGCTCGCCTGGCCGCCTCGCTCGAGCACCCCAACATCGTCCCGGTCACCGACGCCGGCGAGGCCGACGGAGAGCGGCCGCCACCCGCCGCCGCAGGGTCGCTCCCGGCAGCGCCGACCGGCGGACGCTGCTCATGTGGGTCCTGGCCGGGGCGGCCGCGGCCGTGGTCGTTCTGCTCATCCTGGTGCTGACGGTGAAGTAGGGTTACCAGATGGACTGGCGAGGGGGATCGAGATTCCTTGACACCGCTCGGGGGCGGCGAAAGAATGCGGCCGGGGCCCTTACGAATCGGGATCAATCGTCGCGGATAGGCATCGAAAGGAGCTGGGAGGACCCTGTCTCTCGGCCGCGTCCCGGGATCGCCGGGATCGCTCGGGGTCCGCGCGGCGTCCAACCCCGTCCCTGACGCCATGACCACCGCCTCGAGACCGACCGCTGCCCGACCAGCCCGTTCCGGGAGGGTCCCGCCATGGTGAGGTGCGACGACTGCGGGCAGGAGGTGCCGGAAGGGAACTTCTGCATCCGCTGCGGCAACAGCCTCTCCGAGGAGATGGCCCGCAAGCGCCGGTTCTCCGCCGCTCCCAACGAGGGCCTGAACCGGCCGTCCATCGTCTCCTCGATCTTCCCGCAGCTGCCCAAGGCCGGGATGGACACGTTCCGGGCCGCGCTGCTGATCGGCGTGGCCGCCGTGGTGGTCCTGGCGGTGTTCCGGATGTTCCCGCTGGCGGTGATCGCGTCCGCGGTGCTCACGCCGCTGCTGGTGGTCCTGTACCTCTACGACGTCGACGTCTACGAGGACGAGCCCATCTCGGTGATCGGCTTCACGATGGCCTGGGGCGCGGCCGCCGGTGTGGTGGCCGGTTTCATCGCCAAGGCCCTGGTCCCGGCGGGCGCCGGGTTCCTCAACGAGTCCACCGGCTCCACGGCCCTGCTGCGGGGCGTGGTGATGCCGGTGATCTCGGTGGCCCTCATGCTGATCGGCCCGCTGATCCTGCTCCCCCGGAAGAGCTTCAACGACGTCCTCGACGGCGCCACGTTCGGCGGCGCGTCGGCCGTGTGCTTCGCCGGGACCTCGCTCATCGTGTCGTCCTACAGCTTCCTGTCGAACGCCGGACTCCGGCCGATGGGCTCGATCATGCCGTGGATCATCCGGCTCCTGGAGCTGGCGGTGGCCGCGCCGGTCCTGGCCGCCGCCGTGATCGGCGCCACGGCCGGGGCGTTCTGGCTGCGGTACCGGGCCCCGGTCCGGGACCGGAACGCGCTCGGGGCCCTCGGCAACCCCGTCATCGCGGTGATCGCGGCCTGCGTCGTGCTCATCGCGGCGGCGATGGCCCAGCTGTTCCTGGCGAACATCCTGGCCCTCGTGGCCTACATCGTCCTGGACGTCGTCGCGCTGCTGTGGCTCCGCCGGATCCTGCACCTCGGATTGCTCCAGGAGGCCGCGGAGATCGAGACCGGCCCGGACATCACGTGCGCGAACTGCGGCCGGCAGACGCCCAGGCACTCGTTCTGCATCAACTGCGGCATCTCGCTGCTGGCGCTGCCCAAGGCCAGGTCCTCGGGCCAGGCCCGGCCCACCGAGGGACCCGGGCCGGCGGGAGGTGAAGCGTGAGCTCCCAGTACCCGCCGCCGCCCGGAGCGCCGCCCCCCCCGCCGGGTCCGCCCCCACCGCCGGGTCCGCCCCCACCGCCGGGTCCGCCCCCACCGCCGGGTCCGCCCCCACCGCCGGGTCCGCCCCCACCGCCGCCGGGAGGGCAATACCCTCCGCCCGGCGGGCCCGCGCAGTACGGCGCCCCGCCCCCGCCGCCCGGCGGATACGGCCGGGGGCAGGCCAGAAGCCGCCTGGGCCGGGGCGTGCTCATCGGCGCGTTCGTCGGCATCCTGGTGGTGGTCCTGGGGATCGGTGCCCTCCTGGTCACGGGTTCCCAGAAGCCCGAACCGAAGGCCGAGTGCCCCACGCCGCCGTGCGGCCCGCCCGCCCCGCCCTCGCCCGGCCCGTTCCCGACGCCCTCGCCCAATCCGTCGCCCCCGCCCAGCCCGCCTCCATCGCCGGTTCCCGGCGCCCCGGCCCTGGTGGGCGGGCAGGTGTTCACCAGCGCGGCCATGGGCTACCAGATCGAGTTCGATGACAGCCTGTGGGCCGTCACGGGCCAGTCGGACAACGACGTCGACCTCCAGGTGCAGAGGGCCGGGATCACCGTGATCGTGCAGATCCGGGCGGTCCCGGCCACGGAGGCCACGCCCGAGCAGCTCCTGAACAAGCGAAAGGGCGATCTGGCCGGCGACATCCTGGGCCTGGCGGAGGAGACCAAGCCCCGGGACCAGGTCCTCGAGCCGGCCGTCGGATACCGGAGCGGAGTGGGTGCCGCGCTCTCCGGCGTGGCCGACACGCCACAGGGGCCGGGGAGCCCGGTGGACGTGGTGATCATGGCCGCCACCGACTGCCAGGCCCAGGATGCGTCGCAGTGCCCGGCCGGGACCTCCACGATCTCGGTCACCCTGATCACCGACGATGTCGTGAAGGAAGCCGCGTTCAACGCCGCCGACTCGCTCATGAACCAGTTCCGCTTCGCCTCGGAGATCGTCAAGTGATCCGTCCGATGGAGCCCCGGACCACCCGTCCGAGCGCATCGGAAGGGGGTGCGTCGTAGATGCACGGGAGCCTGGTGACCGCGATCCTGTGGTCGCTGATCCCGGCCATCGTGCTGATGGCGGGGATCTACTACCTCGACCGGTACGAGAAGGAGCCGGTCCGGCTGATCGGGATCGCGCTGGGTGCCGGCGTCATCGCCGCCCCGCTCGCCACGGCCTGGATCGAGAAGGCCTTCGGGGTCCCGAACAGCGTGGCCTCGTCGGCCGTCATCGTCCCGGGCCTGCAGAACGCGAACCAGCCGATCATCGAGGAGCTGGTCCTGGGGGCCATCCTGGTGGCGGTGTTCTTCCTGGTCCGCTACGAGCTCGACGACGTCCTCGACGGGCTGGTGTACGGGGGCGTGGTCGGGGTCGGGTTCGGGATGGCCGCGAACTTCTGGGCCATCTGGACCACCCCGACGCTCGTCGGCGGGATCTCCACCCACGACCTCGCCTCGACCGTCCTGGCCAGCTTCAACTGGGTGTTCTACGCGGGGGTCATCGGCCTGCTCCTGGGGACGGCCCGGCGGGCCGCGCTCGGCCGGGTCATCGCGATGGCCGTCGTGGGAACCGGCATCGCGATGGGGTTCCACCTCCTGCACGACTACATCCCGTCGTGGCTGGCCGCCAACCCCGACGACATCCAAACGAGCGGCATGGCCAGGTTCCTGTCGAACCTGCCGAACCTCCTCGGCCTGGTGGCGCTCGCCGTGATCGCGGTGTGGGCCTCGGGCCGGGAGAAGCTCCTGGTGAGCCGGGAGCTCCAGGACGAGGTCCAGGCCGGCGTCGTCTCGGCGGACGACTACAACACGATCGTCGGTCCGTTCCGGCGGTTCTCGGTCCTGGCCGGAGCGATCGGCAAGGGCCTGGGGACCTGGCGCCTCCGGCGCCGGCTGTACGTGCTCGAGGTGGAGCTGGCCTTCCGCAAGCACCACGACAAGTCGGACCGGGTCACGCCGGCCAAGCTCCTGACGCCGGAGGAGTACCGGCGCCAGATCGTGGAGACCAGGCAGGCCCTCGGCGCCGCCCCGGCCGCGGAGGCGGCCTCGTGAGGGCCTTACGGTCCGTCCGCCGGCTCGACCGGGTCGCCCCGGGGAGGAGCGTCCGATGATCTGCCCGAACTGTGGCGCCGAGAACGCCGCGGGCGCGCCGTACTGCTACAACTGCGCGAACCCGCTGCCCCAGGCGGGCCAGGCCCCCCCGCCGCCGGGTGGTGTGTGGCCCGGCGGCCAGAGCGTCATCTCGCCGCCTCCCCCCGGACCGCCGCTCCGCCCGCCCCGGAACACGTTCTCCGCGGGGATGGCCGGGCTCATCGCGTTCCTGGTAGTGGCGGGGATCGGTGCGGTGCTGTTCTTCGCCGTGTTCAGCAAGAAGAGTGGTGCCGCCCCGCCTCCTCCGCCGCCCCCCACGATCTCCGTGGCGCCGCCGAGCGGGCCCCCGACCACGCTGCCCCCGCCTCCCACCACCATCCCTCCCACCACGATCCCTCCGACGACCGTGCCGCCCGTGACCACGGCGCCGCCGACGACCCCGGCCACCACCGCGCCTCCGTCGAAGAAGCCGCCGAGGACCACACCGCCTCCTCCTCCGCCCCCACCCCCGCCGGCGCAGAGGGCCCGGATGTTCTTCTGCGACGGCACGTTCACGAAGTGCGTGAACTCCCCGGCGAGCGCGAATCACCTGATCCCGGCCATCGGCCTGGTGGTGAACCTGTTCAACTTCGAGGCCGGGCAGCAGATCGAGATCGTGCTGGTCAAGAAGAACACGAACACCGTGCTGTTCTCGTCGGCGCCGATCACCTCGACCGGACAGGCGCTCCAGAAGTTCCGGGTGACCGTGGTCCCCGCCCGGGGGCAGTTCCCGCGGATCACGATGGTGATCCTGCTGAAGGTGGAGGGTCAGCTCATCGGGATCAATCCGCCTCCCCAGATCACGTTCACATGATGCGCCGGCGACTGGTCGTACTCGGGACCGTGGCCGTGCTCCTGGCGGCCGGAGCGGTGGCGTGCACGTCGGGCGACGGAAACCCGGGCGTGGACCGGACGGGCCCCCGGGGGGTGGGCATCACCGGCGGCGGGCCCGGCGCGGAGCCCTCCGGCCCGGGGGGGAGCCCCGGGGCCGGCGCGGGCGTCCGGAGATTCGTCGGCGAGACGGCCCACGGCAAGGTCATCGACTTCTCCGTGGTGCTCCGCCTGGACCACCAGCAGGCCATGCAGCGTTTCCTGGACGAGGTGAACGACCCGTCCTCGCCGCGGTACGGGGAGTACCTGGACGCGGACGAGTTCGGCCGGCGGTTCGGCCTGTCGGACGCCGAGCTGGCCCGGGTCCGGGGGGCGCTGTCCGGAGCCGGGTTCGAGGTGGGGACGGTGTTCCCGCAGCGGACCGGCATCTCCCTGTCGGGGACGGCCGGGCTCATCGGCGGGTTCTTCGGCACCCGCCTCGGCGACTTCCGCGACCGGGACGGGCGGCGGTACGTGGCGCCCCTGTCGGAGCCCGTGGTACCGAACGCCCTGCAGCGCTCCGTGACCGGGGTGGCCGGGCTCAACGGCCTGGCCGTGCCCCTGCCGCTGGCCATCCCCCGCCCCGGCGAAGGGCTGTTCCCCGAGGACGCGGCCAGGGCCTACAACGTGTTGCCGCTGCTCGAGCAGGGGGTCGCCGGGCAGGGCCAGACCATCGCCATCGTTTCGTTCGGGTCGTTCCGGAACAAGGACGTCGAGGCGTTCGACCGGGCGGCGGGGCTCGACTCCGGGCCGGCCACGTCGTTCGTGGAGCGGGTGCCCGTGGACGGCGGGACCAACGAAAAGACCGGTGAGGTCTCGCAGGAGGTCAACCTGGACATCGACGTGATCCACGGGACGGCGCCCGAGGCCAAGATCCTGAACTACGAGGCCCCGCTGACCACCACGGCGTCGTTCGTCCGGGGGCTCGGCGACATCATGAACCAGATCGTCGCCGACGGCCGCGCGGACATCACGTCGATCAGCTACGGACTGTGCGACGCCACGCAGCTGGAGGACGGCTCCCGGTTCCTCTCGCCTGCGGACCGGGAGTTCACCGAGAACGCGTTCGCCGCCGCCCGGGCCGCGGGGATCAGCACGTTCGTGGCCTCGGGCGACACGGGCGCGTTCGGCTGCCAGCGGTTCGACCTCAACGACATCAACGTCACGCCGCTGTGGCCGGGGGACAGCCCCAACGTGATCTCCGTGGGCGGGACGCTGCTGTCCGTCCGCCAGGACGGGACGTACCTCCAGGAGGCCGGGTGGGAGGACATCCTGTCCCAGGGCGGGACCGGCGGGGGCGTGAACCCGCAGGACGCCATGCCGGCCTACCAGCAGATTCAGCTGAACGTGGAGGGGGCCGCCACGCCGGTCCTGGACTCCGAGCGGAACCCGGGCTCCCAGCGCCAGGGCCCGGACGTGGCGGCGTCGGCCGACCCGGACAGCGGGTTCTTCACGGTGTCGACCCGCGAGGGTGGCCAGTCGGTGGCCGGCCAGGTGGGTGGGACCTCGGCGTCCACGCCGTTCTGGGCCGCATCGATGCTGCTGATCCGGCAGTTCGCCGAGCAACAGGGCGCCGGCAAGCTCGGCTTCGCCAACGACCTGCTGTACCGGGTGGCCCAGCAGCGGATGAACTACGACGGCGTGGAGGACCCGGCGGAGCCGTTCCGCGACGTCGTCCTCGGGGGGAACCGCCATGACGACTGCCGGGTGGGGTGGGACTTCGCCACCGGCCTCGGATCGCCGAACGTGGCCGTGCTGGCGGAGGCCATCGTGGACCTCCTGCGGCAGAGCCAGCCGGCCGGATAAGGGGCCGGCGCCGCTTCCCGCCCAATTGCGTCGCGGGCCCGGCCGGTCTTCTAGTAGGCTCCACCCCTCGTCGATCGACTCTGGAGGTGCACGGTGCGCGGGACCCGGATCGGAATCGCAGCGGCTTCTTTCCTGCTGGCCCTGGGGCTGGTCGCCTGCGGCGGTGGCGGAGGGTCCACGCCGACCACGCCGGCGCTGCCCACAGCCCTGCCGAGCCTCCCCACAGCCCTGCCGAGCCTCCCCACGTCCCTGCCGAGCCTCCCGAGCGGGCTTCCCTCGCTCCCGGGGAGCGGGAGCCTGAGCTCCGGGTCGGCGCACGTCGACATCACCGGCGACGTCAGCACGTCCTTCGACCTCACCACGCTCGAGTCCCCCTCGTACATCCCCGGCACCGTCGTCGGCGTGTCGTACACCGATCAGAAGGGCGACACCTTCTCCGTCGGCGGTCTGGCCCCCGAGGGGTCCACCAAGACCAGCCCCACGCTCGCGGTGAGCTTCAGCGCGGTGCAGCCGACATTGATCGTCGGGGCTTCGGTGGGAGGCGAGTGCACGGTGAACATCGACGACGAGAGCGCCGACCATCTCTCCGGCACGGTGACCTGCCAGAACCTCAACACCTCGGGGCAGAACGTGAACGTCAACGCGACGTTCGAGGCCTCCGCCTGAGCCGAGCCCGGGGCTAGCCCTCGGTGATCCGGCCGGAGTAGGCCGGGCCCTCCACGAGGCCTGCGCTCCCGGCGGCCCGGAACATCTCGGTCAGTTTGACCTGGTGAAGGCCCCGCGAGGCCAGGCCACGCAGGATCGAGGGCAGGGCCGAGGCGGTCTGGGGCTTCACGTGCATGACCACGACCATGCCCCGGTGGGCGTGTGACAGCACGCGGTCCACGATCACGGATGGACCGGGGTCGGACCAGTCCTGGGGGTCCACGTCCCACAGCATGGTCCGAAGGAACCCGAGGCTCCCCACGGCCCGCAGGACCTCGGAGTCGTACGCGCCGTAGGGCGGGCGGAACAGCGGAACGGGCGTGGTCCGGGCGATCTGCCACCATGCGTCGATGTCGTCGCGGACCTGGCTGCGGATCTGGTCGTAGGACAGCCCCCGGAGGTCCGGGTGGTCGCGGGTGTGGCTGCCGATGGCGTGGCCCTCCTCCACCGTGCGCCGGGCCTGGGCCTCGTTCCGGGACAGGTTCACCGCGTTGCAGAAGAACGTGGTCTTGACGCCGAACGAGTGCAGCGTGTTCAGGATCGAGGTCCAGGCGTCGCCGAAGATGCAGTCGTCGAACGTGAGCGCCACGCGGTTCCCCACGTCGGTGAAGTGCGTCACGACCGTGGAGGTCACCGCGCGGATCACCCGGAACGACAGGAAGGCGGTGACGCGCTTGTTCCCGGCCTCGTCGGTGAGGACCAGCCGGGTCCGGTACAGGCCGGGCGGGACCGGCGACCCGCCGGATGTCGTCGGCGTGACCTCCACCGACGAGGCCCCCACCGGCGCGCTCAGCCCGCCCACGAAGGCCACGCGGCGGACGTCGTTCCACACGGCCGCGGTGAGCGCGATGTCGGTGCCCCGATCGGCGGTGCGGAAGGAGAACGTCACGGGCCCCGTGCCCGAGGCCGGCTCCGGCGAGACCCCTCGCCATTCGAACCCGGGGGCCTTCGTGTCCACCCGGACCGAGCCCTTCGCGTTCCCGGTGTTCCCGGCGAGGTCGGTGGCGGTCGCGACGATCCGGAAGGTGCCGTCGAGGGCCCTCCGGTAGTGGCCGTCCACGAACACCACGCCGTTCCACTCGAACCGCCTGGTCCCGGCCGGGACGTTCACGGCCTTGGCCATGCGGCGGACGGTGCGGCCACCCGCGTTCACCACGTCGATCTCGAGCCGTGCCGGCTCGGGGAGGGTCACGGTGGCGAAGGCCCGGTCCTTGACCCGGTCGCCGTTCGGGCTGAACGCGGCCGGCGAGATCTCCATGTCAATGGCCGGCGCCGTGTTGTCCACCGTCACGCTGACCTTCTCGCTGGTGGAGGTATCGGCGCCGGCTAGGGCCCGGGCCCGGACGTACCGCGTGCCGTCCTTCACGGCCGTGGTGTCCCAGGGGGCCTTCCAGCCGTCGCCGGCGGTGGTGTCCGTGCCGATGTCGGTCCACTTCCAGGTGCCGTTCGGCGACCACTGGAACGTCACGGAGTCGGCGTGGGGAGCGGTGGCGCGGACCTGGAGCGAGCCCCGGAGCAGGGCATCGGCCCCGGGGTTCGTGACGTGGACAGCGACGGGGTCGGCCACGGCCCGCCCCGGCAACACCAGGAGGCCGGCCACGACGAGGAACGCGAGCACGCGAGCGATGGGGCGCATCGGGTGTCAATCATCCGCGATGGAGTCGCCGGTGACAAGGGCGTCCGGATCATCTCATTCCGGGCATCCGGGGCAGGGCCCGCCGAGGCCGGGACCATCGGCGGTGCCGAGCCGGGACCCGGCCGGTACGATGGGCCTCGCTCCCGTCTGCCATGAACGTCTCCCGTCGCCGCCCCGCCGTCACGCTGGCCCTCGCGCTCGCCACCGCGCTGGCCGCTTCGGCGTGCACGTCGGGCGGGCCCGATCCCGACCCGTCGAACATCGGGAACACCGAGCCGGGGGCCACCCATCCCCCCACGGTCGTGGCCAGCGGGATCCACACCACCACGCCGATCAAGCACGTGGTGTTCCTGATCAAGGAGAACCGGAGCTTCGACAACATGTTCGGGCGGTTCCCGGGGGCCGACGGCGCCACCACGGCCGACGACTACGGGTCGATCCGCCCGCTCACGAAGGGGTTCGACCAACGCCACCCCCACGACCTCCCGCACGCCTACAACGCGGCCATCGCCGCGTACGACGGCGGGAAGATGGACGGCTTCAACATCCCGAACACGGTCGCCGACCAGTACGCGTTCACCCAGCTCATCGGGCCGGACATGCTGCCGAACTACTGGTACTGGGCCCAGCACTACGTGCTCGGGGACCGGTTCTTCGCCTCGGTGAACGGACCCTCGTTCCCGAACCACCTGATGACGATCGCGGCGACCTCGGGGGGCACCCACGACAACCCGGAGGCTCCCGCGAAGCAGGACCACGGCGCGTTCAAGTCGTGGGGGTGCGACGCCCCGAAGAGCGAGGGGGTGCTGGTGGAGGACACCGAGGGCGGGGTCCACAAGCTCCCGCCCTGCTTCGACTTCTCGACCGAGGGCGACCTCCTGACGAAGGCCGACATCCCATGGGCGTACTACGCGGCCCCGCCGGTGCGGTGGGACCAGTCGCCGCGAAGCGGGTACATCTGGTCGGCGTACGCCGCGGTCCATCACATCCGGGACGACCCCAAGCAGTGGCACCGGCACGTGTTCCCCGTGCAGCAGGTCATGGACGACATCCGCAACGACCGCCTCCCACCCGTGACCTGGATCACGCCCCAGTTCGCGCTGTCCGAGCACCCCGAGTACA
>WNGB01013010.1_pt1 | contig 17918 bp, 16 predicted proteins | sample 5400681 | NCBI WGS metagenome assembly WNGB01 (sample SAMN13153367, study PRJNA577476) | soil metagenome | isolation source: 115 cm soil or saprolite under grassland replicate 2 | place: USA:California | collected 2016-06-15 | reverse complement strand
CAGACGGAGCAGGATCTGCGCACGCTGCTCCAACCCGACGAGCGACGGAAGGCCGGCCAAGCGTGAGGATCGTCGACGTCGTCACGACGGTCGTCGGGGCGCCGTGGCGCGAGCTGACGTTTGTCGAGCTCGTCGCGGACGACGGCCGCCGCGGTCTCGGCGAGGTGCGGATGATCACCAAGACCGACACCCTGCTCGCGTGCATCTCGGAGCTCGCGGACCGCCACGTCGTCGGGGCGGACCCGTTCGATCTCGAGACGCTCGCCTTCAACGTGCAGCGGGCCGAGTACGGCCGGCCGGGTGAGATCACGCAGTCTGCGCTCGCGGCGTTCGACATTGCCTGCTGGGATCTGATCGCGCAGGAGTTGAACGTCCCGGTCTGGCAGCTGCTCGGCGGAAAGTACCGCGACCGCGTTCGCGCCTACGCGAACGGCTGGTACCAGGGCGACCGCGACCCGGCCGCACTCGCTGCGAGCGCACGCGAGGTCGTCGGTCGTGGCTACACCGCGCTCAAGCTCGATCCGTTCGGAAGCGCGCGCATGTGGCTGCCGCCGGCGGAGCTGCGGCACTCAATAGAGCTCGTCGCCGCGGTTCGCGCGGCGGTCGGCCCCGAGGTCGAGATCATGATCGAGATGCACGGGCGGTTCTCGCCCGGCTCCGCCGCCGAGATCGTCGCCGAGCTCGAGCCCTACGCTCCCGCCTGGCTCGAGGAACCCGTTGCGTTCGACAGCCCCAACGGCCTGGCGCGCGTGCGCAGCGCAACCAACCGACCGATCGCAACGGGCGAGCGGCTCCACCTGCTCGCGGACTTCCGAGCGATCATCGAGCAGGGCGTCGTCGACATCGTGCAGGCCGATCTCACACACTTCGGCGGCTTCACGGGACTGCGCCGCCTTGCCGGCTGGGCGGAGGCGTACGAGCTCCCGCTGGCGCCGCACAACGTCTGCGGTCCGGTGGGGACGGCGGCGAACATCCACTTCGCCGTGGCGACTCCCAATTACCTCATTCTCGAGCACTTCAACGACTTCGCGGACACGTGGGTCAGCGACCTCGTCGACGAGTCACCCGCGATCGACCCGCGCGACGGCTGCTTCCCGGCGCCGTCGCGACCTGGGCTGGGCATCCGCCTCAACCATGACGCCTGCGCCGAGCACCCACGCACGCATACCGGAATCAACCTCTTCAAGGAGGGGTGGGAGCGGCGCGGGCAACCGTCGCCGGCGGCACCGCTTTGAGCCAGGAGATGCGTGCCGTCGTCGTGGAGCGCCCCGGCGCAGCGGCGTTACAGCGCGTGCCGAAGCCGGAGCCCGGCCGCGGCGAAGTTCTCGTCCGCGTGGCCGCCGCCGGCATCTGCGGCTCGGACGTGGAAGTGCTCGAAGGGCGACGGCCGCCGGCCTACGTCCGCTATCCGATCATCCCCGGCCACGAGTGGGCGGGAGTCGTGGAGGCGATCGGCCCGGGCGTCGCGGGCATCGATGTGGGAGCCGCCGTCGTCGCCGAGGGCTTCCGCGCCTGCGGCGACTGCGCGCGCTGCCGTGAGGGTCTGACGAACCTCTGCGACATGGACTACGCCGAGACCGGATTCACGCACGCGGGCGCGTTCGCGGAGTTCGTCTGCGTCCCAGCGCGGCTCGTGCATCAACTTCCAGCCGGGAGCGACCTCGCGGCCGCTGCGCTGCTCGAGCCGGCGGCGTGCGTGGCCCAAGGTCTGCTCGAGGTCGAGCTCCGTCCGGGGATGACCGTGGCTGTCGTGGGCTCGGGCACGCTGGGCCTGCTCGCGGTCGCGCTCCTGCGACTCGTCAGCCCCAAGCGTCTGGCCTTCGTCGGGACGCGCGAGACTCGGCTGGAGCTGGGCACGGCAATGGGGGCCACCGAGACGTGGAACGTGCGCCGGGATCAGTACCCTCGGCCCGGCTTCGACCTCGTGTTCGAGGCCGCCGGAACTCCCGGCGGCGCGCGCACGGCAGTGGAGCTCGCACGACGCGGCGGAACCGTCGTGCTGGAGGGAATCTCCGGGCAGCCGGCGGCGATCGACGCTGACGTCGTCGTGCTCGGTCACCTCAACGTGCGCGGGATCTTCGGCGCATCCCGCAACGCCTGGCGCTGGGTGACGGAGCTGTTCGCAGCCGGTCTGCTCGACCTCGAGCCACTCGTCAGCCATTCCTTCGCGCTCGAGGAGCATGCCGCCGCCTTCGCCACGCTCAAGGACCGGGCCGGCGAGGCGCTGAAGGTGCAGCTGAGGCCGTCGTGAGCGCGATCGCCTCGCCGCTGCTCGAGGAGCTCGCGCGCTACGACCTTCCCGCGTCGTCCGTCGTGCTTTCGTGGTTTGGCCAGGCGAGCATGGCTCTTCGGCTGGGCGGTGCGACGGTGCTCGTGGACCCGTTTTTGAGCACGCATCCCGAACGGCTCGTCCCGCCGCCCTTCCCTGCCGCCGAAGCGCACGGCGTCGACCTGGTGCTGATCACGCACGACCATCTCGACCACCTCGACGAGGAGGCACTGCCGGCGATCGCGGCCGCAGCGCCGGAGTCCGAAGTGGTCGTTCCCGAGGCGATCGTCGGACGCGTGAGCGAATTGGGCATCCCGGACGCGCGCGTGCACGGGCTCGAGGCGGACGGAAGCGTTCAACTCGGCGCGATCACGGTCGACGCCGTCCCCGCGTGCCACGGCGAAACCATGGCCGATGCCTATCGACTCGGCCCGTTTCTCGGGTACGTGGTGAGCGCGGGCGGCGTGCGCGTGTATCACGCGGGAGACACGATCCTTTTCGACGGGCTCGTAGAGCGGTTGCTTGAGCTCCGGATCGATCTCGCTCTGCTACCGATCAACGGACGGGACGACGAGCGTGAGGCTCAGGGCATCGTCGGAAACATGGACGCGCACGAGGCGGCGCGACTTGCGTCCGACATCGACGCCGATGCCGTCGTCCCGATGCACTGGGACATGTTCGCCGGCAATCCGGGCGACCCGGCGGCGTTCGTCGCGGCGGCGCGGACGGCGGTGATCGTTCCTCAGCACGTTCGTCCGTTCGTCTATACGGCGCCGGCCGGCCGGAGATGATGAAGACCGTCGACGCTCCGCCGGACGAGTGACGATCCGGGACGCACTCGAGCTCGCCGGTTTCCCCCCGGGTGACCTGCACCAGCTGCCGACCTCCGACAAGCGCTTCCCCGACGGCGCGCAGTATCGGCTGGAGATCCCGAGCACGGAGGGCCCGCGCTGCCTCGAGGCCGTCCTCGACGAGGCGGCCCGGCTGGAGGTCCCCGTCCACCGCGTTTCGCAGGGGAGCGGCGTCGTCATGCTCACCGATGCCGAGCTCGACGAGACTGTCGCGATCGCGGCCGACGCGGAGGTCGAGGTCAGTCTCTTCGCACGGCCGAACGCCGGCTGGGATGCGTCGGCGACGAGCAGGGCGCCCGCGGGGGCAGCGCTTGCTGCAGCGGCACGCGGACAGGACCAGCTCGTCGCGATCCTCGAGGACGTCGTCCGCGCGGCCGAGCACGGGATCAGGAGCGTCCTGCTTGCCGACGTCGGCGCGCTCCATGCCTTTTCGCGGTTGCGTGACGCCGGCGTCGTACCGCCGGACATGCAGGCGAAGGTGTCGGTGATGCTTCCGGTCGCAAACGCCGCGACCGCCCGCGTCCTCGCCGACCTCGGAGCGTCGACGCTGAATCTGCCTCCCGACCTGTCGCTGGCGCAGATCGCTGCGATCCGCGCCGCGGTCGACCTGCCGATCGACTTCTACGTCGAAGCTCCGGATTCGCTGGGCGGCTTCGTGCGGTTGCACGAGATTCCGGATCTGATCCGGGTCGCGGCGCCCGTCTACGTCAAGTTCGGATTGCGGAACGCGCCCGACATCTACCCGTCCGGCTCGCATCTCGAAGCGACTGCGGTAGCGCTGTCGCGCGAACGCGTGCGGCGGGCGCGTCTGGGTCTCGAGCTGCTCGAGCGCTCCGGGTACGAAGCCGCCCGCTCGGAGCTCGGCGCCGACGGCCTCGCGGTTCCGGTACGGGCCGCCGCCGTCCGATGACCCGCGACCTCGTCGTGCACGTCCTGCTCGCGCCGGCGCCGGCGGGCTAGTGGACGAGCCGCTGCGGATCGGAGTCATCGGCGTCGGTGCGGTGACGTTGCGCGGCATCCTGCCCCATCTCTCCGAGGACGACGTCAAGCACCGCGTCAGGGTCGCGGCGCTGTGCGATCCCGTCCTCGAGCGAGCGGAGGCGGCGGCGGCGCGCTACTGCATCCCCCGCACGTTCGCCGGCGTCGAAGAGATGCTCGCGGAGGGGGAAATCGACGCGGTCACGGTTGCCTCGCCCATCGCACTCCACTTCGAGCACTGCCGTGCCGCCCTGGACGCCGGCAAGCACGTCCACGCGAACAAGACGATGGCGACGACCGTGCGCGAGGCCGACGAGCTGATCGCCCTGGCAGAGCAACGTGACGCTCGCCTGGTTGCGTCTCCCGGCGAGATCCTCTTGCCGCAGGTGACGCGCACACGCGAGCTGATCGAAGCGGGTGCGATCGGAGAGCTCTCCTGGGCGCTGTGCGGCTGCGCCTTCGAGGAGTACCACGAGGACGAGCTCGAACGGCGAGAAGGAGCGGGAGGTGCCCCGATCGACCCGGCGTGGTACTTCCGCAAGCCCGGCGGCGGCCCCATGTACGACATGACCGTCTATGCGCTGCATCAGCTGACGAGCGTCCTTGGGCCGGCGCAGAGCCTGATCGCTCTCTCCGGCATTCGTATCCGCGAGCGACAGTTCCTCGGCGCTCGGATTCCGATCGAGGCCGACGACAACACGATCCTGTTGCTCGACTTCGGGGACGGCCTCCTCGCAGTTGCGTATGGAACCGCCGCGGGCAGGCATTCCGGCCTGTTCGCCGCCGGCACGTACTTCGGCACGCGCGGGACGATCGACGGCATCCTCCTGAACGGCGAGCCGTTCGAGTTTCCGGGTGACGAGCTGCTCCGCATCGCGCCGAGCGACCGCAATGCGCAGCTGCTGGTGCTCCCACACGTCGTCGGCCGCCACCGCGACATCGGCGAGCCACACGTCTTCGAGGACATCATGCAGCTCGTCGACTGGGTCCTGGACGGCACGCCGACGCCGGTGGGGGCCGAGCATGCCCGCCACGTCATCGACATCATCGAGAGCGGGTATCGCTCCGCTCAGACGAGGCGATGCCAGGAGTTGACGACGTCGTTCGACTTGGTGTCAATCGGAGCTCTGCAGTCGTGATCGACGAGCGTGCCAAGCACACTTTCGACGAGCAGGGCTATGCCGTCGCGCGCGCTCTCTTCGACGAAGCCGAGACTGCGTCCTGGCGCGATCACTTCACGCGGCTTCGCGAAGCCGGTCCGTACCCCGGCGATGTCGTCGGCGTCGATCCGGACTCGGACGATCCGCTGCTGAAGTACCCGCGCATGATTCACATGCATCGCTGGGACCGGGTGGCGCTCAACGGGCTGCTCGAGCCGCGGCTCGCACGATCGCTGACGACGCTTCTCGGCGGTCTCGAACCGTTCGCGGTGCAGACAATGCTGTACTTCAAGCCGCCGGGCGCTCGCGGCCAGGCCGCCCATCAAGATCAGTACTACCTACGCGTGAAGCCGGGGACCTGCATCGCCGCCTGGATGGCTCTCGACTCGTGCGACGAGGAGAACGGCTGCCTCGAGGTGCTTCCGGGCAGTCAAGACTGGCCCGTCCTCTGCACGATCGCCGCCGACACGACCCAGAGCTTCACCGACGTGACCGTGCCGCTGCCGGAGGGCGCCGGGCTCGTCCCGGTGATCATGGAGCCCGGCGACGTTCTCTTCTTCAACGGCTCGCTCGTCCACGGCAGCAGGCCCAACCGCAGCGACCGTTTCCGGCGCTCGTTGGTCGGCCACTACGTGGAAGGCGACGCCCGAGAGTGCTCGCTCTGGTATCACCCCGCGCTGCGACTGGACGGCAGCTTGGTCGAGCTCGAGCGGACCACGGGCGGCGGCCGATGCGGCGAGTGGGTCGACGTTGACGGCGCACCCGTCATCGAGCTGACGGGCTTCGCAGTCGATCCACGCACCACTGAGTAACACGTGCACATCGTGACCCTGAGCTTCGACGACGGCTTCGAGCGGTCGTCGATCCGGACCGCTCAGATCTTCGAGCGCCACGGATTGCACGCCGAGCTCAACGTGCTCGCAGGCGAATCGAGTGACCCATGGCACAGCAGATGGCGCAAAGGCGACTTCCGGCTGTGGAACGAGCTGAAGGCGCGCGGCCATTACGTGATGCCGCACGGCTACCGACACGCGAACAAGGCCGAGCTGCCGCTGCAGGACGCGCAACGGCTGATCGAGCAGTGCCTCGACGTGTTCTCGGCCGAGCTCGAGGGATTCGAGCCCTCGCAGGCGAGCTTCGCGTTTCCCTACAACCGCTCGACCGCAGAGCTCGAGGCCTGGCTGGGCGATTGCGTGCGCGCCTTCCGAACCCGGGGCGATCCGGTCATGCCGCTTCCCCAACCGCAGCAGCAAAGGGTGACGTGCGTCTCCTTCGGCCCGGAGCGCTGCGACGAGCACCTGGTGGGAACGATCGACTCGTTTCTCTCCGGCCCGCCTGGGTGGCTCTGTTACAACCTCCACGGGCTCGACGACGAGGGCTGGGGCCCCGTGCGCATCGGCACCCTCGACCGCGTGCTGGATGGAAGACCTCGTCGCACGAGGCGTACCTGTGCTCCCGATCATCGCCGCGCTCGACTCGCCGCCGGCGGTTGTCAGCTCGCCGGCGTGAGTTCCCGCGACGGCTCGCGGCGCCGGACGTCGGTCGAGCAGTCGTTCATGTTGATCCTTTCTGCTTGTCGTGGAGAAGTGCGTGGTCGAAGAACGTCACGACACGTCGTTCGTATTGCCGCGGTCGCGAGTCGATGCCGCCGACGTGTCCGCTGCCTGGGACTTCCCAGATCGCCTTCGGCCGGCCGGCGGCCTTGAAGTACGTCGGGTTGAGGTTGCGCTCACCGTCCTGACCGTGCTCTCCGTAGATGAAGAAGACAGGGGTCGGTGCAATGCGCCCGACGAGGTCCTTCAGGCTCGGCGGGGGAACGTGGTTCGAGAACAATGCTTCCCCGGCGGCCATCGAGAGGTATTGCGGCAGCGCGAGCCACCTGTCGGACCGCGTCATGTCGAGGAGCTCGTGGTAGGAGCGTTCGCCGGCGCCTTCCGAGACGACGGCTTTGAGCCCGCGAGACCTCGAAGCGGCCTCGAGCATCATCTCGCCGCCGACCGAGAGCCCGATGCCTCCGATTCGGGCGCCCTCGACATCGGGCCGGCTCCGCAAGTAGCGGACGGCAGCGTCAACGTCTCGATAGCCGGACCAGCCCCACGCGTGCGGATCCCCGTCGCTCTCGCCCTCGCCGCGCCGGTCGAAGAGCAGCACGCCGTAGCCGTGCTTGGCGAGGATCCGAGCCGGCTTTTGGGTGCCCTTGCGGCCGGGGAACGAGATCACGGCCGCGCCGTTCTTGGACGGGATGTACCAGCCGTGCAGGCGCGGGCCGTCGGACGTCGTAAACGAGACATCCTCGTGGGCCGTGCCAAGGTGTGGCGTCGGCACATATGCCCGCGCGGTGTGTGTCAGGACATAGGCAGCGAGGAACGGGAGGATGAGCATGTAGCCGGCCAGCAAGGAGCCGGCTGCCACCAGCACTCCTCGAACCGATCTCCGCACGGCGCTTTCGTTGGTCCGCCTCGCCCGCCAGAGCGTCACGGCTGCGATGGCGAGCAGCACGAGGCCGGCCAGGATCGAGCCGAGCCCTGTGTAGTCGTCGCCTGAGAGCCGGCCCGCCTGGGTGTAGTAGGCAGCTTCGATGCCTGCTGCGATGCCGAACAGGCCGAGCATCGCAATGAGAGCTGCGAGCCACCCCCGTCGAGCGAGGCGGGCGATTGCCGCCGCTGCGACCAGGACCGCAAACGGGACGAGCCCACTGACGAGATGGTCAGTTGCGGACGTGCCCGGCTGCGGCTGAAAGAAGTTGTCGTCGAGGACGTGCAGGCTGATGGCCCCGACAGCGAGCAGGAAGAGAGTCTGTGTCCGCGGCAGAGCGCGCGCAAGACGGTGAACCCTGCTCTCGTTGAGTGGAATGTGTGTCGCAGCGTGCGTCATGGCGAAGTGCCTCCGGGTCGGCGGGAGTGGCCGGTCCGGTGAGACGGCCACTCCCTTGGTTTCAGGGGCGCGTTACGCGGTTGGCGTTAGTGCCGGCTTCGCCTCGGCCCGCTGTTTACGCGTTCCTTGGTCGATCCTCGGCAGCCACTCGAGCCACCTCGGCAGGTACCAGTTCCAGTCGCCGAGCAGCTTCATCGTGGCGGGCAAGAGGACGGCACGCACGATCGTCGCGTCGATGATGACGGCTGCGCCGAGCCCGAGGCCGAGCTCCATGAAGTCCAGATACGGCAGGATCATGAAGACGCCGAACGCTCCGGCCATGACGGCGGCGGCACTCGTCACGACACCGGCAGTTGTGGTGATGCCGTGCTCCACCGCGTCACTCGTCTTGAGGCCGCGGTCGAATGCCTCGCGGATCCGGCTCAGGATGAACACGTGGTAGTCCATCGAGAGGCCGAACAGGATCACGAACAGGAAGATCGGAAGCCATGACGTGATGGCGCCGTTCGACTCGAAGTTCAGTATCCCCTCGCCGTAGCCCTTCTGGAAGACGAGCACCAGCAGGCCGTAGGCTGCACCGACGGAGAGCAGGTTCATCAGGATCGCCTTGATTGCGATGACGATCGACCTGAACGCCGACATCAGCAGCACGAACGCGAAGAGCAGGACGAAACCGAAGACGTACGGAGCGTGCGTCCGCAGCAGGTTGTCGTAGTCCTTCGAGTTGGCCGTGTTGCCTGTCACTGCGTAGTCGATGTCCCCGACCTGGCCGAGCGTGGCGGGCAGGATCGTCTCCCGCAGAGTCGCCAGCGCGGCGTATGACTTGGCGTCGTTGCCGTCGCCCGCCAGGTCGACGGTCACGGTTGCGGCCGTGTAGTCGCGGCTGACCCTGTCGATGTGGGCGTTGTGCATCTGCCCGGATGCCTCGACCTGCTTCTGCAGCTTCTCGAGCGCTGTGCGGAAGACAGGCGTGTCGACGGGTCCCTCAACGGCGATGACCGCGGGCACGGGGCCGCCAGGGAAGGCCTGCTGCAGGTTGTTGTAGACCTTGACCTCCTTGACGTTCTGCGGCAGGGCACTCGCACCGCTGAGCGACGTCTTCATCCCGAGCGCCGGGATCGCCAACGCGACGAGGACCCCTGCCGAGGCGGTCATGGCGATCACCGGATGCCTGAGGACCGGGCGGAGGATTGCCTTCCACATCCGGGGCTCGGTCTGCCGCGCCCTGTACTTGAACAGGAAGGGCACCTTGCCGTTGTTGACCTTGTCTCCGAGCTTTGAAAGCAGCGCCGGCAGCACCGTCAACGAACCGAGCATCGCGACTGCGACGACGATTGCGGTGGCGATGCCGAACGACATGAAGCCTGTGTCGCCGCTGAAGGCAAGCCCCGCCATCGCGACGATGACGGTCAGGCCTGAGATCAGGACAGAGTGCCCCGAAGTTGCAGCTGCCGCCTCGAGTGCCGCGGCCTCAGAGCGTCCCGCTGCACGTTCTTCACGTTCTCGCTTGAGATAGAAGAGCGAGTAGTCGACGCCAACGGCGAGCCCGACCAAGATCACCACCACCGGGACTGACGAGTCCATCGGGGTCAGGTGGCTGACGAGCGACGTGATTCCCAGCGTCGCCAGGACGGATGAGATCGCGAGCAGCAATGGGATGCCCGCTGCGATCAACGCGCCGAAGACGAAGATGAGGATCGCCATCGTCAGCGGCCACGACACGATCTCCGACTTTCTCTGAGCCTTCTCGAAGACGTCGTCGAGCGCTTGGCCGAGACTGGCATCGCCGGTTTCACGAACGGTGAACCCCGGGTGACCCTGCTCGACCTGTTTCATGGCCGACGTCAGCGGGTCGACCTGCTTGACGGCCGCCTTGTACTTGCCGTTGATGTCGAACGAGACGTACGCAGAGCGACCGTCCTTGCTGATCTGCCCTTTCGTCCCGTACGGCTGGCGGATGTTTGCCGTCTTGCCGTTCGAGCGAATGGCTCCTACGACGTCGGTCACGACGGCGTGGAAGGCCGGTGAGCTCGCCTTCGCCGAATCCGACTGGATGAGAACCCACTCGCCGTGCTGCTTGTCGTTGCCCTGGTTGAAGCCTGCGTTCTCGATGATGTGGTCGCCGCGCTTCGACTCGCCGCTGTTCTTGTCGGCGTCCTTGATGTTGAGCGTGCCGGCCTGCATGCCGAGGAACAACGCGACGACGACGAATGCGATCCAGCCGAAGATGGCTTTCTTACGGTGCTTCGCGCTCCACCGGCCCATGCGGGCGGCAAGGTTGTTGGAGTGTTCGAGCGGTGACATGTGCTTCTCCCTTTCAGTTCTGCGTTTGCAGGTCGAGTGAGTCGTGCGCGGTGTCGCCGAAGCAGGCGTTGTCGTCCGGCGCGTACGCGAACGGGTGGTAGAAGGCCGAAAGCGCGTCCCCTGGGTTCACGTCGAACTCGAACGACTGCTCCAGGTGGTCGATCACATCGACCTTCACGCGACCAGAGGTCTTGCTCCAGAAGAGCCCGATGGCGAGGCCGTCGTTCTCGCGGCTCGCGAGCTCAGTCCAGTCCGTGACCGTGGCCGCCTCGGTGTCGATCCCGAGTCGTGTGCTCATGGCTGCTCCTTCTTGTTGACGGCCTGCGCCGGCGGTCATGGGATCGAGACCTCGTCGACGCGGCGTGCGGAGGTGCGGTCGGCGACGTACGGCGGCAGGAGCCGCAGTGCGTCTAGCTCAGTCGCTGCTTCGACTGTCCACCAGATCTCGTGGCCGCCAGCGAGGCACGAGGCCAGCGCCGCCCGGTGGCGGAGCGGGCTCGGATGCCCCTTGAAAGCTGCGAACACGACGCCGCACTCATGCGGCTCGTGGCGGTGTTGAAGCAGGAAACGGAACATGTCGCCACTGTGGCGCCGGCGGCGATTTGCCACATCGGGCGGATCCCTGAGCTCCACCCTGAACTTGCACCCTGATTTCTCGAATCCAGAGCCCTGACGTATCCTCGGAGCGAAGGAGGGCGCGGGCGCTAGTCGATATCGCGGAGCCGATCGTGGGTCGCGCCGCGGAGCTCGAGGCGGTCGATCGAGCCCTGGCGGAGATTCAGTACGCCCGCCCGGCATTGCTGGAGGTCGTCGGCGAGCCGGGCATCGGCAAGACGCGCCTGCTCGCCGAGCTTGCCGCTCGCGCGAACGATCTGGGGCATCTCGTCCTCACCGGCTCGGCCTCCGAGCTGGAACGAGACCTGCCGTTTTCAGCATTCGTCGACGCGCTCGACGAGTATGTCGAGGGTCTCGAGCGGCGCCAGGTCGATCGTCTGTCCGACGAGGCCCAGGGCGAGCTCGCGACTGTTTTTCCTTCGCTGTCGGAACGCCGTCTGGGCCAGGGCGTCGCCGTTCAGCAAGAGCGCTTTCGCAGCCATCGAGCCGTACGAGAGCTCCTCGAACTGCTCGCGGCCTCGCAACCGCTCGTACTCGTGCTGGACGACTTGCACTGGTCGGATCCAGGCTCGATCGAGCTCCTGAGCGCCCTCTTGCACCGGCCTCCCTCCGCTGCGGTGTTGGTCGCGTTCGCGCTGCGTCCGCGGCAGGTACCGAGCGGCTGCTGTCGCCGCTCGAGCGGGCGCACCGGGCAGGGCTCCTCACTCGCCTGGAGCTGAGCGCGCTGACGCGCGCGGAAGCTCATGAGCTTTTACGCCCGACCGAAGACGCATGGCTGACCGATCTCTACGAGGAGAGCGGCGGCAATCCGTTCTATCTCCAACAGTTGGCGCGTGGAGGGCAGCCGAATGCCCGAACGACAGGGCGAGAGCTCACGTTCGACGGCGTCGATGTCCCGCCGGCTGTCGCCGCCGCCCTGGGTGAGGAGTTAGCACTTCTCTCCGACGACGCACGGCAGGGGCTCGACGGTGCCGCGGTTGCCGGGGATCCGTTCGAGCCCGAGTTGGCTGCCGCCGCAGCGGACATCCCGGATTCCGTGCTTCTCACGACGCTCGATGAGTTGCTCGCGCTCGACCTGATCCGGCCGACTGATGTGCCGCGGAGATTCCGGTTCCGGCATCCGCTCGTGAGGCGGGTGGTGTACGAATCGACCCCCGGCGGGTGGAGAATCGGGGCACACGAGCGCTGCGCACGGGCGCTGACCGCACGCGGCGCGTCTCCCGCGATGCGCGCCCACCATGTCGAATGGTCCGCGCGCTACGGAGATCTCGACGCGGTGGCGACGCTACGTGAGGCCGGCGAGGCTGCCCAGCAACGTACACCGGAGAGTGCAGCACGCTGGTTCGCCGCGGCACTGAGGCTTCTTCCGGACACGGCCTCGTCCGACGATCGCATCGAGCTGCTGCTTGCACGAGCTGGTGCGCTTGCTGCCGCGGGACGTTTTGGCGAGAGTCATTCGACGCTCGTCGAGACGATGAGAGTGCTGTCGCCCGACGCGAGAGTGGTCCGCGCTCAGCTCACGGCAAGGTGCGCCCGGCTCGAGCATCTCCTCCTGCGGCGCGTCGAGGCACGCACGCGGCTCGAACGCGCACTCGCCGAAGTCGACGATCGCGACTCCCCCGAAGCCGTCTCACTCATGCTGGCGCTCGCCGTCGAGAGCTACTACGACATGGATCCTGAGTCCGTGTACACCTGGGCTGTCCGCGCACTCGACGCCAAGAACCTCGCGCCGGCGGGGCTTCGCGCGGAGGCCCTCGCGCTTCGGGCCAACGGAGCAGTCCTCGCGGGCCTGGGGGCGAAGGCTACGGCTCACCTCGACGAGGCGGAGGCCTTCGTCGATGGCCTAACGGATCACGAGCTCGAGCCCCATCTCGATGCGTTGGCCCACGTCGGGACCGCCGAGTTCTACTTTCCGCGCTTCGCGGCCGCCGTCGAACACGTCGAGCGAGCCTTCAGGATCGGGCGGGCGACGGGCCAAGGAGACTTGTTCCCGAGCCTGTACCCGGTGCTGTCCACGGCACTGGGGAGGCTTGGCCGAATCGCAGAGGCGACCGAGGTCGCCGACACTGCGCTCGAGGTGGCGCGGCTGCTGGACAACACCCACCAGATCGCGTGGGGTCTCCTCAACCGAGCGAACATCGCACTCGCGGCAGGCGATGTCGACTTCGCTCTCGCCAGCTCTGACGAAGCCATGCAGCTGGCGAAGCAGCTCGACGGCGAGCTGATCTCGGTCGCGTCGGCCTACTCCTACGGACGCGCTCTCTTCGCAGCGGGTGACGGAGCTGCAGCGGCCGAGCTTCTCGAACGGGCAACGGGAGGACCGTCCCTTCCACGCCAGCCGCTTACTTCTCGCGTTCCCAGCCTCCAGCTCCTCGCGCGCTGCTACTTGAGCGTCGGCCGAACTGCGGACGCGGAGCGGGCGGCGAGCGCCGCTGCTGACTTGGCCGAGCAGATTGCCCTACCACTTGCCGTCGCCTACAGTGACGTCGCAACTGCCTACGTCGCACTCGACGCGGGGGAGTGTGGGCGAGCGGTCGCTCTGGTCCTCGACGCAATTGCAACCTTCGACAGCCTGGGCGACGTCTTCAGCGCAACCACAGCCCGCGTTCTCGCAGGACGCGCGCTCGCGGGCGATGGTCGCCAGGACGACGCAGCCCGCGAACTCGAACGCGCCGGTGCGATGTTCGAGTCCTGGGGAGCGGTCCGGTACCGAGATGAGGTGGATCGCGAGCTGCGTAAGCTCGGCCGCCGGATCCATCGTCGAACGAAGCCTGGGGAGGGCGACGCCGGTGTTGCCTCGCTCACGAAGCGGGAGTTCGAGGTTGCAAGGCTGGTGAGTGACGGAAAGTCGAATTCTGAGATCGCCGCCGAGCTGTTCCTGAGCCAAAAGACCGTCGAGTCACACATCCGCAACATGTTCAACAAGCTCGGCGTGACATCCAGAGTCGAGGTGGCGGTCGCGGTCCGCACCGCAGATCCGGGCGCGAGCGATCGCTGACTGATTTACCGGCCAGGTGCTGCCCGCGCGCCTTCGACCTCGACGCGTGGCAGCCACCCGAGCCAGCCGGGGAGGTACCAGTTCCACCGGCCGAGGAGAGCCATGATGCTGGGCAGAATGACCGAGCGGATGATCGTCGCGTCGACCAGAAGGGCGACTGCGACACCGAATCCCATCTGCTGAAACTGCAGGAGATCCCCCATCGCGAAGCCGAGGAAGACGGCGACGATGATGAGCGCAGCTCCGGTGATGATTCGAGCGGTCGACGACACTCCCCAGGACACTGCTTTGTTGGTGTCCCCGGCCAGGTCGTGTCGCTCCTTGATACGGCTGAGGAGAAAGACTTGGTAGTCCATCGACAGTCCAAACAGGACGGAGAAGAGGAAGAGGGGAACCCAGGCTTCGATCGTGTCGGATTGCGTGAAGCCGAAGAGGTCCGCACCGTAGCCGTGTATGAAGACGAGTACGAGCAATCCGTAGGCTGCGCCGACCGAAAGTAGATTGAGCAGCAGCGCTGTAGCGGCGACGATCACAGACCGGAAGACGACCGTGAGCAGCACCAGGGTCAGTCCCAGCACGAACGCGAGCACGATCGGGGCCGGGTCGCTCACCGAGTTGAAGTAGTCGATGTTCTCGGCTGTGTCCCCTCCGACGTAAACCGTCGCCCTTTTGCTTCCGAAGGCTTCAGGGATCGTTTCTGACCGGAGCTCGCGGACCGCTGCCACCGCCTCGGTTCCCGCCGAGTCTCCCTTGATCGGCACGTCGAGGACGCCAACGGTTCCGTCCGGAGAACGACGAACCTCGCCTTTGCCGAAACGAGGATCACTTGCAAGGCGGTCGCGCAGCCGTTCGAGCGAGGTTCGAACGTCGGGTCGGCTGTAACCGTCCGCGACGACCACCTCGACCGGATCGGTCGTCAAGCGCGGAAAATCGCGCTCGAGCGCGAGGAAGCCGCGCTTGGACGCGAAGCTGTCAGGCAGCGTGGAGACCCCACTCGTGCCGATGTGGAGGCCGAACACAGGGATCGCAGCAGCGACGAGAACGCCTGCTGCCAGCGTGAGGCTCAATGCAGGACGACGCATCACTCGCACCACGATCGCGTGCCAGAACCGGCCTTCAGCCCCTGCGGCCTCGAGTGAAGCTCGACCGACGAAGGGGACTCGCAGAGCGTTGACCCGATCACCCAGCAGACCGAGCAGAGCCGGCAGCAAGGTCAGCGCGGCCACGACTGACACGATGCCGACCAGAATCGCTCCGAGTGCCAGGCTGCGCATGATGTTGTTGGGGACGATCAGCATCCCCATCATCGCGAGCACAAACGCGGTCCCGCTGAACAGGACTGCGCGACTCGCGGTCGCGCCCGAGGCAGCAATCGCGTCGGCCTTCTCCAGGCCGTGCCCACGCTCCTCGCGATAACGCGAAACAACGAAGAGCGAGTAGTCGATCCCGAGTGCGAGACCCATGCCCGTGAGCATGTTGATGATGAAGACAGAGAGGTCGAATGCCTGGGAGAAGAGCGCGACGAAGCCGAGCGCTACCACGATTGACAGGATCGCCATCAGCAGCGGGACCAGTCCTGCGACGACCGCGCCGAACACGAGCACGAGGATCACGAGTGCTGCCGGAATGCCAAACCGGAGCTCACCGTTCTCGAGGTCGCGTTGGGACAACTCGTTGAAGTCGTTGTCGACGGTCCGGTCGCCGGTAATCGCGGCTTCGAAGCCGGGTTGCGCGTCGGCGCGCTCGACCACGTCGATCTCGTCGGCAGCCTGGTCCGAGTCCGGAATGTCGATCAGGAGCGCCGAGGCGTAGCGATCCCGTGAGACAAGCGCCGGGTTCTTCGTGTCGTAGTAGGTCAGCGTGTTGGCGACAGCACCGGTCCTGCGCCCTTGCGCGTCGAGTTGCCGGACGAATGTTTCGAACGGCTCCGAGTCGACCGTGTAGCGCTCCGACCGCACGATGACTAGGTCCGTCACGTTGCTTCCGGGCCGCGGCGGGAACGCGCCCGCTACAGCGTTTGTTGCGCGTTGCGATTCGGGATTGTTCGTGGGGTGCCCCTCGGTTGTCAGTTCACCCAGCAGGAATGCGAGCGCCGCGCCGGCCGCGACTACTGCAACAAGCCAGGCGCCGATCGTGCGCCAGGGGCGGAGACTGCACGCGCGCGCGAGCCGCGCGGTCACGAAGATCCTGTTAGGCCGTGTCGAGGGGCCTGCGAGCCCACGTCTGCACCCTAGCCGTCCAAGTCAACAGGACGAAGCCGGTTCGCGACGAGCTTGACCGCTCCTCGATGCGACAGCGACGAGCTCCCCGTCAAACTGACGGGACTGCCTTCCGGCCCGATCGGAATTTGTTTTCACTTTTTCTTTCCATTCGGATCCTTGCGACGTTGGAATGTTTCGTCTATTCTCCGACGCGGCCACGAGCCACCACATCATGCTGATTACCGTCGACACCAAAATGTTCCTTGCCGAAGCGGCGACGGCCGCGTTGGCATCGCCGTGCCGGCATAGGTTCGATGAGAACCGCCGGCCCGGTTACGTCCTAGCCCTCGCTGGGAGGTTTGCGCGCTAGTTCCCTAGCCGCATAACGAGCCAGTCGAGGGCGACCCAATGGGTCGCCTTCGTTGTTTGTGGAGGCGATCAGCCAATTCAGACCAGAGGTGATGCTCAGCTTGAACAAGCGTTAGATCGAAATCGAGGCCCCGCCTGAGAGAGAAAGATTCTCGGCTGGCGCTGAAAAGGAGCGCGATAAAGCAGCGTGTGTGCTTTAGCGTGCGATTTATCCGGCCAGCGATCGAGGAACGGGCTCCAAAACCCCTCCACGTAGGACGGCGACTGCCGCGCACGTGCGCGAAGCGGCCGGTGATCCAGGGTCGAAGGGTAGGCGAGTGGCTTGGAAAACATCGTTCGGTATTGGGCCGGGCGTGACAGAGAAGACAGCAATCCCCCGAGAGCGGGTGGCCTCGCCGCTGCGTCGATCTCCTTCGCAGGAGGTGGACGGAGGTGCGGGACCTGCCGGCCCTGCCTTCCTCGGTCCTACCGGCAGCTAGAGAGGAGACGCCATGTCGAGCGAAGCTTTGGAACGTCGCTTCGCTGCGGTAGGCGCACGACTGAACGTCGCCGCCGGCCCCTGGCGGGGTGAGCCGCGAATCGACATCCGCAGGGATGCACGCGGAGAGTACTTCGACGTGGGCTTCGCGGGAGGCGGACAGGTCGTCGACGTGCATCCGCGCGATCGGCACCTGCTTCTGCTCGCGCGAGTGGGCGGACAGAAGAGCAAGTTCCTTTGCGGTCACGACGAAAGGCACTGGTTCGTCGCCGCGGTTCCCGAGGCGGCACGCGGTGTCAGCGGTGTCGCAACCGCGATGGTGGCACTGCAGCCGGACGCGGTCCGGGCCCTCGTCGAGCGTAAGCGGCCGAAGAATCCGTTTCGGCGGCGGAATGCTGCATATGTGCGTCAGGGCGAGTGGTTCTTCGTGTTCGCCGTGGGAATCAACCCGCCGGACGCTCTGGTGCTGCGCAACGAGCCGCTCTCGCGCGGGCTCGGCACGCCGCACGTGATGCAGTTCGCGTATCGGAGTGGCGGTGACGTCGTGTACGTCAATCGTCAGCATCCGTCGGGAATCACCGAGAGGCGCTTCGCACAGTTGACCGCAGAGCAGCAGCGGCACGGAGCGTGGGCGCGAATGGTTCGCGATCCTGACGTGTACGCAAAGGGCGCGATTCGTCATCCCGACCATGCGACGGTGCATCTCGACCACTGGCACCGCGTGTTGATGAACGCCGGGCAGGGCGCGCAGGCAATGCGTCACGTGGCCTTCATCGACTGATCGTGGGCGGGCGTTCTCCGGCGCCCGCCCACGATCACCG
>WNGB01006993.1_pt1 | contig 17922 bp, 15 predicted proteins | sample 5400681 | NCBI WGS metagenome assembly WNGB01 (sample SAMN13153367, study PRJNA577476) | soil metagenome | isolation source: 115 cm soil or saprolite under grassland replicate 2 | place: USA:California | collected 2016-06-15 | reverse complement strand
GACCTCGTGCAGGTCGCGCACCAGCTCGTAGCTCATGGCGTTCAGCCGGTCGGGCCGGTTCATGGTGAGGAGCGCGACGCCCGGGCGTGGCTCGGTCCGGATCACAGTTTCAGCCATGCGAACACCCTAGACAATGAGTATCCTCTACTTCGACCAAGCCCCTGGGCGGTCAACCCCCCGCGCCCAGGAGAAGGCTCCGCACTTGGTGACCCCGCGCTGCTCGCTTGATTCAGTCAATGGAGGACGACAACCATGAAGGCAGCCGTGTACCGCCAGAACGGCGGGCCAGAAGTGCTCACCGTCGAAGACGTGGCAGATCCCGTGCCCGACGTGCACGAGGTCCTGATCGAGATAGAAGCCATCAGCATCGAGGGCGGCGACCTGTTGACGCGGCAGATGCGTCCGCTACCCCGGCTACCGCACGTGGTCGGCTACGCCAGTGCTGGCAGGGTCGTGGCAGTCGGGCAACAGGTGGCGGACCTGCAGATCGGTCAACGCGTGACGGCCTTCGGCGAGAGCGGTTCGCACGCCCAGATGCGAGCAGTGCGCGCCGACCACTGCTGGGTACTTGAGGACAGCGTCGATGCAGTTTCTGCCGCATGCGTGCCCGTGGCGTTCGGCACCGCCTACGAGGCACTGTTCGAGCTGGGCGGCGTGACGAAGGGGACGACGCTGCTTCTCCAGGGCGCGGCGGGGGGTGTGTGCCTGGCCGCGTTGCAGCTCGCTGCCCGTGCCGGCGCCCGGGTGATCGGAACGGGCTCCAGCCACGAACAGCTCGAGTCCCTCCGCAGACTCGGGCTGGCCGAGGCGATCGACTACCGCACCGAGAACGTGCGCCAGCGTGTCCTCGAGCTCACCGACGGCGTCGGCGTCGACGTCGCTCTCGACCCCGTCGGCGGACCGATGACACAAGCGGTGATCCTCGCAACACGTCCGGGCGGCAAGGTGATCCTCGTCGGCGGCTCGGCCCGGGATCGCACCATGATCGATGCGATGTCGCTCATCCTCGGGAATCGCACGACGTGCGGGTTCATGCTCAGCACACTCATCCACACACCTCGGGTGCGCGCGTACATCGCTGATCTGCTTCGTCAGCTCGCCCAGGGGGACCTCGAGGTGGTCGTCGATCGGGTCTTCCCGCTCGAGGATGCTGCCGCCGCCCATCGCCGAGCTGAAGAACGCGGCCGAATCGGACGGGTCGTGATGGTGCCATGAGGCGCCTCCGACGAACGGATGGAACCGTGACACTGCCACTCCACCCGAGAGCCCGGCGCGCTTGCCAATCCCAGCGGCCGACCGAACCGAACCAACGCCGCGTGACGTGCCGCGTCACACGACGAACGGAGCCAGGACGACACGCGGGTCCTGGGGCTTGACACCAATCGGGGGCATCGTCGTGCGCAACGTCGCCGCCCTCGCCGACGCCCCATCGTCGCCGCCATGGCCAAGCACCGATTAGCCCGGACCTTTCAGTAACTCGGCGGCTGGTGTTCCCGGACCTTTCAGTAACTCGGCGGCTGGTGTTGAGCTGATCCGCGAAAACGCCCTCCTGGCAAGGGACACTGCGCTTGTCGAAGGTGCAGGTGTCCCGACCAGGAGGGCACGTTCGAGGTGAAGCGTAACCGGCGTCGTCCGCGGCTGAAGGTGACCACAGGCGGCAAGAACGTGGCCAACCACGCGGGCACTCGCCTGCTGGCCGATCTGGCCGACGCGGTCGGTCTCACCGACGCGCTGTCGGTGGCGATGGCGCCGACCAAGCAGCGCCGCCGCGGTCATGACCGAGGCGAGGTACTCGTCGATTTGGCGGTGATGATCGCCGACGGCGGGGAGACGATCTCGGAGCTGGCGGTGCTGCGCAACCAGCCGGACCTGTTCGGGGCGGTGGCGTCGAACCCGACGGCGTGGCGTGCGTTGGAGGCGGTCGACGCGGCCACGCTCGAGCGGATCAAGACGGCCCGGGCGATCGCCCGGGCGGCGGCGTGGGCGGCGGGCGCGGATCCTGGGTTCTATGTGATCGATATCGACGGCACGCTCGTCGGAGCGCACTCCGAGAAGCAGCACGCGGCGCCGACCTACAAGCGCGGCTTCGGGTTCCACCCGCTCATGGCCTACCTGGACGCCACCGGTGAAGGGCTGGCGGGGGTGCTGCGGCCGGGCAACGCGGGGTCGGGCACCGCGGCCGATCACGTCGCGGTGCTCGACGACGCACTGGTGCAACTGCCGATCGACCCCGAGCACGTCGAGGTGACCGCCCGGGCCGACTCGGCGGGGTTGTCCCACGCCTTCGTCGAGGCGTGCCGGGCGCGGCAGGTCCGCTTCGTGATCGGCCATTCCCTCACCGCCGACATCGCCCAGGTGCTGGTCAGCCGGCCCGCCGAGGCGTGGCGGCCGGCGATCTCCGCGGACGGCGCCGACGAGCGTGACCACGCGGAGGTTGCCGAGATCACCGAGTGGGTCGACCTGGCCGGCTGGCCGGACGGCATGCGGATGATCGCCCGTCGCGAAGACCCCCATCCCGGCGCCCAGCTGACCTTCACCGATGTCGACGGGCACCGCTTCCAGGTGTTCGTGACCGACCTGGCCGACGCCGACGTCGCCTACCTCGAAGCCCTCTACCGGGGTCGCGGCCGGGCCGAGCGTCGGATCTGCGACAACAAAGACACCGGGCTGGCCAACCTGCCGTCGTGGTCGTTCGCCATCAACGAGGCGTGGCTGCAGCTCAGCCTCACCGCCCTGGACCTGTTCGCCTGGAGCCGGCTACTGCTCCTCGACGGTGACCTCGCCAGCGCCGAACCGAAACGGCTCCGCTACTGCCTGCTCCACACCGCCGGGATCGTGATCCGCTCCAGTCGACAGCGCTGGCTACGCCTCGCCGACAACTGGCCATGGGCCGGCCAGCTCGTCGCCGCCTTCGGCCGCGTGCACAACCTCACCCTCCGGACCTGACCGGCACACCGCGGTCCACCGGCGACCGTCGCACGCCTACCCAGCCGAACAACTCGACACCCCGAAGCGATGAACCAGGCGCGTCACCACCGCCGCGCGCAGCCGTCAACACCGCCTGACATCGAAGATCCCGACCCCGCCCCGAGAGCCGATCGCTTACTGAACGGTCCGGGCTAACTGGACGTGGTGCTCGATGCGGGAGCCCGGCGGTGGCATGGTGAACTCGTTGCTGACCCACCACATCGACCTCTTGCGGTTCACGTTCGGTGATCTCCACGAGGTCGATGGCGCCGTCGCGACGCTCATCAGGGAAAAGCCGGTGCTGCCATGGGACTACCGCGACGGCGACCCGCTCGGGCCCGATACCGAGACGATCGGGATGCGCGCGGTGGATGGCGACGACGCCGCGGTCATCGGTGGGGTCTTGGACGGTGGGGCGCCGTTCGTGCTCTCCGGCAGCTGGTCGATTCGCAACGGCACGGGCGTGCGCGTCGGCGCCTATGGCACGGATGGGACGCTCGTGCTCGCACCCGAGGGGCCTGAAGGCCGCGTCGGGCGGCGACGCGCTCGCCGACGTCGCCACGCCGGACGACCTGCGATTGCGCTACCGCGTGGAGGGTCACCGCTCGTGGCGTTGTTCGCGATGCTGGCTGAGGACGTCGCCGCCGCGGTAGCCGGGAAGCCGCCGCCGCACGGCGCAGAGCATGTCTTCGCCTCGCTCGACGACGCTTGGCGGGTGCAGGAGGTCGTGGACCGCGTGTTGCGGGCCCGGCCGTCATGATCGGCGACGAGCGGGCCCGTGATCTGGGGTGAACAACCTCCGGCGCCTGGGCTTCAGCAACGACGCCATGGCGCCTCCCGGCAGCGACCGCTTATCGACGACGTGATCCCGTGGGGCGATGTCGCCGCGATCGCCGACCGGGTCGAGGCGCAACTCGATGCCGGCGCTGACCACGTCGCGCTCCAGGTGCTCGCCTCGAACCCCGCCAGGCCGCCCCTCGCGGCGTGGCGAGAGCGGCCGGTCGCGCTGTTGCCGTGAGGGTCCGGCCGCCCGACAGGAGGAGACCATGTGGACCCGTTGGAGATCGCGAAGAACCCCGAGCGCGTCGACCTCAACCCGTCGGACGTTCTCCTCGACGGCCTCGCGGCGGTCGTCACCGGCGGGGGAGGCGGGATCGGTCAGGGCATCGCCCTCGGGTTTGCACGGTTCGGCGCCGACGTCGCCGTCCTGGACGTCGTCCCGGAGCGCGCCGAGCGGACAGCGACGCTGATCACGGACATGGGGCGCGACGCGCTCGGCATCGTCGCCGACGTGATGGACGCCGACCAGGTGCGGGCCGGCATCGAGCGGGCCGCCGCGAAGTTCGGGCGCCTCGACGTGCTCGTGAACAACGCGGGCGGCGTCCGCTCGCAGCTGTTCGCGGACATGAGCGAGCGCACCATCCGTCGCCACGTCGACATCAACCTGATGAGCATGTTCTGGGCGACGTCGGCCGCGCTTCCCATCATGATCGGTGGCGGGCGCGGCGGCTCGATCCTCAACGTCGGCAGCATCGAGGGGTTGCGGGCGGCACCGACGTTCTCGGTCTACGGCGCCTGCAAGGCGGCCATGGTGGGCTTCACGAGCACGATGGCGGTCGAGCTGGGTGCACACGGGATCGCGTGAACTGCATCGCTCCCGACCACACGATCACACCCGGCAACCGGGGCAACCGGAGCGGCCCCGTCGACCCGGCGTCGTGGAAAGCCCCATCCGCAGAGATGGGGGACGCGATGCGTCGCCTGATCCCGCTCGGACGCGAGGGCGTCGTCGAGGAGTGCGCCAGCACCGCGATCTTCCTCGTCTCGAAGATGGGGGCGTACATCACCGGCACGACAATCAACGTCGACGGGGGGACCCACGCGGCGAGTGGCTGGCTGCGCCGAGATGACGGCGGGTGGACGCACTCGCCGGGGTGGAACACGACGGTGTGACGACGGCGACGTGTGTGTCGGGCTCGCCGCGGGCTGACACCGCGTGCAGCGGCTCGAGCTGCGTGAGGTCGTCGCCGACGGAGAGGAAGTTCACCTCCTCGCAGCCGGCGTGCTCGGCGCTGCCCACTACGTCGCATCCGTGCCGTAGTGGCGACGCGAGTCGGCGAATTCGGCGGCACGGCACCCGCCGAACCGGCCAGGGCGGTGTCAGTTCCGCAACGGCTCGCGCTGGCAAACGGTCCAATCGTCTACCGGATGAGTAAGCGGGTAGCGTGCATGGTTGTGGCGTCGCTGAGTCTGCGCTTTGACCTCCGCATGCCGGGTCTCGACGGCCCGGCCCGTGCGCGTCAGTACGCGGCGTGCCTCGACATTTGCGAGTGGGCCGACAGCCGCGGGTTCGACGGCGTCGGGCTGTCGGAGCACCACTGCTCACCGGACGGCTACCTTCCGGCGCCCCTCGCGCTCGCCGGCGCGATCTTCGGACGGACCCGATCGATGCGGGTCCTCGTCTCGGCCTTGCTCGTGCCGCTCAACGACCCGATCCGCCTGGCGGAGACGATCGCCGTGCTCGATCTCGCCAGCCGTGGGCGGCTGATGATCGTCGCCGGTCAGGGCTACCGGCCGGAGGAGTTCGAGGCAGCCAGCGTCGAGCGACGCCGCGCCGGGAAGCTGCTCGAAAGCAGCGTGAGGGCGATGCTCGACGCGTGGACCGGCGAGCCGTTCGAGTACCTGGGACGGCGCGTGCACGTCACGCCCGCGCCCCTCTCGCAGCCACACCCGTGGTTGGCGATCGGAGGGTCTACGGCCAAGGGAGCGCGACGCGCGGCGCGACTGCGGCTGCCGTTCGCGCCGAGCAGCGCAGCTCCCGGCCTCGCGGACGCCTACCGCACAGCGTGCGAACAGATCGGCTATGGCGGCCGCCTGATCCCGATGACGCCCAGTGTCACGTTCGTCCACGTCTCGGAGGATCCTGAGCGGGACTGGCCCAGAGTTGCTCCGCATGCGCTGCACGACGCGGGGGTCTACGCTGGCTGGCGGACACCGGGCCAACGCGTCGATCTCGTCGACGCGCCGGCGACCACTGATCCGGATCGACTCCGTGCGACCGGCGACTACCGCGTCGTCACGCCCGACGAATGTGTTGCGCTGGTCCATGAGGGCGGGTCGCGCGGTGCGCTCGTCCTGCACCCCCTCATGGGTGGGCTGCCACCCGACCTCGCCTGGGAGAGCCTCGAGCTCTTCGACGCGAAGGTGCGGCCGCGCCTGGGCGGCTCCGCGTTTTTCGGCGCCCCATGAGTTCGCTCACCTTGTGAACGGTATTGTGCCCCTGCGTCATCCGGTCCACAAGGAGGAGCCACGGTGGGCGAGCGCGATGTGACGATCTCGTTCGAGAAGCTGCGGCGCCACGCCTGCGCTGCGACACGGCCAGAACGGACCCTGCCGTGAGCGCGCAGCGCGCGGGACGGACGCTGTTCGCGGCGAGCGTTCTGGGCGCCCTCAACACGCTGAACGCCTACCGGCCCTTCGTCCGGAAGGGCAACGCAGTGATAGCGGCGATGGCCGCTGGCTCGCTCACCTCGGAGCTCCCGCTCCAGACGATCGCGTGGCAGCAGCTGGCGACGCTCCGGTTCGCGCGTCGCGGGGCTCTGCGCACCAAGGCCGGTCGCGCCGGGCTCGCGATCTCCGCCGCATCCTGGGTGGCGCTCGCAGGTCTGCACCGGGACGCGCTCCGCTCGGCGGAAGTGCTCGAGGACGCGCTCATCGACGCGCTCGGTACCGGCTACCGGACCCGGATCGTCGCGCCGCGAGCCGCGCCCGTCGACGTGCCGCTGCGCAGGACGCAGATCGCATTGCCCCGCCGCGGCCCGCGGCGACGCTACCTGCACGCACACGACGTCGCGTACGGCGCGTTCGGCGCACGGAACCACCTCGATGTCTGGCGGCGCACCGACCTACCGGCCGGCGCCGGCGCGCCCGTGCTCGTCCAAGTCCACGGCGGGGCGTGGTCCATCGGCGAGAAAACCGGACAGGCGTACCCGCTGCTGTCGCACCTCGCCGAGCGAGGCTGGGTCGGCGTCTCCATCACCTACCGTCGCGGCGGCGACGCCGCATGGCCCGATCACATCGTGGACGTCAAGCGGGCCCTTGCGTGGGTGAAGCGGAACATCGCCGACCATGGTGGCGACCCGAGCTTCGTCGCCATCACCGGTGGGTCCGCCGGCGGCCACCTGGCGGCACTCGCCGCGCTGACGGCGAACGAGGCGGTGTTCCAACCCGGATTCGAGGACGAGGACACGCGGGTGCAAGCGGCCGTGCCGCTCTTTGGTGTCTACGACTTCGTCGATGTCGAACGCGACGGCGTTCCTGACACGGAGAAGTTCGTCGAGCGAGTGCTGTTCCGTACCACGCTCGCCGAGGACCGCCTCCAGTGGGAGCAGGCATCGCCGGTAGCGTGGGTGGGGCCGGATGCGCCCGCGTTTTTCGTCGTCCACGGTGCGAACGACGTATTCGCGCGCCCGGCGCAGGCGCGCCGGTTCGTCGAACTCCTTCGCAAGGAGTCGTCCGCTCCCGTAGCCCACGCCGAACTGCCGAGGGCGCAGCACTCCTTCGAGATCTTCACGTCGGTCCGAGCAGTGAATACCGTCCGTGCGATCGAGCGCTTCCTCGACACCGTGTACTGCGATGCCCGGCGCGCCGAGCCGATGCGGTCGTCTACTTAGGCAGGGCTCGCTCCGATGGATCCCGACCTAGCGGGATGCGAGCGCCTGCTCCACCGCGTCTGCAGTGCCGAGGTCGACGATGGCGTTGTTGACGCGCTTGAACGCGGCCACGGGGTCGGCGATGGGCTGCATCCCTGCGAAGGCGACGGTAGTGGCGACGGAGTCCCACTTGTAGGCGACTGCCAACCGATAGCGGTCCCAGATCTCGTCGATCGACGCGTCCCTGACGCCGTTGGCTTGGAGACCCATGACGTAGTGCTCGACGAGGGGCCGCTCATGTTTTCGGCGCAAGGACGTCGGGATCGCGCTGACCAAGAAGTGGGCAAAGTCCTGGATGCCGTGGCGACGATGGATGAGCTGCCAGTCGTACAGCCCCGCGTGTCCCTCCTGCGTCGTCCAGGTCTTGCCGAGGTGAGAGTCGCCGTGGACGAGCGTGAGCGGCGGGCGCTCGGCGATGCGATCCATCTCCGGCGCGTTGTCACCGAAGAGACGGATCACGCGTCGGACGTCGGCGGGGAAGTCCTTCGCGTAGTCGGTGCTCGTGATGCGAGTTCGAGCGCGGCGATCGAACTCACGTTGGTACCACCGGCCAGCCCGCTCCGATGCCGGCCGGACCCACGAGAGGTCGCTGGCGAAGCGTGGGCTCTCCCAAAACGGGGCGTGCAGTGTTGCAAGCGCTGTCGTCACTGCGAGGGCATGCTCGGGCGTGCAGCGGTCGAGGATCGAGTACGGGCGGTGCCCTCGCTCGTCCATGTCCTCGAGTACGAGCAGGAAACGCGCGCCCGGTCCCTTGACTGTTACGAACGCGATGGGTGCCATGTCTTCTGGCAGGTCGGCGCGCACCGTGCGGTAGAAGTCGACCTCGGTGCTCGACATGCGCAGCGCCGCCACCATCGTGCGGTTGCGGGCACAATCCGGGGTCGTCTTGATGAACACGACGCCGGGGAGCCCCGCGGACCGGCCGGCCTCGTTCCACTGGAGACGGAGCCGCTGGCGACTCGTGGTGCCGGAATGGCCGCCCACGACCTCCGTGCGTTCCACGCGCGCGCCGGCGACGCGGCCGCCGATGCTCTTCGAGAGCCACTCCGGGTTCACCTGCTCGAGCGAGTGTGGTCGGGGCGCGAGGACGCGCGGCAGCACGGCCAGAGCGGCCTGGCCGACACTTACCGGATCGGAAATCAGCTCACGGATTTTTTGGACCGCACCGCCGAGTTGCATCACGCCTCCCTGCGAATCATCGAAGGTCTAGCAGACAGCCTTACGGCGAGAGGAGGGCGGCGCGGCGAGAAATGTGTTGTGTTCCGCGCGTCGCGTCCATCGAATGCTGACGACCGGCGCGACAGAACTGTTGCGATTCTGCCGAGTGCCTTGACACAGATACAGGATGCGGATTAAATTGGGTCGATCACGACGCTCTGGTCGCGCGTTCGGGCGCGTCGACGCGGCTGGCTTCTGCTTCTCGATATGGGGGTGTTCGATAGTGACTCGACGGATTGGTCGGAGCCGGCTGGTGCTCATCGGGATCGTCGCGCTGGCGCTCGTCGCCGCTAGCTGCGGCAGCGACGACGACGGGGGCGCATCAGACACGACGGCGGCCGGAGGCGGAACGGCGACCACGGTCGCCGGGAAGGCATGTTCCGGCGATCCGATCAAGATCGGCCAGATCGTCGCCCTCACGGGCCAGCAGACCTTCCCCGACCTCGCGGCCGGGGCTCGGGCGGCGGTGGAGGCCGAAAACAAGGAATGCCGCCTCGACCGGCCGCTGGAGCTCGTCCAATGCGACGGCAAGAACGATCCGAACGCGGTGGCCGAATGCGGGCGCAAGATGGTGTCGGAGGGGATTGTCGCGCTGGTGACGTCGGTCGACCCCGCGATCGATTCGGCCTTGAGTATCATCTACGCGGCGAAGATCCCGCACGTCGCGAACTCGGCGAGCTCGACTTTGGACAGCACGAGCCCACTGTCGTACCCGATCAACCCGGCCGCCATGGCCCAGGGCTACGGCGTGCCGTCCATCGGCAAGGCCCTCGGCAGGAAGAGCATCGTGTACGTCGGTCCTGACGTGCCGGGGACCGAGTTCCTGAGCGGGATCGTCAAGCGCACCGCGGCCGATTTCGGACTGCAGTTCAAGGAGGTCGTCCGCATCCCGGTCGATGCCACCGACTTCGCGCCGTACGCCCAGCAAGCAATCGCCACCGGAGCGGACGTGATCCAGTTCGCGGCCGGCGCAGCGGTCGAGGAACGGTTCCTCAACGGGCTCATCGACGCCGGCGTCGACTTCGAGAAGACGACCGTCGTCGTGCCGCTCAGCACGACCACACCGGCACTTGTCAAGGCACTGGGCAGCGACGCCGACGGCGTCTACGTGCAGGGCTCCCAGTGGCCGCTCGACGACACGAGCAACGAGGGCATCGCCCGGATGCTCAAGGAGATGAACGACGCCGGTGAGAAAGACCTCGGGGTCGCCGGCATCAGCGGCAACACCGGCGTGCACGTCCTCGCCGACATCTTGGCCGACCTTCCCACGATCGACTCGGCGTCCATCGTCGCTGCGCTCAACAAGGGCTACACCGTCGATCGTCCGGAGTTCGGCGTGTCGGTGTGGGGTACTCCGGCGTTCCCCAACGACCCGGCCCTGAGCCAGTTGCGGGTCTTCACCAAGGAGATCTCGATATCGCGTATCAAGGGCGGGAAGATCACACCCGTCGTGGACGACTTCGTCGACGTCACGACGGACTACAAGATCAACAAGTAGGCGCGGGAGAGCCCTGCACGCAGCACGCTCCGCGGACTCACGTGTAGCCGTCGCTCTCTTGCGTACGGGTGGCCCGAGACTTGCCCCGACGCCTCGGCTGTCCTGCTATCGATCTGCCGACCCGCCGCTCCAACCCTCACCGGCACCGCATGGCCTGATAAGAGCCCGCCCTCAACCGAGTGGCCCATCACTGGTCTGCCAGCACCGCCGGATCGACCCTTGACAACCCATAGGAGCATCGGTCGGAGCGCATTACGCCACCAGCCGGAGCCGCACAGAACGCCGTCGTCACAGTCGGCAGCCAACGTCGTCCGTATCCCGCGACCAGACCCCGCATAGATCCGAAGAGCCGGTTATTGGGGCTTCAATCGGCGGTGGGCGCTGAACGCGGCGACGAGGTTGCGCGATCGGCGTTGCAGGTAGTCGCGTTTGCGGCGTGCGGCCGGTTCGGCGGGCTCTGATCGCCGTCATGCCGGCGGCAGCGGCGTCGCTTGTGACCACAGCGATCTCCGCCTCTGTGGCCGCGACCCTCGGCTTGCTCCTTCGATGTCGGGCGCCGGCGCAGAGACGGCACGACCAAACGATGCAGCCATGATGGAAGCCGGCGCAGGATCGAGTCGGGGGACAGGGAGTTCGCTGAGCATCGGCCCCCCTGCCGGCGCGCGTGTCGATGTGACACCGACTCCGCGAAAACTCCGCGGACGCGGCGGAATTCGCCGGCACCGCCCGTAACGGACCGACACGAAAACAGGAGTGTGACCTGCGCCGATGCCGTAGGTCGTGGATGGCGACGACCGCCCGAATCTCCCTTACAAGGAGGGGGTCGGGGGTTCGAGTCCCTCCACGCCCACACGCTGTTGTCAGAATCACAACGTTTGTCCTGGTCGGAGGGGTTTCGTTGGCCGATCGCCCGTCCGGTCGGTCGACCGCTCGCTGCGCCACGGGGACGGCCTCCGGAGTAGCCCGGTGGCGAGCTTCTGCGGCCTTCGCCCCCAGGACACGGACAGACCAATGAATCCTCGTGGTCGATCGATCCGTTGGCGAGATCGGCGCCGAGATGCTGACAACGGCGAGTGACGGCGAACAGCTCACCGTCCGCGTTTCCGACCGCGTGCCGTCTGGCACCGCGGACGACCCCTGGCACCCACGAAGTCGGGGTTGTCTGGGTGCCGATCCGAGTCCACGCGCGTCGCACGGAGAGACGACTTGCTCAACGGGTGTCTCGCTCACACCCAGAGCCAGATGGGCGCCGCGGCCGGCCGCGTTCCTGATGGGAGGTCGGCGTCTTGATTCCTACGACCTGATCCTGAACCAGCTTGCGCAAGACTTGGAGGGTGAGCCCCGATTTGCCGGGCGGGACCGTGACGTTCGTGTTCACGGACATCGAGGGATCCTCGCGTGTGTTTCGCCGGTTGGGGAAGGGTTACGTCGGCCTGTTGGAGCGTCATCGCGGTCTGCTGCGCGAAGTGTGGGAGCCGCATGGGGGTCGGGAGGTGGAGACCCAAGGTGACGCCTTCTTCGTCGCGTTCGCTGACCCGGCGGCAGCGCTGCAGGCGTGCGTTGCAGCGCAGGAGGCGCTGCGATCGGAGCCGTGGCCGGAGGGGGCGACGATACGGGTGCGGATCGGCATCCATGCCGGCCTTGCCTACCCGCGCGGTAATAGCTACGTGGCGTTCGCTGTCCACCAGGCGGCCCGCGTCGTCTCCGCGGCGCACGGAGGTCAGGTCCTTGTCACGGCGCCGACAGTGAGTGCTGGCGCGCCGCCGGCCGGCGTGCGCCTGCAGTCGTTGGGTCACTATCGCCTCAGGGACTTCGACGACGCGGTGGAGTTACTCCAAGTCGATGGACTCCGTCCTTCAGAGCACTTCCCGGCGCCGCGGGCAGTTCCAGCTGACGGCCACAACCTGGTGCGCCGGCGTACGGCGTTCATAGGCCGCCACTCGGACCTGGCGGAACTGGAGCAGCTGGTGCAGGCATCCAGGTTGGTCACCGTCGCCGGTGTTGGAGGTCTGGGCAAGACGCGGCTTGTCACAGAGTGGGGCCTCACCTTCGCGAGCGGTTGGCCCGACGGGATCTGGATCATCGATCTGTCGGCTGTTGGCGAGCCGCTGCTGATCCCTGCGGCGGTCGCCGACGCGGTGGGCATCGCCTTGGCTTCTCCGGATGACCCGTGGGAGGAGGTTGTGCGCGAACTGGCGAGCAGTCGGGCCGTGCTGATCTTCGACAACTGCGAACATCTCACCGCTGCGGTCGCGGATCGGGTCGATGATCTCTTGGATCGCTGCCCGAAACTGACGGTTGTGGCGACCAGTCGAGAGCCGCTCGGCCTCGGTGACGAGCACGTGTGCCGACTCGAGCCGCTGAACGCGGAGCACGACGGTGTCCAGTTGTTCATCGATCGCGCCCGCAGCGCCCGTCACGGACTCCGACTGGAAGGCGATGAGGAAGTCATTGCCACGATCTGCCGTCACCTCGACGGGCTCCCTCTGGCTATCGAGCTGGCGGCCGCTCAAACCGTCCACTTGGGCGTGCGCGCCATCCTCGCAGGGCTTGACCAACAGCGCCTGTCGATGCGCAATCGCGACCGCAACGTGCCCGAGCGCCAGCGCACCATGCAGGCCTTGCTCGACTGGAGCTGGCGGCTCCTCAACGTTGATGAAAGAGCCGGGCTCGCTGCTATCAATGTGTTCGCGGGCAGCTTCGACCTGGACACAGCCACGGTCGCCATCGCAGCAGATCAGCAAGCCGCCGCGGACACGGTTTGGTCGTTGATCGACAAGTCACTCATCGTCGCCGACCTCACCGCCAACGAAACTCGCTACCGATGTCTGAACTCAATACGCGCCTACGCCCGCTGCCGGCTCGACGAGGTCGGACAGAGCGCCCTTGTGGGTGGCCGAGTCGCCCGACGGTTTCTGGCGCGCTTCGGACCGCAGCTCGATCGGATCGATCAGCAGCGGGTCTACGAACGCGCCGTCGAGGTCGACAACCTTCGCGGCCTCATTTCGATCTTGGCCGCTTCCGATCAAGAGACGGCCCAAGCGCTGGCGTGCACAATCATCGACCAAGCCGCGTACGTGTCGAGCGCTCTCGACGAGGGACTTGCATACCTCGCTCTGCTGCCGATGGATAGCGTCAATCGGCTCTGCCTGCTGACGCGATGCGCCACCCAGGCCAACAACGCCGGCAACCCGACCTTCGCTGAGACTCTGCTCGACGAGGCTGTCGCACTCCGCGTCGCGCTGGGCGGCGAAGCGGCGTGGGATGACGTGGCCCTCGACCATCAGCTCGGCATAGCCGCCATCATCCGAGGCGATTCTCAGGCAGCACTGGAGGTGGCGGAACGCGCCACAGCTCACGCCACGACAGCCCGAGGCCGATCACGTGCCTTCAACCTCCACGCACTCGTCGAGAGCGAGTTCGGTGAGCCCGCCCGCGCTCAGAAATGGTTCCAACTCAGCCTGGAAACCGATCTCGAGATGGGCGACATCAACCGCGCAATGATCGACTACAACAACCTCGCAGAGAACGCCCTACGCGCCGGTGATGGTTCTGCCGCGGCTCAGCACCAGCGGCACGCGCTCGGCATCGCTCAACAGCTCGGCAGTGAGCTCGTCATCGCCTTCTCGGGCATCGTGTCGGCTCGCCTCGCCGCCACTACGGGCCGGTGGGCCGACGCGACACGCCTCCACGCCCATGGCATCATCACGCTCGAGCGCCTCAACTGCCCGCTGTATCCGGGTGACCAGGCCAGTAGCGATCGATTCCTCGAAGAGGCACAGGCCGCCCTCGGACCCGATGCTTTCACGAGGCTCCACGCCGACGGCGAGTCCTTCGCGATGACGGACGCCGTTGCCCTCGCCGACGACATCTTGACGGCGGAGTCGTCATCGTCATGAACGATGCCCCAACCCGTCGACGGAGCCGGCCCCCGCGATCGCGGGCCGCCAGGCGTCTGTCGACGAGTCTGTGCCCGCGCTGAACGGCGGCACGCACACACCGAGGACGCGTCCATGGTGAAGCCGTGGCGCAGCGAATTGCACTGGCGGGTCATCGCGGTCGGTCGTGCGGTCACACCGCACGACGAACACACAGAACGCGTGGCGCTACCCGAGCAGAACACTCCGGGGATCACCCACATGTCTGCTCACCGATCTGGCGATCTGCGTCACGTCGGCCGACATCCACAGGACGACGCGTCCCGCGGCAGAACCGATCGGCATTGCCGCGTCGATACGCGAACGGCGATGGAGCGTGCGCGCAGATCGTCGGCAACAGCACCTCGAGTTCTGACCGCGAGGCCACGGCGACAGGGGGGTCTCCTCGGTGCCCTCAAGCGATCGGCGCTAGGATCTTGACGCCTGCTCGCACAAGCTGTCGGCGCACGGTTGCGGCGTCGACAAGCCGGGCTTGACCAGTGAGTGGGGGCCCGAGAGAATCGCCGCGATGCCGGATAGAGTGACGATTGACCTGATCGACCGGCCAGCGTGCGGCGTGTGGCGCGTGATTCATCAGAGCAGGGCAATCAGGACCGCAAGCCCAGAGGGCATGCGCGCGCTGCTCGTTTTGGGGACGGCCCGCTTCGGTCCGCGCGTGCGCGTCTCGCCGACGCTGCGACGGCTTGCCCTGCTCGCTGTGTGGGACCGCGAGAACGTCGACGCGCGCTGGACCGGCGCGTTCGGCGATCTCTGCAGCGGTGCCCGCGAGCATTGGCACGTCGAGGCCGAGGTGGTTCGTGCGGCCTTCTCAGCTCCTTGGAGGGGTTGGATGCCGGACGTCGGCGACGCCCGTCCGCTCGATCTCGCCGAGCCGGCGCTGATCGTGATCTCCGGCGACTTGCGTGCACGGTACCTCCCCGCCTTCTACTGGGACGGCGGCGCCGCGATCAGGCATGCGTTCGCACAGCCCGGCTACCTTGGGGGTCTATACCTCGTTAGCTCGCCGCTCAACACGACCTCGTGCACTTGCTGGCGGACCTACCGAGAGGCCCGCGACTTCGCCTTCAAGCCTGGCGGTCACTTCGACGCTATGCGCCGCGACCGCGCAGGCGGGCACCACCAGACTGACTATTTCCTGCGACTGCGCCCGCTCGTCGAGCGCGGTAGCCTCGCCGGCACCACGCCGCTGGCGCACGTGCTCTCGCGGCCGGCGGCCACGTCGTAGCCGACGGAAGCGGACCCGCACGGCGAGACGCTGCGGTCTGATTCGAGGACTACTGGGCCCCGATCGACATGCAGTACGAACTCAGGACGGAGGCATGGGCTCCGCCCGGCTTCGCAGATGACCGCAAGCTCGAGGGCACCGTTGATCGCCTTCGCGATTGGGTCGCTCAGACCGTTCTCTCCGATCCAAGCGACGCGCACAAGTAGCGCGTATCTGCCGTTAGGCGCTACCTCTCAGATAAGCGGACCCGACCAGAACGCGCGCTCAGATCGTCGGTGACAGAACCACGGGCGTTGGCTGCACGCGCTTGAGTACGGAACGGCACCTCGGTGTGCACATGGCGGTAGGTGCTAGTTGCCTCGTCGTGGACGGATGGTGATGCCGTCGCGCACGAGTTCTCGGCGCACGGTTGCCGCGTCCACGCCGTGCGCTCTCCCGATCGTGGCGAAGGAGTCGCCCAAGAGATATCGATGCGAGGCATCGGTGATGTCGTCATCGGTCATCTTCCGGAGGTTCACTCGACGTTGGACGCCGCGTCGCTCGAGGTGCGCGGCGACGGTCCGACGGTGAACACCGAAGCGGTCGGCGTGCGCGGGCAGCGACTGGCCGGCCCGGTGCCGGGCGACCAGCTCGTCCACATCGGCGTCGGTTAGTCGGCGCTGAATCTGGTCGCGCGCGGGGTTTGAAAGCTGTCCCGTTTCCTCAAGACGGCGTGATCGCGAGGAGCAGGCGGGTCCTACCAGGCTCTCCGGAACCCTCCCTAGCAACTCACAGGACCCCATCACCCCTTGTCCCACAAGGGTTTCCACCGGTTCGGGAGGGTTTGAAAGCCGTCCCATAAGGTCCACCAGCTTCGAAGTGGTCAAGCGAGGCTGTCGTGGTTGGGCGGGATGTCGTGGTTGAGCGGTTGTGAGCCGCCGAACCACCACATGCTTGGAACAGAAGTGGCGCGCCGCCTACTGCTGGTACCGCTCGACAACCTCCTCCGGCCGTACCGTTGCGGCGTCGGGGTCCGCGCCGCTTGCCCGTCGGGCCCGCCGTTGGCGGAGCAGATCCCAGCATTGGTCGAGTGAGACTTCGATTGGGCATCCCCCCGTTGACCGGACACCTGACCCAGGCTGCGGCCTGGAAGGGAGTCCATCATGGGACAGCAGCGCCGGCGGTTCTCGCCGGAGTTCAAACGTGACGCGGTTGCTCTGCACCGATCGTCGGGCCGCTCGATCGCCGCGGTGGCGAAGGAGCTGGGGATCGGCGAGTCGAACCTGGGCGGCTGGCTTGCCCGGGACCGGGAGCAGCGAGCCATCGCGGACCCGGCCGGGTACGCCGCCGAGGTCGCCGAGTCCGAAGAAGTGAAGCGTCTTCGCCGCCGGGTGGGCGAGCTGGAGGTGGAGCGCGAGATCCTGAAACGATCCATGGTCTTCTGGGTGAAGGAGTCGAACGCGTGAGGGTGTACGCGTTCGTCGAGGCCCAGAAGACCGACTTCAAGATCACCATGCTGTGTCGGGTGTGCGGCATCTCCACGTCGGGCTACTACGACTGGGCCGGCCGAGTGGCGGCGGGCCCGTCCGCTGCCGAGCGCGACGACGCCGCCGTGCTCGAACGGATCCGGGTCGCGCACCGCACGTCGCGGGGTCGCTACGGCGAACCGAGGATCACTGCGCAGCTGGCCCGCGACGGTGAGCCGGTCAACCACAAGCGGGTGGAGCGGCTGATGGCGGCGAACGGGATCACCGGGCGCGGTGGTCGCCAGAAGGTCCGCACCACCGTTCGCGACCCGCACGCGGCGCTGTCGGCTGATCTGGTGAACCGCCGCTTCGAGCAGGCGGGGCTGGACACGCTGTGGGTCGGCGACGCCACCTACATCCCCACCGATGAAGGCTGGCTCTACCTGGCCACCGTCATCGACGCCTGCTCCCGGCGGCTGCTGGGCTGGTCGATGACCGACCACCTGCGCACCGAACTGTGCCTCGACGCGCTCGTCGCCGCGGTCGGCGCCCGCGGCGGCAAGGTCAACATCGACGGGGTGATCTTCCACAGCGACCACGGCTGCCAGTACACCGCCGACGCCTACCGGGAGGCCTGCACCAACCTCGGCGTCACCCAGTCGATGGGCACCGTCGGGGACAGCTACGACAACGCCATGGCCGAGTCGTTGGTCGCGTCACTGAAGCGAGAACTCGTCGACGACGAGCACTTCGCCACGCGCGCCGAGGCCCGCGCCGCCGTGTTCGAATGGCTCGTCTGGTACAACGTTGACCGGCTCCACAGCAGCCTCGAGTACCGGCCGCCGGTCGAGTACGAACAGCACCTCACCAACCACCTACACCAAGCAGCGTGAGTGTCCGCTCGGCTGGGGGATGTTCA
>WNGB01006055.1_pt1 | contig 17923 bp, 20 predicted proteins | sample 5400681 | NCBI WGS metagenome assembly WNGB01 (sample SAMN13153367, study PRJNA577476) | soil metagenome | isolation source: 115 cm soil or saprolite under grassland replicate 2 | place: USA:California | collected 2016-06-15 | reverse complement strand
GGCGGGGACGAGCGCCCGTGACCGAAGGCATGGCTCCCGCCATCCCGCTGTACGGTGAGGCGTCGTTGGCCGAGGTCGTGCCGTCCGTCCTTGCCGCACTGGGAGCGCCGGGCTTCCACAATCGGCTCGAGGTGGAGCCTTTGCCCGGCGCGTGCATCTTGGTGGTGGACGGGTTGGGGTGGGAGGTCCTTCTGGAGCATCGGGGCGACGCACCCTTCCTCGCGGAGGCTGCCACGTCGTCGGGCCGTGCCGTCACCACGGTGTTCCCCGCGACCACCTCGGCCAGCCTGGCCTCGCTCGGGACCGGCCTCCCGCCCGGGCAGCACGGGCTGGTGGGATACACGTTCGCCGTGCCCGGCCACGACAGGGCCATGAACTCGCTGCAGTGGGAGCTGTACGGGATCGGGCCGTTCGTGGATCTGCGGACGGAGTTCCCGCCCGAGGAGTTCCAGCCGATGCCCACGGTCTTGGAGCGAGCGGCCTCGGAGGGATTCGAGGTCACCCTGGTGGGGCCCTCCGCTCACGCAGCCTCGGGTCTCACCAGGGCCATCCTCAGGGGTGGGCGATATGTCGACGCCGACACGCTCGAGCAGATCGTCGACGCTGTCGCGGCAACGCTGACGCTCGAAGGAATGTCAAACGCGTACGCCTATCATCCCTTCCTCGATACCTTCGGCCACCTCAAGGGGGTCGCGTCGGATGAATGGCGCGAGCACCTGCTCAGCGTCGATAGGGCGGCCCAGGCCATCTACGAGCGGCTTCCGTCCGGCTTCGCTCTTGTCGTGACGGCCGACCACGGCATGGTCAACCTGGGACCGGAGGACCGGATCGACGTGGCCAACGCTCCCGAGCTGATGGACGGCGTTCGATTGCTGGCCGGCGAGGCCCGTGCGCGTCACGTCCATGCGCGGGCAGGGACCCAGGATGACGTTCTCTCCGTGTGGCGGGAGAAGGTGGGCGACAGGATGTGGGTGGTTCCCAAAGAGGAAGCGATCGCTGCCGGGTGGTTCGGGCCGAAGGTATCGGACTGGGTCCTTCCCCGGATCGGGGACGTCGTGGCGGCGGCCTTCGCGCCCGTGGGCGTCTTCCAGCGAGAAGTGGACCCGATGCAGGCCACGCTGATCGGCCATCACGGGTCCATGACCCCGGTGGAGCAACGGGTACCTCTCATCGTGGTCAGGCGATGACGGAGCAGTCCCGGCGGGCCAAGCTCGCCGCCATCGCCGGCATGGTCACGGCTGGGGCCTGTTGGGGCCTCGCCGCCGTCATGGCCAAGACGGCCTTCGATCGAGGGGTGTCTCCTGTGCGCATGGCCGAGGCCAGGGCAGTTGTGGCCCTTGCCGTGCTGGGGAGCATCCTCGCCTGGAGGAGGCGCGACCTGCTTCACCCACCGCCCCGAAGCGTACTGATCCTGATCGCCTTCGGGCTCTCCTTGGCCGGGGTGAACTCGACGTACTACATAGCCATCGACCGGCTTGCCGTAGGAGTGGCCATCTCCCTTCAGTACACGGCTCCCGTCCTGCTGCTGGGGTGGGCGGCGGTAACCGCGAGGGGTAGGGCGCCAGGTCGGGTGGTCTGGCTCGCGGCGGGGCTCACGCTCGCCGGGGCGGTCCTGGTGAGCCGGGCCTACGGGGGGCTTGGCCGCGTCAACGGTATCGGCCTGCTCGCAGCGGTCGGCTCGGCGGTGACCTTCGCCACCTATCTCCTCACCGCGGGGCGGGCCGGACGGCGAGGGATCCAACCGGCGACGGTTCTGTTCTGGGGGTTCGTCGTCGCGGTCCTGACCTGGAGCGTGATCGCGCCTTGGTGGTCATGGCCGGTGAGAAGGCTGGCCGACGTCAAGGTCACCCTGTCGGTCCTCGGGGTCGGGATCGTGGGGACGCTGATCCCTTTCTTCCTGGCCGTCGGGGCGCTCCGCGTTCTCCAGCCGGCCATCGCCGGCATCGCTGCCACGGTCGAGCCCCCGTTCGCTGCGGCCTTCGCGTGGCTGTTCCTGGGGCAACACCTGTCACTGGTACAGATCGCTGGAGGGATCCTGGTCCTGGCAGGGGTGGTACTCGCTCAGCGGACGGCGGCGGTGATGCCCGAAGCGCTTGCGGTGGAACCGGTTTCGTGAACGCGCCTTCTGGCCGATCGCGCTAGTCGCCAGGTCGGCTGACCCATCGGATGTCGAGGCCGGCGAACCTCCTGAACGCCTTGAACCTGGTGTCCGGTGGGGGCGCGGGCTGGCGGATCGGCTCGGGGGGCGCGGGTTCGCTTCGACCTTCGGAGATCGGCATCGATGCCGCGACCTGCTTCGACCTGGCAGGCCAGCCGAATCGGGCGCGCTGTGGCCGGTTCCCCCGCTTGGTCAGGGCGGTGACCGGTGGCGCGGGCTGGTCTCGAACCGCCGCGGGAGGAGGGTCGACCTGATTGCCCGAGTTCGGTTGCCAGATGGCGATGGATTCGTAGAGCGGCGAGCCGCAGATCTCGCAGGCGGCCGCGGGTCGCGAGCGGAGGCCGCACCACACGCACTGGACGTCTTCGTCCGAGGTGGGCTGCCCCTCCGCCGGGCCCGATCCGAGAATGGCGACCAGACCGCTCTCGCTCGAGGAGAGCGGTCTCCACACGGAGATTCCGGATGGCGGCAGCGGAAGCGGCCGCGCCTTCGTCATGGATCCTCCCGGGCCTGACGGCAATCTTTCACCTACAGGTATCGCTCGGTTGAGGCTCCGCCTTGCCAGTCCCAAGGGCGATTTCACCCGGGCCTTTGTGCCTAGGGCATCGGGCGTGATGATTCGCCTTATGCGAAGAGCCGGCCTCGGACGGCCGGCTCTCGCGACTTGTGGTAGGAGTTAGCTCAGAGGTCGTAATAGAGATAGAACTCCCACGGGTGGGGGCGCAGCCGCACCTGGTCCAGCTCGCGCAGACGCTTGAACTCCAGCCAGGTGTCGATGACGTCCTCGGTGAACACGCCGCCCTCCAGCATGAACTGGTGGTCGGCCTCCAGGGCGTCCAGCACCTCTTCCAGCGAGCCCGGGACCTGCTTGACCTGAGAGGCTTCCTCGGGCGGAAGGTCGTACAGATCCTTGTCGATCGGGTCGGGCGGCTCGATCTTGTTCTTCACTCCATCCAGGCCGGCCATCAGCATCGCGGCGAAGGCCAGGTAGGGGTTGCAGGATGGGTCTGGCGAGCGAAACTCGATGCGCTTGGCCGCCGGCGTCTTGTAGTAGACGGGGATGCGGGCGCAGGCGGAGCGGTTGCGCTGTGAGTACACAAGGTTGATCGGCGCCTCGTAGCCCGGGACAAGCCGGCGGTAGGAGTTCGTAGTCGGCGCAGCGAACGCCAACAGAGCCGGCGCGTGCGCGAGTAGCCCGCCGATGTAGTACTTGGCGGTGTCCGAGACCTGGGCGTAGCCCATCTCGTCCCAGAACAGGTTCTCGCCCCCGCTCCACAGGCTCTGATGGGTGTGCATGCCCGAACCGTTGTCCTGGAAGATCGGCTTGGGCATGAACGTGACCGTCTTGCCGTTCTGCCTGGCGGTCTGCTTGACCACGTACTTGTACTTCATGACGTTGTCGGCGGTCTTGAGCAGCGTGTCGTAGCGGATGTCGATCTCGGCCTGCCCGGCGGTGCCCACCTCGTGGTGTTGGACCTCGACCTGGATGCCGACCTTCTGCAGGTTCAGGACCATGTCGGTGCGCAGGTCCTGGTAGTGGTCCATGGGCGGGAGAGGGAAGTAGCCTTCCTTGTATCGGGGCTTGTACCCGAGGTTCCTTCCGCCTTCCTCGGCCCCGGTGTTCCAGGCACCCTCGACCGCGTCGATGTGGTAGTAGCCCTCGTGCTGGTTCTGATCGAACCGCACCGAGTCGAAGATGTAGAACTCGCACTCCGGTCCCCAGTAGCTGGTCTCGGCGATCCCCGTCTGCTGCAGGTGCATCTCGGCCTTGCGGGCGATGCCCCGGGGGTCGCGCGAGTACATCTCGCCGGTTACCGGATCCTTGACGAAGCAATGCAGGACCAGCGTGGGCACCTTGAGGAAGGGGTCGACATAGGCGCCCGCCGGGTCCGGGACCAGGAGCATGTCGGACTCCTGGATCTCTTGGAACCCGCGGATCGAGGAGCCGTCGAAGCCGTAGCCGTCCTCGAAGCCGTCCTCGGTGAGCTCGGCGATCGGAACGGAGAAGTGCTGCATCAACCCGGGAAGGTCGCAAAATCGAAAGTCGACGATCAGGGCATCCCCGTCCTTGGCCAGGGCGAGCACGTCCTTGGGGGTCTTCGTTTCCTCCGCCATGCCAGAACTCCCTTCCTCGATCGGGACGCAGGGCAGAGTAGCGGCTGGTGATTGTCCGGGCGTTTCGACCACGTTAATTCCGTGTGAATTCGACGCCCGATTGACGCCGCCACTCGCGCTGCTCTGTGCCGTAACTGCACGTAGATGGGGGTATCTCGCTGATGTGTTGACACGTCAAGGAGACAGTCGAACGCAGCAGTCCTAGCCGCGGGCCGAACCTTTTGGAGAGGCTTGAAGGAGGAGACGACGCCGATCGCTGACCCCAACGCAGAGACGACTTCCATCAACGATCACAAAGGCCTCACCGACCTCAAGCACTCAGCGGGTGCAACACTGATGGGGTGAACGCAGTGCTACCCGACGTGATCTATGCGGCGCTGGGTGACTCGATGTCCATTGACGAGTATGCGGGCGGACCGAGTCGAGGGGCGGCCAGCCTGCTGCTGCGCAACCGAGACGACGACTTCCCGGCTTGGCGGGGCCGCGATTTGGCCTCACGAGACCGGCGTGCGCGTATGCACCTGCTGGCCAGCGACGGGGCGACTGCCACAACCGTCGCTGCTATCCAGCTGCCGTCCCTTCGCCGGCTCGGGCGGGCCCCGACGATGGCCAGCGTGACGTTGGGCGGTAACGACCTGCTGGTCGTCTTCGGTGACTCCTCAGCTGCTCGGCACGCGATCCGCAAAGTAATCGACTGCGGCCGAGCTGTGTTGGGTGGCTTGCGCGAACTCATGGCGCCGGATGCTCCCATCCTGATCGGCACCGTCTACGACCCCAGTGACGGCCGCGGCGGCCCTGGGCTGCTTGGCCTGCCGCCGTGGCCGGATGTACTGGACCTGCTGGCCGAGCTCAACCTGGAGCTTCGGGCACTTGCCGCAGAGTACGGCGCGTTCGTGGCCGATCTGCATGCCCGCTGCCTCGGCCACGGCCTCGCCGTCGGTGACCCCGGCCAGCCTGCAGCCCGCCCGGCTAACCGGGACTTGTGGTACCGCCACCTCATCGAGCCCAACGCGTGGGGCGCAAGCGAGATCCGGGCTGCATTCTGGGAGGCCCTGGAAGCCGCTAAATCAGCGTAGGCGTCAGGGCAGGCGAGCAGGTGTGCCCTAGGAGTGCCAGGGGTGTGAGCCGGCTGTTCATAGTCACGCTGACGCGCTTGGGCGCCAAAGGGTGAATCCATTGTCACGCCACTTGCCATCACCATTGGACATGGAAAGAACGAACGGCTACCCGGATGGCACATAAAATCGACGCGGGTATCTCGCCGCCCTGTACGCGAACATGGGCTTCCGGGCAGTCGGGCCCGTCCATGCCCGATAGCACCCGTCGGCCCGCCGATCAGCCCGATGGAACCATCCGGATGCTCCGGAGCGTCTTTACACCACGCCAACCGAGGCCGATGGATTGTGAGTAGGGGAAGGTATCCTGATGGTCCGGCGTGAGGACAGGGACGGGCGAGGGAAGGATTCTAGATAGATGAGAGGCCACCACAGGGCCAGGCGTCTGGGGCGGGCGACGACGATCTTCCTGGTCATCGCCGGCCTCCTGGTGGCCGGGATCGCCGGCACGGCGTTCGCAGCCTACCGCTACGACCAGGCCAGGGCGGATCGGATCCTGCCGGGCATCACGATCGTTGGCGTGTCCGTCGGAGAGATGACCCGCAGCCAAGCGATCAAAGCGGTCTCGGCGAAGATCCAGGAGACCCTCTCGAGCTCTCTGACGATTCAAGCCGGCGGCAGGGAATGGGATCGGACGCTCGCGGACCTCGGGCTCACTGCCGACGTCGAGACCCCGGTTGACCGAGCGGTGGCGCTGTCCGCTTCGTATTCCTGGCTTTCCCGCACCTATCGCCGCATCGCGAACAAGCCGATCGTTCGATCGTTCGACGTCTCATACACGCTGGGGCAGGATCCGCTCAACCAGTTCATTGCGCAGGTTGAAAGGACACTGGCCGTCGCGCCTCGGAGCGCCAGCTACGAGCTGGTGGACGGGAAGGTCCGGATGGTCCGAGCGAAGAGTGGTCGGGCCCTCCCACCGACGCGCAGCCTCCAGCTGTTGCAGAACGCCATAACCGATCGGCTGCCGGCCGTAGAACTCCCGGTCCGGACGGTCAGGCCAAAAGTCACGAACCAGAAGGTAGGCAAGGCCATCATCGTCAATCTCTCGAGCAACAGGATCACGCTCCTCGATGCCTTCAAGTCCGTCAGGACCTATCGGGTGGCCACCGCCATGAGGGGCTACCTCACGCCCCCCGGGAGCTGGCACGTGATCGGCAAGGTGATGAACCCCACCTGGCACAATCCAGCTCCGGACACGTGGGGGAAGGGCGAGCCCTTGGTGATCCCGCCAGGGCCAAACAACCCGCTCGGGACGAGAGCGCTCTATCTCGACGCTCCCGGTATTCGGATCCACGGCACCCCTGCGGACTACTCGATCGGAACGTACGCCTCCCACGGCTGCATCCGGATGCACATCCGCGAATCCGAGGCGCTGTACCCCTTGGTCCCGGTGGGCACTCCGGTGTTCATCATCGGGGCTCCGCCCTGGGGGATCACGAGCAACCCGGGCACTGCCGGCACCTGATCCCACTGAGGGCTTTTCGTCGCCTCGCCTTCTTCTGCACGCCATGCGCCGTTCCTCAAAAGCGGGGTAAGCTCTGCCCGGAGGTGGTGCAGATGATCGAGTCGGCGGCGACTGCGCACGCGACGATAGCGGTGTCGGATATCGATCGAGCCAAGAAGTTCTATGGCGAGATCTTGGGGTTCAAGATCAAGGACGAGCGGTCGGACGGAGTGACATACGAGACTGGGAACACTTGGTTCCTGGTCTACCCGTCACAGTTCGCGGGGACGGCGAAGAGCACCTACATGTCGCTCGACGTTTCGGACCTCGATGCGGTCGTCAAGGAGCTTCGGGAACGGGGCATCGTCTTCGAGGAGTACGACATGCCCGGCCTGAAGACGGTCGAGGGCATCGCCGAGATCCAGGGAGTCCGGGGAGCCTGGTTCAAGGACCCTGACGGCAACATCCTGTCCGTCGGACAGCGGACCTGACCCGTCCCGTCCGCCCACCCAGACCTGAAGATAGATCGCGCGGCCTGCTTCAGGTCGACCCTGATCGGTTGGTCGTGGACAGCCGAGTCACCTGGCTGAGGCAACCAGTCTGTGACGTTGTGAGCTCCGGCTTACGTATACCTGTCCGGGGAGCTGAGGCCACGGTTGCGGGCAAACCGATTGATCGGGTCGGCGCTGGCGGCTGTGTCTGCGTTGTCCGCGGCCGCTCTGTGGGGACACGCCGCCCCGGCTGCCGTGTACCACCCCCAGTGTCCGAGATCCAAATCGATATGCGTTCTCCGCACGGTCTGGCTCTCTGCCTCGGAAGACCACCAGTCCTATGTTCTGGATTCGCCATTTCTGTCCACGCCGCCGACCTCAGATCCGGGACCTCTGATCGCCAGGTCGGGAATGCGCGAGGAGGCCCGGGCCGTTCAGGCGATCCTGGCCGGTTACCACTCAGTCAACGGCTCTGACGACCCGATCATCGTGTGGGTCATTCGGTTTCCGGACGCCTGTGTCCGCTCGCACGGTGATGTCAGCGGGTGTATTCGCCAGACGTTCGACGACTACTACGTCGCCGCCACCGGAAAGGTACTGTTCGGCGGGACCGATGGTCAGTGGCCAACGTACGAGCCATAAAGGTAGGCGCCTTGCGACCCTCGGATCCCCACGAACGATGGCCGCGCGGTCAAGGTTCCGCGAATAGCAGACGATCTTCAAGAGAGAAGGACCGGTGCAGGCGTCATGATCTCCTCCCAGCTAGGGCGAACTCTTCTCTCCCGTCGCTCCCTGTCGGCGGACCAGCAGGACGCCGCCCCCGACGAGACAGGAAGCTATGGAGACCTCATGGACGCCATCGAACGGATCATCGAGCCGTCTCAGGGAGACGCCCAGGACCGCCCGGTGACGAACACCCGCGCGGATCAAGCCTCGCTCCCTGAAGGGGAGTAACCCGCTCCTCAGTTCGTTGTACCTCCCGTCGTCGGCAGAACCCAGACGGCGGTCACCCTTGGGTGGGACTTGCCTTTTACTGCCGGTAGGAGTACAGCACGCACAAGCAGGCAAGGGGATCCCGGATCCTCATCCGGGAGGGAGGAGGGTACATGGCCACATTCGTCAGCTTGATCAACTGGACCGAGCAGGGCATCTCCAACTTCAGGGATACCCCCAAACGGGCAGACGCGTTCACGCAGATGATAAGCAAGTACGGAGGAAGCGTGAAGGACCTGTACTGGACACTCGGTCCCTACGACATCGTTGCGGTGGTCGAAGCACCGGACGACGAGACGATGACCGCGGCGGCGCTCGAGCTCGGCTCGCTGGGGAACGTCCGAACGACGACCCTTCGGGCATTCGGTCGGACGGAGATCGAGACCATCATCAAGAAGACCGGCTGATCCTCACTCGGATCACCCCAGAACCGCGAAGGCCCTGGCTCGGAGCCAGGGCCTTCGTTTCGGGGCGCTCGATCGAGGGACTCAGGGGAGGACGAGCGCCCGGGCCACCGCCAGCTGCAGCTTGGATCCGGGCTGAAGCTCGGCGGGGTTGTCTTGAACCGCAGCGAGATCGATCATGCGGACCTCGACGCTGTACGCCGTCACGACCACGCGGTGCAGCCACAGCGTGCCGATCCCCGGCAGCTCTATGGCTGTGTTCGGGGCGATGTTGCCGTTGATGGGTTGGCCGGCCACGACCAGATTCACGAACCGCAGAGCCTGCATCGGAGAAGGCCACGCTCGAGGCGAGTCGGTCAGCCCTCCAGGGACGCCCTTGGGTCGGCGGCTCGGTATCCCACGCCCCGCACTGTCTGGATCAACCCCTCGTGTTCCGGGCCAAGCTTGGCCCGGAGCCTCCGGATGTGCACGTCAACTGTGCGCGTGCCGCCGTAGAAGTTGTATCCCCAGACCTCCGAGAGCAGCTCGGCCCGGGTGAAGACACGCCCGGGCCGTTGGATGAGGAACCTCAGGACCTCGAATTCCTTGTACGTGAGGTCGAGGACGCGGCCGGTCACGACCACCCGATAGGTCTCGGTGTTCATGGAGAGAGGACCGAGTCGAACGACGGCTTCGCCGGCCCCGCCGGTGCGCCGGGCCAGCATGGCCAGCCGCAGTTTGAGCTCGACGGCCGAAGCGCCGGAGTGGACCAACTCGTCGGCGACGTCGTGCCAGGGGAACCGCTCGAGGTCGGATCGGGCGAGGAGGGCGACCACGGGAACCTGGGCACGACTTGCCGCGAGCAGCGACAGAAGGCGATACGCCTGTTCGGGATTGTCCTCGCCGTCGCAGACGATCACCGAGGGAGACACGTCCGGGAGATGGACGAGGGAGTCGGGCGCCAGCGGCTCCGTCTTCACGTCGAGCCCCAGGCTCTGTACAGCGGGGAGGGCTTCGGCGGGGGAGCGATCGGTGAGGAAAACGATCCGTCCCACGTCGAGGCGAGGGTAGCAGACGTTCGTGCGCCCTGAACCCCCGGTACCCTTGGGTCGTGCATTCAGTGATCCGCTTCTGGTCCCGTCCGTACTCGGTTCCGGTTCGGTCGTTCGACGTGACCACGGCCGACGGAGTGCGGCTCCGCGGTGATCGTCTCGGCCGCGGAGACATCGCGCTCGTCTTCTGTCACGGGTTCCTGGGCTGGCGACGAAAAGCGAGGCTGGTGCTGTTCCAGGAATCGCTCGCCCGGTGGTTCACCGTCTACGCGTTCGACCTGAGGGGCCACGGGGAGAGCGAAGGGCTGAGCGCCTTCGGCGCCATGGAACATCTCGACGTGGACGCGGTCCTCCAGCAGGCACGCCAGGACGGGCTGACGAAGGTGGTGACCCTCGGCGGCTCGATGGGCGGCATCGGTGTCATTCGGCACGCGGCTCTGTTGGGAGGAGTGGACGCCGTGGTCGCTGTGAGCACTCCCGCACAGTGGGATGGCCACGACTCGGAGTCGGTTCGGAGGTTGGCCCGGCTCACGGCCAGCAGGTACGGCCGATCGTTCCTTCGCTACGCGGGGGTCCGGGTCGTCCCCACGTTCACCCGCGTGGAGGCTCCGGTGGAGCTGGTCGGCAAGATCTCCCCCATCCCCCTGGCCCTCGTGCACGGCCGGGACGACCACTTCTTCGACGAGGAGCAGGTCTGGCAACTGTACCGGCGGGCCGGCGAGCCGAAGCGATTGCTCATGGCGGGGCGGTTCGGCCACGCCGAGGACGGCTACACTCCGCCCTTCGCCGAGCGGATCGCCCGCGTGGTGGGGGAGATGGTCGGCTGATGCGGGTCCGCTTGTTCGCCGCCCTCCGGGAGCTGGCCGGAACGTCGGAGTTGGACGTGGACGCGCCGCCAGACGTGGGGTCCCTTCTCGATCAGCTCTCCGAGAAGCTCGGCCCTGAATTCGAGCGCATCATGCGCGTGGGAACCGTGGTGGTCGACGGCGAGACCGTGGGTCGGGAGCATCCGCTGAAGCCGGAAGACGAGGCCGCCCTGCTGCCGCCGGTCTCGGGCGGGTGACGTCGAGAGGAGGAGTCCTGCCATGCAGATCGGGATCGGACTGCCCAACCCCATTCCCGGGACGGCCGGAGAGACGATCATCCAATGGGCACGGCGGGCAGAGGAGGCGGGGTTCTCGTCCCTGGCTACGCTCGACCGGATCGTCTACCCGAGCTACGAGTCGCTGATCGCCCTGGCCGCCGCTGCGGCCGTCACCGAACGGGTCGGGCTGATGACCAACGTCCTGCTGGGCCCGACCCGGAATCCCGTGCTCCTGGCCAAGGAGGCCGCCAGCGTGGATCAGCTCTCTGGCGGGCGGCTGACTCTCGGACTCGGGGTCGGCGCGAGAGAGGACGACTTCGAGGCGGCCGGGCTGGACTTCCACACCCGAGGGAAGCGGTGGGACGAGGACCTCGAGCTGATCCATCGAACCTGGCGGGGCGAGCCGATGGGCGCGGGGAAGCCCGTGGGCCCGCGGCCGGCGCGAGGTGATCGGGTGCCCATCCTCATTGGGGGGATGAGTGACCGCGCCGTCGAACGCACCGTCCGGTGGGCGATCGGGTGGACCGTCGGCGGCGCCCCGCCCGAGCGGGCCGGGCCGTTCGCCGAACGCGTCCGCCAGGCCTGGAAGGAGGCCGCGAAGCAGGGAGAGCCCAAGATCGTCGGCCTCACCTACTTCGCCCTCGGGGACGGAGCCGCGGAGAAAGCCGACCAGTACGTGACCGACTACTACGGACAGTACGGCGCGCAGCTGGCCCAGAGGATCCCCAAGTCGGCCCAAGCGCTCAAGCGGACGGTGGCGAAGTTCGAGGACTTGGGATTCGACGAGCTCTTCGTGGACCCCACCGTGGCGGATCTGGGCCAGGTCGATCGCGCGGCCGAGGCCGTCCTGTAGGGTCCCGCCCGATCAGGGCTTGACGACGTCGTCGCAGTCGGAGTCCTCGTCTGAGTCCTGCAGACGCGCCTCCCGAACGTGGATCCCACACTCTGTCTTCAGCAGGCCGGACCACCGCCCGGCTCGCTCGTCCTCACCGGGGAACACGATGCGGGTGCACGGCGCGCAGCCGATGGAGGCGTAGCCCAGGTCATACAGCGGGTTCCGCGGCAGGTCGTGTTCCTTGAGGTAGTTCCAGGCATCTCGGCGCGTCCAGTTCGCGATGGGGTTGATCCGGATCAGGCGGCGACCGCTGTCGAGCTCGGTCTGAGAGACGATGGGCGTGTTCGTGCGCGTCCAGGCCGAGTCCCGGCGCATGGAGGTCATCCAGGCGTCGTAATGCCGGAGGGCCCGGTCGAAGGGGATGACCTTGTTGAGCTCGCAGCACATCTTGGGATCCCGCTCGTACAGCCGGGGGCCGAACTCGCGTTCCTGGGCCTCCACGGTGTAGTCGCCTACCACGTCGATCACGTTCAAGCCGAAGAACTCGGTGAAGCGTTCCTTGAACGCCAGGGTTTCGGCGAAGTGGAATCCGGTTTCCAGGAACAGGATGGGGACGTCAGCCCTGATTCGGGTGGCCATGTGGATAAGGCAGGTTCCCTCCGCCTGGAAGGCAGACGCGATGCCTATCCGGTCCAGTCCCGATTCCTCCAGAGCCCAACGGACGATGTCCGGCGGCGAAGCCTCTTCGAACTGGGCATTGAGATGATGAACGTCCTCTTCGGCTAGGAGCGTCTGCATCGTTCTCCTCGAAGGGGTCCGGGCTCTGGGGAATGAGGTTCCCGGAGTATACCCGTGAGGCCAATCTGTTCAACCTCCGCCAGGCGGCCTACTCGCTCTGACGCAGGCCCGGTCCCTCAGTCGGCACGGAACGTCAACGGGGCCCGCTATGCTACGAGAGTTCCGGCCGCCGACCTCAGGCGCTGTGTGTCTCGCCCGCACAACGAATCGAACAGGGAGCTTCCGTGACCACGACCGAGACCATCCCTCCGCACGGAGGGGCGCTGGTAGACCTGCTGCTCGACCCCAGTGAGGGGGAGCGGGCTGCGAGCGAGGCGGACCACCTCCCGAAGGTGGCGATCGGTCGTCGGGAGCTGTCCGATCTGGAGATGATGGCCGTGGGGGCGTTGTCCCCGCTCGGTGGCTTCATGGTCGAGAAGGACTACCGATCGGTCCTGGAGGAGATGCACCTGTCCGGCGGTCTCCCCTGGACCATCCCCGTGACGCTCTCTCTCGATCAGGAGGAGGCCAAGAAGATCGGAGGAGCCTCCCGGATCGCGCTGACGTCCGGCGCACACGCCATCGCCATCGTCGAGGTGGAGCAGATGTACCGGCGGGACCGGGAGTTCGAGGCGCGGTCCGTCTTCAACACCACCGATACGGCCCATCCAGGGGTGAAGGCGCTGCACGCGGCGGGAGACTTCCTGGTGGCGGGCCCGGTCCGGGTCATCCACTTGCCCAAGCATGCGTCGTTCCAGAGCTATCGGCTGACTCCGGCGGAGACGAGGGCGGCCTTCGCCGAGCGGGGCTGGCGGCGCGTGGTGGGATTTCAGACCCGCAATCCGGTGCACCGAGCCCATGAGTACCTCCAGAAGTGTGCCCTGGAGATCGTGGACGGTCTGCTGCTGCACCCGCTGGTCGGGGAGACGAAGGAAGACGACGTTCCCGCCGAGGTACGGTTGCGCTGTTACGAGATCCTGTTCGAGAACTACTACCCGTCGGAGCGGGCCATGATGGCCGTGTTCCCAGCGGCCATGCGGTACGCGGGGCCGAAGGAAGCGATCTGGCACGCCATCGCCCGCAAGAACTACGGGTGCACGCACTTCATCGTGGGCCGCGACCACGCGGGCGTGGGGACCTACTACGGCGCGTACGACGCCCAAAAGATCTTCGACGAGTTCGATGCCGACGAACTGGGCATAATGCCTCTTTTCTTCGAACACTCCTTCTTCTGCAAGAGGTGCGATCAGATGGCCACGCCGAAGACCTGCCCCCACGGCGACGAGGACAGGGTGATCCTCTCGGGCACGAAGGTTCGGGAGATGCTCCGCGCCGGCAAGAGACCACCGAAGGAGTTCTCGCGCCCCGAGGTTGCCCAGATCCTGATCGAAGCCATGGCCGAGCGCACTCGCTAGGGAGTACCCTCCGACCGCTTCCCACGGGCCTCTTGTCACGGAATGGCCGATGTCGCAGGATTCTCGCCGTCGGCACAGCCCGCGCTGGAATTCCAAGAGGGGGCAGATGAGTCGAAGAGGGTTCCTCGTCCTGCTGGTCGCCGCTATTTCTCTGGCCCTGACGGCAACCCCCGTGCTGGCGCTCAGCCTCCCGCACCCACCAGAGGCGCGACAGCTCACGGTGTCGGGGTTCGTCATCGGTCGTGTAGCGAAGGGCGACCTGATCAGGATCGGTGTCGTGGTCACGGATCCTAGGGGTTCGGGCGACGTCCGCAGCGTGAAGCTGGTCCTGATACTGCGTGGGCAGGTCCTGGAAGAGCTCGCCTACTTCCCGAAGACGGCTCAGCTCCGTGTGGGCGGCCGGCCCCCTGTGAGCATCGACAGTTCCACGCGGGTGACGGCCGGCTTCTTCAAGGTCAATCCGCACTCTGTTCGCAGGATCCGGCAGGCGTTCGGCCTCCGGGTGACTCTCTGGGCCCGCGTGCGAGAACCCATCCCGAAGGGCACCACGTTCCGGGTGATAGCTCGCAGTGAAGAGGGCCGCATCTCCTACGCGAGAGAGAACGTGGCGGTCTACGGAGGGTTCCTGACCTGGGGCACCTTCACCATCGGGTTCGTCCTGGCGCTACTCCTCGGCGCCTTCGTTACGAACCTCCGACTTTCACGGCGACTCCGGGAACGACAGCCTTCGATCTGGGACATCCTGGAGCGCCGTTTGAGGGAGGAACGGGCCCGCCCGCCAGCCCTTGTCGGGGTCGGGGGGGGGCGGTGAGCACGGCGACCACGGGCTCGGGAGTGTGGGGCGTTCTGAAGGAGCGTCTGGCCTCCGCGGGCCCTGGTGAGGAATCGGTATGGGGCCGCCTCGGGACACTCGTCGATCCCGGGGAATACCGCCCCAAGCTTGCCCCCGACATCGAGATCAAGCGATTCACTCAGAGGTCCGGCGACGACTACTACATGATCGCGAACCCGCGCGATCTCGTCCATTACCGGATCCAAGCTCCGGACTACGAGTTGGTCCGGCTGATGGACGGCACCCGAACCGTCAAGGAGATCGTGATCGACCGGTTTCAGGAATCCGGCGAGATGGACCTGGGCGGGGTGGCCGACTTTGTCTACCAGCTTCGGAGCGAGAACTTCTTCGAGGATCACTATGAAGACGTCGAGGCGGTCGTTCACCGAGCGATGAACCCGGCGCAACGCCACGAGAAACTTCGGAAGTTCGTCACCAATCTCAGGATCGAATGGAAGAATCCCCAGGCCCCCGTCAAGTGGTTGTACGATCACGGGCTCCGGTGGGCCCTGACGAAGCCCTTCGTTCTCCTTTCCCTCTCGGTCTCGATCGCCGGAATCTTCGCGTTCGTGGCCAACTACAGATCCGATCTTTTCGGGCTCACAGGGAAGTCCCTGGCTACCGGGTTCGTGGTGCTCCTGGGGATCCAGTACTTCATGATCCTGATCCACGAGTTGGGCCACGCCCTGGTCTTGGTGCAAAACGGGCGGCGGCTGAAGGGGGCTGGTTTCCTGATCTACTTCGGGTGCCCTGCCTTCTACGTGGAGTCGTCCGACAGCCTGATGATGGAGCCGCGGAAACGGGTCCTCCAGGCGTTTGCTGGGCCGTACGGGCAGAGCCTCGGTGCCGGCATGGCATCCATCATCGCCTGGGCGTACCCGCAGTGGGTCCTCTCCGAGACGCTGTTCCGCTACACCGTGCTCGCCTACCTGAACATCTTCCTCAATCTCATCCCCATCCTCGAGCTGGATGGGTACTACATGCTTTCGGACTGGCTCCGGATCCCAGATCTGCGGCCCCGATCCGTCGAGTTCATCCGGCACGACTTCCTGTACAAGCTGCGAGCGCGAGAGCGATTCACCCGTCAGGACGTGGGCCTCTTGATCTACGGCGTGCTCGGCGTCTTCGGCTCCATCCTGTTGTTGATCTCCGGCTACATCTTCTGGAAGATCCTGTTCGGCGGGTTGGTCGTCTCGCTGTGGAACGGCGGGATCGAAACAAGGATCATCCTGCTCATTCTCGGGCTCTTCCTCCTCAGCCCGTTGATCCGGGGCTCGATCCGGGTGGTCGGGGCCATCGGGCGTCGGATCCGGGCCGTCTGGAGAAAGGTCCGGTTCCGCTTCCAACGTCGGTGGAGGGTGGAGGCCGCCAGGATGATCGATGAGCTGCCCCTGTTCGAGGACCTGCCGGAGGATGTCCTCAGCGAGCTGGCAGGACGGGTCCGGCTCCGGAGCTTCTCGGGCGGGCAGCCCTTGGTCCGACAAGGGGAGCGGGCCGAGTCCTTCTATCTGGTGCGCAAGGGAGTGCTCCGGGTCGTCGAAGAGGATCCCGAGACTGGCGAGGAGATCCGGACACTCCGATCGCTTGGCCGAGGGGAGTCATTCGGCGAGGTCGGACTGGCAGAGGCTCGAACGCGAACGGCGACCGTCCGAGCGACGGGCAACGTGGATGTCTTCGAGATCGACAAGGGCACCTTCGGCGAGCTGCTCGCCGACGCCCTGCGAGCTCCCCAGTTCGCTCCTACCATGCAAGCGGTTGCCGATCTCCAGCGGATGTCCTGCTTCTCCCATCTGGAAACGGATGAGCTCGTGGAGCTGGTGGAGCAGGGGGATTGGGTCAACGTCGGGCCCGGCGAGACGGTCGTGGAGCAGGGGCAGGAGGGAGATGCCTTCTATGCCATCAGCTCAGGGCAAGTGGAGGTGACCCAAGACGGTACGTCGATCCGGACGATGGGTCCTGGGGCCCACTTCGGGGAGATCGCACTCCTCCTGGACGTCCCTCGAACGGCGACCGTCCGGGCGATCACGCCCGTTCGCGCCTTCCGGTTGGGGCGTGATGGATTCGACAGAGTGATCAGGGACTCGTTCCACAAGGGAACGCTGAACCCCGTGATCGCCCTGGACCGGGTTGAAGAACACTGAGCCGCGGGTCGAAGGAGGCCACTCACTTATGGACTGCTGGCACTGTCGAAGGACCGCCGTGGGCGTTTGCCGCTTCTGCGGCCGCGGCATCTGCGAGGACCACGCCCGGAATCACCCCTACATCTTGGAGATCTACCGGGGGAGCGAGGTCACCAAGGCGCTCGTCGTCGAGGATGCCCTCCACTGCGGGGCCTGCACGCCCCGCCCGGACCCATTGAGCTTGCCCGAGCTCATGTGAGGAATACGCAGGACATGTGTTGACCGTCACATGCTGCCTGGTGATGCCCGTCACGCTGTCCTAGGTGATCAACGTCACTGGCAATCCGGTGACGTGTGTCACCGCACTCCGGTGGGGCTTGGGCGCATGATGCACCTGCACGTGAGAGGGAGGAGGTGAATCAGAATGGCGACGAAGAAGGTGACGCCCAAGGCTCCACAGGGGAAGGGGAGCGCGGCTCGTAAGCCGGCGGCGACGCGGGTAACGAAGGCCACGAAGGCGATCAAGGCGATCAAGTCCGTCAAGGACGTCAAGGCTCTCCAGTAGACAGCGGTCCACCATGAGCTTCGGTGGAGGCGGGCCCAAGGCCCGCCTCCTTCGCGTTCGGCCTCTTCGTGATGTGTTGAGGCCGGACCCCTGGCTCCAATCAAAGCGATTCAGTACGCTCCTCACATGGTGGTTGCGACCGAGCGTGAGGGTGCCCAGATCGAGCAGCAGATGGCTGCCTCCCCGGTGCTCGAGGGAGTTCCCGCTGCCGCGGTCAAACAGCTCATCGGTCAGGGCACCATCCGGCAGTATCGGCGAGGCACGTACCTCTGGTACCAGGGAGACTCCTCCGAGCACGTGCTCTTCCTATGGCAGGGTCGCATCGAGGTGAGTTCGATCTCCGTCACCGGCCACCGCCAGCTCCTCACCACCCTCGACCGGCCGCAGTTCTTCGGGGAGCTCGGGGTGCTGGGGGACCAACGGCGTTCTGCGACGGCCCTGGCCCTGGAGGAGTCCACGGTGTGGGTGATCGAGGGGGACCGGTTCCTGACGTTCCTGGGAAAGTACTTCGAGGCGACCCGGGCGCTACTGCGCGGCATGGCCC